>Ga0075423_10002633_pt1 | contig 16351 bp, 14 predicted proteins | sample SoiMethybrSBSTD2_FD_80114 | JGI IMG/M metagenome (GOLD analysis project Ga0075423, IMG submission 80114) | Bulk soil microbial communities from a Populus tree surrounding site in Tennessee, USA - Soil MetaG P. TD hybrid SBSTD2 | ecosystem: Environmental > Terrestrial > Soil > Tree plantation...
AAGTCCACGGCATCTTCCTGCAATGGGTCCCCCACGCCGAAACCCTCGTCCTCCCCCACGCCGACCACGCCCTCCCACTCATGGACCCACCCGGCATCGCCCAAGCCCTCACCACCTGGCTCGCAAAACACCCGATCGGCGTCCCAGCCTAGGCTGGAGCGCTACTCGCCGGCGAGCGTGATCGTGCCCCAGTAGGGGCCCCGCCCGAACACGGGCGGCGTCACGTCCAGCGAGAACTTCAACTCGCCGGACGCCCCCTTCCACTTGCCGGTGCTCTCATCGCCGTTGACCCAGAGATCGGCGTCCAGCTTCTCCCGCGAGCCCTTCTCGAGAAAGTCGAGGCGCAGCTGCCCGTCGTCGGTGTCGACGAGCATGTAGCCCGCCATCCGGTACGCCGGCGCAATGATCTCCACCTCGGCGGTGGAGCCCTCGAAGATACCCGTGCACTTCTCGGGGATCGCCTCGGCCATGACCTCCATGTAGTGCACGCGTTTGAAGATCTCCTGGCCGCCCTCCATGCCCGGCGTCTCTCCGCCGCCGACGCCGGGAGGTGGACCACCGCCTGGGGCGACGCCGGGAGGCGGCCCACCGGCCGCGACGCCCGGTGGGGGCCCGCCGTGACCCGGGGGCCCGAAGCCGGGCGGCGGCCCGCCGGCGGCGAGCGCCTCGAACGGATCCTTGCCGTCCGCGAACGGGTGATCTGTGGGGCGGGAAGGCAGCGGCGTGACGATCCCCTGCCGGATTCGAAGCGCGATCGTCCCGTTCGGCAGCATGAGAGTGAACTCGCGCTCGTCAGGCTCGGTGCTACCGAAGCGGTAGCCCTGGTAGAGGCCCTCGATGTCGCCGGTGAGGATTCCGCTCGATCCCTCCCGCGCGGCGATCGTCTTGATCTCGCCCTTGATCTCCATCGTCTCCCTCCTCGTGAATCGGCCGTCGCGATCCTAACGCCGTCCAATGGAATGTACGACGCGGGGCGTGCGATACTCGCAGCCGCCGATGGGGAAGAGGGCGCTGATCGTCGGAGCCGGCATCGGCGGCCTCACCGCCGCGATCGCGCTGCGCCGCGCCGGCTACGAGGTCACCGTCTTCGAGCGGCGCGACGACCCGAAGATGATCGAGTTCGGCGGCGGGATGGTGCTCTGGAGCAACGCCACCCGCGCGTTCGAGCGGATCGACGTGCTGGACGCGGTCGCCGCCGCGGGGGTCGCGCTGGAGCGGTTCGAATGGCGGACGCCGGCCGGCGCACAGCTCGCGTCGTGGCCGGTGGGCGACATCGGCCGCGAGCTGGGGACGCCCACCGTCGGGATCCGGCGCATGCGCCTTCAGAGCGTGCTCGTCGACGCGGTCGGCGATGAGTCTCTGCGGCTCGGCGCGGACGTGACAGGGTTCGAGCAGGACGGTGACGGCGTCACCGTACGGCTCGCCGACGGGGCCGAGGAGCGGGGCGACGTCCTCGTGGGGGCCGACGGGATCAACTCCACGGTTCGCTCGCAGCACGCGGGCGGCTGGACAAAGCCTCGCCATGCGGGATATGGGCTCTGGTTCGGCGTCACGCAGGGCGACGCCTGGGCCCGCGCGAAGACGTTCCGCGAGATCGACGGGCCGGGCAAGCGCTTCATCTTCTTTCCCGTCGGCGACGACGAGGTCTACTGGTCGGCGATCATCAATCTGCCCGAAGGCGCGCTCAGCGAGGCAGGAGGCGGAGACGCCGCGCAGGACAGGCAGCTGCTCCTGGCCCACTACCGGGGCTGGGCGGAGCCGACCGGGACGCTGCTCGAGTCAACTGACGGCCCGGCGATCTACCGCCGCGAGATCGCCGACCGGGATCCCGTCGAGGCGTGGGGCGAGGGCCGGTTCACGCTTGTCGGCGACGCCGCCCATGCGATGACCATCAACCTCGGCCAGGGCGCGTGCCAGGCCATCGAGGACGGCGTCGTGCTCGGCAACAGGCTGGCCGGCCGCGACGACGTCGTGGCGGCGCTGCGCGACTACGAGGCCGAGCGAATCCCTCGAACGGCCTGGTTCGTCATGCGCTCGCGGCGCATCGGCGATCTCGCACGCTGGCAGAACCCGATGGCGACATTCCTGCGCGACCAGATCCAGCGGGTCGCGTTCCGCACGGTCGCGCTCGCCGACGTCAAGAAACGGATGAACTACAACTTCTGACGGTCCTGGGTCAGCTGCAACTTGACGGCGGCGTGTTGGCGCGAAAGCCTTAGCGCCCCGTGGTCGAAGAGACGACAGAGCACGCGATCGAGGCGCAGGAGCTCGTCCGGCAGTTCAAGAACGGGCCCCGCGCAGTCGACGGCGTCAACCTCTACGTGGCGACGGGCGAGATCTATGGGTTCCTCGGCCCGAACGGCGCCGGCAAGAGCACGACCGTCCGCATGCTCGTCACGCTGCTGCCGCCAACAGGTGGCCGCGCGACCGTCGGCGGGCTCGACGTCGTCCGCGACGGCCCCAAGGTGCGGCGCATCATCGGCGTTGCGCTCCAGGAGGCGGCGCTCGATCCCCTGCTGACAGCCCGCGAGCACATGCTTCTGCAGGCGGGGATGAACGGCTTCTCCCGCCGCGACTCGAAGAAGCGCGCGAACGAGCTGCTCGAGCGCGTCGCCCTCACGGGCGCGGCCGACCGCAAGGTCGGCGGCTTCTCGGGAGGCATGAAGCGGCGGCTCGACCTCGCGATGGCGCTCGTCCACCACCCGCCGATCCTCTTCCTGGACGAGCCCACGACCGGGCTTGACCCGAAGAGCCGGTCGGCGCTTTGGGACGAGGTGGCGCGGCTGGCGCGAGAGGAGAACGTGACCGTCTTCCTCACCACGCAGTACCTCGAGGAGGCGGACGTCCTCGCCGACCGGGTGGGGATCATCGACTCCGGCCACATCGTGGCCGAGGGAACGCCCGAGTCGCTGAAGGCGGAGATCGGCCGTCCGACGGTGGAGGTTCACCCGGCGAGGCCGGAGGAACGGGACCGGATCGCATCCGTGCTCTCGCGGTTCGGGGAAGAGTCAGCCGCCCCGCCCGAGACGGTCGCGGTCCGGCTCGAGAATGCGGGCGCCCTCGCCGACGTCGTGCGCGCTCTGGACGCGCAGCGGCTCGAGATCGACAACCTCTCGCTCCGCGCCCCCACGCTCGACGACGTCTTCCTGGAGAAGACCGGGCGTCCGCTGGAAACCGCGGATGAGGAGTCGCCGGACGCGGAGCCGGTGCTCGAGTCCGAGGAGGCGGTCGTCGCGCGTGCGGCGCCGTTCGGCGTCAGCGCCACGTCGGTGGCGGTGAAGGAGTGGCTGTCCGAGGTTCGCGGCGCGGCCTCGAGCGGCGCCGCCGGCGTGCCCGTGCTGGTCGTGCAGGACGGCCCCAGTGCCGGGAACCGCGTCGCCGTCGGCGGCAGGCTCATCCTCGGGCGCGAGGGCGTGGACTTCGTGATCGAGGATCCGGAGGCCTCGCGGAAGCACGCGGCGGTGTACCCGCACGAGGGCTCGGTCGTCGTCCAGGACCTCGGGTCGATGAACGGCACCTGGATCAACGGCCACCGGATCACCCAGCCGACCCGGGCCGATCCAGGCCACACGATCACGATCGGCAAGACGTCGATCGAGGTTCAGGCGATGGCCAGGCCCGACGGCGACGAGGGCGCACCCCCGGCGTGAAGTCTGGCTTCGGCCGACAGTTCGGCCTGCTCGCCCGCCGGTCGGTCGCCCGGACGCTCCGTGACCCGGGAACCATCGCACCCGCGCTCCTCATCCCACTCCTCCTGTACTTCGTGATCGCCGCCGGCCTGACGAAGGCGACAAGCCTGCCCGGCTTTCCGACGAAGTCGATGCCGACGTTCGCGCTGACGCTCGCCTTCGTCAACGGTGCGCTGTCGATGGTCGGGAGCACCGGGGCGGCGATCGCCAGTGACATCGAAACGAACTTCCTCGACCGCCTGGTGCTGACGCCGATGCGCGGCGCCGCCCTGCTCTTCGCCGGCCTTGCCGGAACGATCGTGCTCGGTCTGATCCAGCTCGGGCTCTTCTTCGGCGTCGGCTTCGCGTACGGCGCACACATCGAGGCGGGGTGGGAAGGAGCGCTCGTCATCGCTGCGATGTTCCTTCTCGCCGACATCGGCTTCGGTGCGCTCGGGTTGTTCCTCGGGCTTCGCACCGGCTCCGGCCAGGCCGTTCAGGGCGTCGCCCCGATGATGCTGGTCTTCCTCTTCCTCTCGTCCGTGATCTTCCCCCGGAACCTGATCTCGGCCGACTGGTTCTACTGGATCGCGACCGTGAACCCGGTCTCGTACCTCGTCGAGGGCATCCGGAGCGTGTTCATCTTCGGCTGGGACAAGCAGGCGCTGCTCTACGGCTTCATCTTCGTCGTCGCGCTCGTCGTCCTGAGCCTCCTCAGCGCATCCGCCGCGCTCCGGAGCAGGCTGGCACGCGCATGAAGCAGTCCGGTTACTTCTCGGTCGCCCGCTACGTCGCCTGGCGGAACATCCGCGTGGTCATCAGGACGCCGGCCCTCCTGCTGCCGACAGTGCTCTTTCCCCTCTTCTTCCTGCTCGCGTTCGCCGGCGCGCTCTCGGCGATGTCGAAGGTGCTCGGAGGCCAGAACTACACCGCGTTCCAGTTCGTGTTCGCGCTCCTGCAGGCGGCGGGGTTCACCGGCGCGATGGGCGGGTTCGCCATGGCGGAGGACTTCGAGAGCGGCTTCATGCCTCGGCTGATGATCACGGCGCCGAACCGGACGGCGATCCTGACCGGCTACACGATCGGGATCCTAGGCCGCGGCGTGATCGCGGCCGCGGCGCTCACCGGCATGGGGTTCATCCTCGGCATGCACATCGACGGCAGCGCGCTCGACATCGTGGCGCTGTTCGCTCTCGCCTTTCTGCTCACCCTCGCGACGACGCTGTGGTCGCTGGGATGCGCGTTGCACATCCGCTCGTTCAAGGCGGCGCCGTTCATGGCGCTCCCGATCTTCCTCCTGCTCTTCCTGACGCCCGTGTTCGTCGAGCTCGACCAGCTCACCGGCTGGCTGCACACCGTCGCGTCGAAGAACCCGTTTACGCCCGTGGTCGAAGCGGGCCGAGGCTTCATCTCCGGCCACCACACCGACGTGGCCCTCTCGTTCGGGATCCTCGGGGGGATCACCGTCTTCGTGATCCTGTGGGTCTGGCACGGCGTGCGCCGCGCCGAGGCCGCAGGTGGCGTCGCGTAGCCGACGCTAGGCCGAGACGAAGGCGTGCGCCGAATACACCTCCGGCGGTGATGTGATGCCCGCCGCCTGCAAATGCGGGGCGAGCTGCTCGCCGAAGCGCTGAGCGGCTTCTTCGGATTCCCAGACGTCGACGACGCGAAAGCCGTTCGGACTGTCTCCGGCCGCATGGACGAGGAGCCCTTCGACCGGCCAATCCGACGGCGAATCCACGCGATCCTTCCCCGTCATGCTGCGCACGACCTTGTCGTAGCTATCGCGCGTTACGTCCGGCCCCTGATGAACGAGCACGACTGCCATTCGTACCTCCTTGTCTCGCCAGTTGCGCGGACTCTAACGCGGTGTTCGCGCGATGACTAGCCGCGCCGGTCGCGCCGGCCGAAGTCGAGCGCGCGGTCGAGGTAGTGCCCGGCGCTGATCAGCGCCAGGTGCGTGAACGCCTGCGGGAAGTTCCCGAGCGCCTCACCGGTCCGGCCGATCTCCTCCGAGTACAGCCCGACGTGGTTTGCGTACGTGAGCATCTTCTCGAACGCCAGCCGCGCCTCCTCGAGCCGGCCCGCCCTCGCAAGCGCCTCGACGTACCAGAACGTGCAGATCGAGAACGTCCCCTCCTCGCCCTCCAGCCCGTCCGGCGAGACCTCGACGTTGTACCGGTAGACGAGGCTGTCGGAGACGAGCGACTGGGAAATCGCGTCGAGCGTCGACAGCCACTGCGGGTCGTCGGGCGCGATGAACTTGACGAGCGGCATCACGAGGACGCCGGCGTCGAGGACGCTCGTGTCGTAGTGCTGGACGAAGGCCTGCTGCTCCTCGTTCCAACCGCGATCCATGATCTGGTGGTAGATCAGGTCGCGGCTCTTTCGCCAGCGGTCGAGCTCTGACGGCAGGCCGCGCGCCATCGCGATCCGGATCGCGCGCTCGATCGCCACCCAGGACATCAGTCGGGAGTAGGTGAAGTGCTGACGACCGCTCCGCACCTCCCAGATGCCCTCGTCCGCCTGGTCCCAGTGCTCGCAGACCCAGTCGACGATCCTCGTCAGGTCCATCCACGCCTTGTGTGCGATCGGCGACGCGTGCTGGTTGTAGAGATAGACCGAGTCGATGAGCTCGCCGTAGATGTCCAGCTGCAGCTGATCCGCGGCCTCGTTGCCGATCCGGACCGGCGCCGAGCCGCGGTAACCCTCGAGGTGGTCGAGGATCTCCTCGGGCAGCTCGGTGTCCCCGTCGATGCCGTACATGATCTGTAGCGGCCCGGCCTCGGCCGGCCGGGGCTCGCGGAAGCGCTCGCGCAGCCAGTCCATGAACGCCGTCGCCTCCCCCGTGAAACCGAGCCGGAGCAGGGCGTAGAGCGAGAACGCGGCGTCCCGGATCCAGGTGTAGCGGTAGTCGTAGTTCCGCTCGCCGCCCATCGCCTCGGGAAGGCTCGTCGTCGGCGCCGCAACGATCGCGCCGGTCGGCGCGTAGGTCATCAGCTTCAGCGTGAGCGCCGAACGGTGGATCGTCTCGCGCCACCGGCCCTGGTAGCGCGTCTGGGCGAGCCAGCGCCGCCAGTAGGTGACGGTCTCCTCGAACGCCTGCCGCGTCTCGTCCTCGGAGTACCAGCGCGGAACGTACGTCTCGGGCACCTGCTCGAGGACGAACGTTGCGGTCTCGCCAGGATGCAACGTGAACTCGCCGTGGGCGCCCTCGTTCGCGAAGTCGAGCGGAATCGTCGTCTCGAGCGCGAGCGAGATCGACTGCGAGCGGAAGAGGACGCCGTTCTCGAAGAAGATCGTCTCGTGAGGATCCCGCGCGTAGTTGAATCGCGGGAAGACCTCCACCCGGAAGCGCATTGCGCCCCGGACGCCCAGCACGCGCCTGATCAGCCGGTGGCGGTGCTGCGCCGCGCCCTCCTGGATCGGCATGAAGTCCTGCACCTCGCCCACGCCGCCGGACGTGAGGAAGCGCGTGATCAGGACGTTGGTGTCGGGGAAGTAGAGCTGTTTCGGTACCCAGTCCTCGCCCGCGTAGGTGATGCGGTAGAAGCCGCCGCGCTCCTTGTCGAGGATGGCGCCGAAGACACTCGGCGAGTCGAACCGCGGGCAGCAATACCAGTCGATCCGCCCGTCGGTGCCGACGAGCGCGATCGAGTGCAGGTCGCCGATGATCCCGTGCTCGGCGATCGGCAGGTAGTCCATCGAGCGCGCGCTCGTCCGGACGCCCACCGTCTCCATGCGCGTCGACGTCACTATGTGCGCAGCTCGTCGGTCGTTCGCACGCGGCGGGCTTCCGTCTGGAGCATGCGCAGCATCACCTTCGGGTTGTCGAGCAGGAAGCGCTCGACGTTCGCCGCCGGCACGATCACGCAGCGCACGGCGGAGCGCGCGATGATGTCCGCGACGGTCGGCTCGTGCAGGAGCGCCGAGATCTCGCCGAAGAAGCTGCCCTTCTTCAGTGTCGCGAGCTCCTCGTCCTCGAGGACGACCCCGACCTCGCCGTCGACGATGATGTGCAGCCCGACGTCCTCGTCGCCCCGCCGCACGACCCACTTGCCCTCGTCGAACGAGACCTCGTCCACGTGCGGCAGCACCGCTTCCAGCTCGTCGCGGTTGAGATCGGCGAAGAGGGCGAGCCGCGAGACGCTCTCGAGTAAATCGGTGTCTACCGGCACGCCGTCAACCCTATAGCGGAAGTCGCCGCCTCCGAACAGAACTCAAAGCGACCGAGCCCAAGGCAACAGGAGCCTCACGCTCTCGCGCACATCGGCGTCTACCGGCACTCCGCCAACCCCATGGCGGAAGTCGCCGCCTCCGAACAGAACTCAAAGCGACCGAGCCCAAGGCAACAGGAGCCTCACGCTCTCGCGCACATCGGCGTCCACCGGCACTCCGCCAACCCCATGGCGGAAGTCGCCGCCTCCGAACAGAACTCAAAGCGACCGAGCCCAAGGCAACAGGAGCCTCACACTCTCGCGCACATCGGCGTCCACCGGCACTCCGCCAACCCCATGGCGGAAGTCGCCGTCTCCGAACAGAACTCAGAGCGACCGAGCCGAAGGCGACAGGAGCTTGAGAATCCCGGCGAGGCGGAGATAATGGGCGCTCGCGATCGATTAGCAGATCAGAGAAAGAAAGAACGGAGGACGTATGGCAACCGCTACTCCCGAGCTGGAGCGCACCGAGCTCTCGGACGACGAGTTCGAACGGATCGACCGGTACTGGCGCGCGGCCAACTACCTCTCGGTGGGCCAGATTTACCTCATGGCCAACCCGCTGCTGAGGGAGCCGCTTCGCCTCGAGCACATCAAGCCGCGATTGCTCGGCCATTGGGGCACGACGCCGGGACTGAACTTCATCTATGTCCACCTGAACCGGATGATCAAGGCGTACGACCTCGACGTCATCTACATCGCGGGCCCCGGCCACGGCGGCCCGGCGATGGTCGCGAACACGTACCTCGAGGGCACGTACAGCGAGCTCTATCCGAACATCTCCGAGGACGAAGAGGGGATGGGAAAGCTGTTCAAGCAGTTCTCCTTCCCGCTTGGGATCCCGAGCCACGCGGCACCGGAGACCCCCGGATCGATCCACGAGGGCGGCGAGCTCGGCTATGCGATCTCGCACGCGTACGGCGCGGCGTTCGACAATCCCGACCTGATCGTCGCCTGCGTCATCGGCGACGGCGAGGCGGAGACCGGCCCGCTCGCGACCGCCTGGCACTCCAACAAGTTCCTGAACCCGATCTCGGACGGCGCCGTCCTCAACATCCTTCACCTGAACGGCTACAAGATCGCGAATCCGACCGTGCTGTCCCGCATCCCGCGCGACGAGCTGGAGTCGCTGCTGGTCGGGTACGGGCACAAGCCCTACTTCGTCGAGGGGTCGGACCCGAAGACGATGCACCGGCAGATGTCCGAGACGCTCGAGACCGTTATCGGCGAGATCCGGGCGCTCCAGGGGGTGGCCCGCGAAACGGGCTCTGCCGTACGGCCGCAGTGGCCGATGATCGTTCTCCGCTCGCCGAAGGGCTGGACCGGGCCACGCGAGGTCGACGGGAAGATGACCGAGGACCACTGGCGCTCCCACCAGGTTCCCTTCGCCGATCTCGCGACGAACCCGAAGCACATCACGCTGCTGGAGGACTGGCTCAAGAGCTACCGGGCTGACGAGCTCTTCGACGAGGAGGGCCGCCTCCTCCCTGAACTGCGCGAGCTTGCCCCGAAGGGCGATCGCCGGATGGGCGCCAACCCGCACGCGAACGGCGGGCTGCTCCTCCGGGACCTCCGGATGCCGGACTTCCGGAACTACGCAGTCGACGTCCCCGAGGCGGCGGTGACGATCGCCGAGGCCACCAGGGTGCTCGGCGACTTCATCCGTGATATCGCGGAGCGCAACGAGGAGTTCAAGAACTTCCGGCTCTTCGCGCCCGACGAGCTGGCGTCACAGCGTCTGCAAGCCGCCTTCGAGGTGACCCAGCGGACCTGGCTCGGGGAGACATTGCCCCACGACGACAACCTGCACCCCCACGGTCGCGTGATGGAGATCCTCAGCGAGCACACCTGCCAGGGATGGCTCGAGGGCTACCTCCTAACGGGCCGCCATGGGCTGTTCACGACGTACGAGGCGTTCGTCCATGTCGTCGACTCAATGTTCAACCAGCACGCGAAGTGGCTGAAGGTCACGCGTGACGAAATCCCCTGGCGGCGGCCGATCGCATCCTTCACGTACCTGCTCTCGTCACACGTCTGGCGCCAGGACCACAACGGTTTCTCGCACCAGGATCCTGGATTCCTCGACCACGTCATGAACAAGAAGTCCGAGGTCATTCGGATCTACCTGCCGCCGGACGCGAACACGCTCCTGTCCGTGATGGATCACTGCCTCCGCAGCAAGAACTACGTCAACGTCGTTGTCGCCGGCAAGCAACCTGCGCTGCAGTACCTGGACATGGACGCCGCGATCAAGCACTGCACCGCAGGCCTCGGCATCTGGGAGTGGGCGTCGAACGACCGCGGGTCGGAGCCCGACGTGGTCATGGCCTGCTGCGGGGACATCCCGACGCAGGAGACCCTCGCGGCCGTGGAGTTGCTCCGCACCTACTTCCCTCACCTGAAGGTGCGCGTCATCAACGTCGTCGACCTGACGAAGCTCCAGCCCGAGCGTGAGCATCCGCACGGCATGTCGGACACCGAGTTCGACACGCTGTTCACGACGGACAGGCCGATCGTCTTCGCCTTCCACGGGTACCCGTGGCTCATCCACCGCCTCACCTACCGGCGAAAGGGCCACGAAAACCTGCACGTCCGGGGCTACAAGGAGGAGGGAACGACCACGACGCCGTTCGACATGGTCGTCCGGAACGACCTCGACCGTTTCCACCTCGTCGACGACGTCATCGACCGCGTGCCCGAGCTCGGCGCGAGCGCGGCGTACGTCAAGCAGGAGCTCCGCGACCGGCTGATCGAGCACCGCGAGTACATCTCCAAGCACGGCGACGACATGCCGGACATCCGCGACTGGCGCTGGACGCCGCAGCCGGCGGGGTCCGAGACGGCGCCGAGGTAAGGGCATGGCCGATCGGCCGCATGCCGCGGCCGATCGGCTAGTCCGCCTTGCTCAGCTCTTTGTCGCGCAGATGACGTAGGCCCGGACAGCCCAGCTGCTGCCACTACCGGATTGCCGCTGGGCAGTCACCTTCCAGCCGCTGGCATTGCCGTCGCCGTCGATGGTCGGCCGCGACAACGTCAGCGCAACGCCGTCGGCGTCGGCCCCGGTGATCTCTCCGCCCCCACCGGTGGCGAACTTGCCGTCGGGGCAGGGCTTCGTGTCGCTGCCGAATGCGCCGTCTCCGAGGTCCACCTCGTACCCGCTAACGCCGGGTGGTCCGGTGTCGCCCTTCTCGCCCTTCAGGCCCTGGATGCCCTGTATACCCTGGTCGCCCTTGGGGCCCGGGTCCCCCTTCGCGCCAGGCACGCCGCCGCTGCCCGTCAGGCCCTGCGGCCCCTGCGGCCCCGTCTGGCCGGCCGGCCCCTGCACCCCCTGCGGCCCGCGCGGCCCGGCGTCGCCCTTCGGTCCTCGGTCACCGCGCGGCCCCTCGAGCACGATCTGGGTGCCGGCCGGGATCGCCGAGAGCGGGAACTTCCCGTTCCTCCCGAGCGGAAGCAGCTTCCCGGCCTTGCGTGAACGCGAAGCACTGATCCCGTCGACCGCGCCGGCGTTCTTTGCGAAAGCGACACGCACCGCGCTCACCGCCGCCGAGCCGAGCCCTGTCCACCCGAGCACGCCGACCACGAGCGCCGCCAGCGCGATCGCGAGCGGCAAACGTTCTTTTCGAAAACGCATCGTCCTTCTCCCTTCCTCGACCCCATTCCCGCAGTGCGGGGAGCGCACAATCCTAGCCGCAGACGCGGTCGGCTCCCACCGCTCGGAACCGCTCTAAACTAGGCGCCTTGACGTGGCATGAGGGAGGGGAAGGGGCCCCCGCGGGGATTGCCGTGCTCGGGGCCGGACCGGCGGGGCTGACGGCGGCCTACGTGGTTGCCGGGCGCGGCGGCCAGGCTGCTGTCTTCGAGGCGGACGGCGCCGTCGGCGGGCTCGCGAAGACCGTCGAGCTCGACGGCTACAGGTTCGATCTCGGCGGCCACCGCTTCTTCACGAAGCTGAGACCGGTCGAGCGCATGTGGGAGGAACTGCTCGGCGACGAGCTGATCACGCGGCCGAGGCTCTCGCGGATCTACTACCGAGGAAAGTTCTTCTCCTACCCGCTGAAGGCGGAGGATGTCGTCGGGCGGCTCGGACTCTGGGAATCCGCCCTCTGCGCCGGCTCGTACGTGCGCACCCGCCTCACCAGCCGCGCGCCCGCGGACACGTTCGAGGACTGGGTCACCTCGCGCTTCGGCTCGCGCCTCTACGACGCGTTCTTCCGCTCCTACACGGAGAAGGTGTGGGGGATCCCGGGCTCCGAAATCCGCTCGGAATGGGCGGCGCAACGCATCAAGGATTTTTCGCTCTTCAAGGCGCTCCTGCGAATCGTCGGGCTCGAGCGCGGCACGGTGACGACGCTGATCGAAGAGTTCCGGTACCCGCGGCTCGGCCCCGGGCAGATGTGGGAAGCGCTGCAGGGGGATCTCGAGGCGCGCGGCGTCCCCGTCAAGCTCGGTCACCGCTGCATCGCCGTGCGTCATCGCGACAGCCGGGTGGGGTCAGTGGTCGTCGCGAGCAACGGGCATGAGACCGAGTATCCGGTGGACGGCGTCGTCTCCAGCATTCCCCTCGGGGAGCTCGTGCTGTCGCTCGACCCGCCGGCGCCCGAGGAGGTTCGGGCCGCCGCCAAGCGGCTGCGCTACCGGGACCTCGTCGTCGTCGCGCTGATGACCAGCGATCCGGAGCCGTTTCCCGACAACTGGATCTACGTGCACGATCCGGGCACGCGCGCAGGGCGCGTCCAGAACTTCGGGGCGTGGAGCCCGGACATGGTCAAGCCCGGAACGACATGCCTCGGAGTGGAGTACTTCTGCTTCCAGGGCGACGACATCTGGTGCCTCTCGAACGACGAGGCCGTGGCGCTCGCGCGCGACGAGCTGGCGCGCATCGGGCTCATCGAGCCGGCCAGCGTGATCGACGGCGTCAAGATCGCCGTCCCGAGGGCGTATCCGATGTACGACCGCTACTACCGCGAGGCGGTGGCGATGTTGCGCGGGTACCTCGCAGGTTTCCCGAACCTGCAGACGTGCGGCCGCAACGGCCTTCACCGGTACAACAACCAGGATCACTCGATGTGGACCGCCACGCTGGCGACGCTCAACCTGCTCGACGGCGAGGGCTACGACGTGTGGTCGGTGAACACGGAGGAGGAGTACCTCGAGGAAGGCGAGGCCGTCGACGAAGTGCTCGACCTGGCCTCCGTCGGCAGCGTCCGCGACGTGTAGCACGGCGCCGTGGTCAGAAGTCCGAACCGGGACTTCGTCGTCGACCCGGTCGAGCGCGACGTGACCACGTTCGCCTCGTAGCTCGCCAGATGGTCGAGGCAGTGATCGATCGGCCCGAGGACACGTGCCAGGTTGTCCATCCGCTCGAACCGGCCCTCCGGGAGCGGGCTCGGGCTCTCGAGGTCGAGCTCCGGTGTCAGCACGTCCGTGACCCCGTGCGCCCGCAGCCGTTCCAGGAGCTGGTGTTGCGTCAGATCCGGGTTGAACTCGGGGCTGTCGAGTGCGATCGCCGTTCCCGGGAAGTTGAAGATTTCCGTGTAGTCGGCGAAACCGACAGTGCCTGGTGCGCGCCTGGCGGCGGCAGTGAAGACGTCCTCGACGCCGGTCGTCTCCTGTAGGAACGCCGAGCGGCTCTGGAATCCGAACGCGATGGGCAGGAAGTGCCTCGTCAGCGCGGCAGACGGCACGAGCCAGAAGGCGGCGACGACAAAGGCGACGGCAACCAGCGGCGTCCGCGTCCACGGCCGCGTCTCGAGGAGCCACGCGACGCCGACCCCGCCCAGCGCGCAGAGGACCCCGAGCGCGGGCAGGAGGAAGCGCGCCTGGGACGGAACCGTTGCGAGGCAGACGGCGATGAAGACGACCGCGCCGGCGAAGAGCACGCGGTTTCGCCACGCTCGCGTGCTGAAGAGCGCGAGCGGCGCCGCGAGGAAGATCGCCGTCCCGATGTAGCGCCCCTTGGCGAACGCGTTCGGGTAGCGGAGCAGATCAAGGGGCAGGATCGGGAGGCGCAAAATCGGGTGGTCGAGCTTCGTCTCCCCCAATCCCTCGGTCAGGGTGGACTGTGTCCTCGGCGTGACGAACTTGCCGCCGAACACGAGTGGGTAGATCGGGTTTCCCGCCTCGATCGCGTTCCTCAGGTACCAGGGCAGTGCGACGACCGCCGCGAGGCCCAGCGATGCTGCGAGCGCGCGGCCCCGGTGCTCGCGGAGGGCGATGACGGCGAGCGGTGCCAGGATGAGTGCCGCCGAGGCGAGCCCTAGGTACTTCGTGCCCGCGGCCGCCCCAGAGAAGAAGCCGGCGGCCGCGAGCGAGGTTGATTCGTGGGTGCGGACAAACCGAACCGCTTGCCAGACGGCGAGGATCGAGTAGAGCGTGAGGCCGGGCTCCGGGAACGAAGACGTCGCCAGCCAGGTCAGCATTCCCTGGAGCGTGAACAGGGCGGCCGCGACCGATGCAGCAAGAATGCTTCCTGCGCCGAGCTCGCGCGCCAGCCCGAAGACCGCGACCGCCGCGAGCACCGCGAGCACCGCGCCCACCGCGCCGGCCGCGCCGCCGCCGCCGAGCGCGAGGCCTTGCGCAAACAGCACCTGAGTGGTCAAAGGGTTGAACGACTCGAAGCGCCAGAAGTCGTCCCGGATCCAGCCGGTCGCCAGCCATTGCTTCGGAAGGCCGACGTGGTAGCGGAGCGCGTCGGGCGACGTCGGCGGCGCGGTTGAGGCGACGAGGTCGAGGACCAACGCGGCGGCGCAGAGGGCGAGCAGGATCCACACGACCGTGGGAAGCCGGGGTAGCCGGGGTCGGCGGAGCTCCCGGACCGCGAAAAGCGCTCCGATCGCCGCGAGCCCGAGCGTGATCCCCACGATCAGCCAGTGGTGGAAGGCGCCGATCCGCCCGAAGCCGAAAAGCACCAGGGAAAGAACCGCCGACCCAGCGCCGATTCGCGTCATCCAGTCGAGGAGGAGCTCGCCGCTCAGAAGTCGGCGCGGAATCGCCACGCCGAGCCCGAGCCACGAGAGCAGGCAAGCGGCGGCAGGCGCGAGCAGGAGAACGCCCGGCGTGCTCATCGCTCGCCGTCCGCCGCGGCCAGGTGAGTTGCCGCACCGAGCGGAACCGCGGCGACGCTGCTCAGGTGATGGACCACGTGCAGCCCGACGCCGGCGACCGCCTGGGGAGCGCCGCGGCGCTCAACGAGAAGCCGGTAGAAAGAGGCGTTGAGCACCACGAGGCCGCCGAGCGCGACGAGGGCGATGCCCGGCCGGCGCGCAAGCAGCGCGGTTACCGCACCGACCGACAGGGCCGCGCCCGCCCGGTGACGCCAGCCGAGGTTCAGCTCGGCCGGCAGCGCTCGCTCCCGCGCGAGCAGCGCGACCCACGGGATTCCTCGGCGCATCACGTCGGTACGAATCATCTCCCCCACGCTCCAGGCCTTCAGGTGCGTGCCCTGCAGCTCGCCGTCGAGGTAGATGCGCCGTCCCCGGGCAGACAGGCGCCGCCCCAGATCGACGTCCTCGATGGAAGCGGTCGGGAACCGGCCGGCGTCGAAGCCTCCCACCTCCACAAAGGCCTCACGCCGGATTGCCCCCAGACCTGCCCAGAAGCTGTGGACCGGCCCGGCCGCGCTGCGGTGTACGTGGTGGTGGAGGAGGTTTCGAAAGCCCGAGACGGCACCCGGAGCCTCGGGCCGGTCGTCGTAGCAGCCGAAGAGCGCAGCAAGCCCCGGATCATCCTCGAAGGCGCGACGAATGCGGTCGAATGCATCGTGGTGCACGACCACGTCCGCGTCGACGAAGACCACGACATCCCCGCTCGCGCGCCGTGCGCCGTCGTTGCGGGCGGCTGCCGGCCCGGCGCGGGACGGCCCGTCGACGACAACGAGTTCCTCGGGCGCGGCGGCTGCCGCGCGAATCGCGGCGACGCAGCGAGCCAGGGTCGGCGGCCGGTTTGTCGCGGGGACGACGGCGGTCAGAGTGACGGCGCCGTCGCCGGTCACCGTCGCGTGCGGTGCGAAGCGACGTACGCGGCGGAGGCGCCGCCGGCGTCGCTCGCCCGCACCGCGAAGACGTACCGGCCCGGCCCCGCCAGCTTGCCGGTCACCCAGAAGCGGAATCCGAGCGTCCGGCAGCCGGCCGACGCCAGCTCGACGAGGCGGGTGCTCGACGCGGCCGCCCGAAGCCGGCCGGCCCGCAGCCGCTTCTGCGAGATCCGCAGCGTGAGACGCCCGGCCGCCTGGTCGCACAGGCGAACCGACCCGCTCACGCGCAACCGGCGACGTCCGTGGTCGTCCCGGCTGCCGCGGATCGCAAACGACCCCGTCAGCGTCGGCGCCGCGTTCGCCTGCGGCGTGGACGCCGGAGGAGGAGGAGGCGGAGGCGAGGATGGTGGCGGAGGCGCGGGTGGCGGCGGAGGCCCAGGCGGCGGCGGAGGTGGCGGCGGCGGCGGCGGCGGTGGCGGCGGCGGCGGAGGTGG
>Ga0075423_10002636_pt1 | contig 16347 bp, 15 predicted proteins | sample SoiMethybrSBSTD2_FD_80114 | JGI IMG/M metagenome (GOLD analysis project Ga0075423, IMG submission 80114) | Bulk soil microbial communities from a Populus tree surrounding site in Tennessee, USA - Soil MetaG P. TD hybrid SBSTD2 | ecosystem: Environmental > Terrestrial > Soil > Tree plantation...
ATCGACGCGATCCATGCCAGGCCGCCGACGTGGGGGCTGGCCGGGCGCCCCGGCTACTGGGACATCGCGTTCGCTCCGGACGGCACGCTGTACGCGGTCGACGCGCCGAACGGCCGCGTGTACGAGGTGACCGACAAGGGACGCTGGGGACGAACGACGGTCGTGGGGGGATCGGGTCCCGGTGTGAGCCTCGGCCCCGACGGCTTCCAGCACTGGAAGTGGATCAAGCGCCACGGGTGGATCACCGTTGGCGCCTACGGCGGGGACGGGCAACCAGCAACCGACGCGCTCTTCAGCGGCCCCTTCGCTCTGACCTTCGATCCCTCAGGGAACATGTACATCGCGGACCACCTGAACAGCCGGGTCCGTGAGGTCACGACCGACGGGTTCGTGCAGACCGTCGCCGGTACGGGCAACGGCGGCCGGAACTACGGCACGTGGACGCCCGGCGTCGGGCCGGCCGCGGGTGACGGCGGTCCCGCGACCCACTCCGTGCTCGAGGAGCCATTCGGCCTGACGGTGGACTCCCACGGCAACGTGTACATCGCCGACAGGGATCACGACGCGATCCGCAAGGTCGATACCAACGGCATCATCACCACGGTCGCGGGCACGGGGGTCAGGGGCTTCAGCGGCGACGGCGACCTCGCCACACAGGCCCAGCTCTCCCGGCCGCTCTGGACCGCGTTCGACGCCGCGGGCAACATGTACATCGCCGACGACAACAACCACCGGATCCGTATGGTCGATCATGCCGGCGTCATCACCACCGTCGTCGGAGATGGCACCAACGGTTGCGGGGGTGACGGGGGCCTGGCGGTCGACGCCTCGCTCAAGGATCCGAACGAGGTCGCGTTCGCGCCGAACGGCTCGATGTTGGTCCTCGACAACGAGTGCCACGACATCCGAGAGATCGCGCCGGACGGCACGATCTCGACGCTCGCCGGGCGTAGGGGCGACTCGTGCAAGAACGTGATCCATGTCGACGCACGCCACATGCCGGTCGGCGCCTTCGCGTTCGGACCCGACGGCGAGCTGTACGTCTCGGCCTGCGCCCGGATCATCCGGGTTGATGACGACGGGATCACGCATCTCTTCGCGCGAGCCCCACTGATGTCGGACCTACCGAGGCCGTGACGGGTGGGCGGCCGGGTCCCACCCGGCCGCCCCTCGGCGCAACCGATCCAAGGACCTTCGAGATCGGCAGCTCGAGGATGTCGGTGCTACCGCAGCCCTTTTTCCGCTGCGCGAGGAACCGCGTCTGAAAGGGCGCCAAGACGTTGTCACACTTCTGGTCCGACACGCGTTCATGATCGATCGAGCCGAGGCTGTCGAGGTCGACACGGCGGGGACGACCCACGTCTTCATGGCGACGCCCTGAGGATCCCTAGGGAACGATCTTCGAGATCGGCAGCTCCAGGATGTCGGTTGCTCCCGCAACCTTCAGCTGCGGGAGCAACCGGTTCACGCCGCGCTTGTCCACGACGGTCTCGACCGCGAAACCGCCTTCCGAGAGCGGCGAGACCGTCGGCGCCTTCATCGACGGTGTGACCTTCAGGACACCGTCGAGGTGCTCGGCGGACACGTTGAGCTTGATCAGGACGCGACCCTGGGCTTCGAGCGCACCGCGCAGCAGCGTCACGAGGTCCTCCATCGCGGCGCGCTTCGCGGCGTCGGCCGCCGCCTGTCGGTTCGCGATCAGGACGGGGTCGGACGTCAAGAGCGTCTCGATGATCTTCATCCCGTGGGCGCGGAGCGTGTTGCCCGTCTCGGTGACGTCGACGATCGCGTCGACGATCTCCGGGACCTTCGCCTCGGTCGCGCCGTAGGACCAGATCACCTTCACGGGGATCCCGAGGTCATCGAAGTAGCGCTCGGTCAGTCCGACGAACTCGGTCGAGATCCGCGTCCCGACCGGGATCTCGGCCGCGCGGGCCGCCGGATGGTCGTTCGGGACCGCGAGGACGATCCGCGTGCCGTGGCCGGTCCCGCTCTTCGCGTACGTGAGCGTCGTCAGCACCTCGACGTCCGCCCCGGTCTCGGCCACCCAGTCCTGCCCCGTGATCCCCAGATCGAACGAGCCGTCCTGGACGTACGAGGGGATCTCCTGCGGACGGAGGATCGACACGCGGTCGACCCGCTCGTCGTCGATCGTGCCGTGGTAATCGCGGTCGGAACCTCGCCGCACGCGCAGGTCCGCCTCTTCGAACAGCCGAAGCGTCTGTGCCTCGAGCGAACCCTTCGGGAGGACGAGCCGCAGCATGGCGCTGGAGTCTACGTGCGGGTCTCCGCCGCTCGTTCGCCGAGCCAGCGGAAGAAGCACGTGCGCTCGCCGGTGTGGCACGCGGCGCCGACCTGGTGGACGCGCGCGAGGACGACGTCGGCGTCGCAATCGATCCGGAGCTCGTCCAGATGCTGGACGTGACCGGATGTGTCGCCCTTGCGCCAGAGCTCTCCGCGCGAGCGCGACCAGTAGACCATCCGTCGCTCGGCGAGCGTGCGTACGAGCGCCTCGCGGTTCGCCCACGCGAGCATCAGGACGTCGCCGGTCTCGGCGTCCTGCGCGATCACGGGCACCAACCCGCGTTCGTCGAAGGTGACCTGGTCGAGCGCGAGGACCTCCTCCGTCGTCATCGGCGCACCGGGATCCCTTCCTCGGCGAGGTGCTCCTTCACCTGCGCGATCGTGAGCTCGGCGTCGTGGAAGCGGCTCGCGGCGAGCACGGCGTCGGCGATGCCGAGGCCTTCGGCGAAGTGGCGGAGCTCGCCCGCGCCGCCGGACGCGATCAGCGGAACGCTGGTCGCGTCCGCGACCGCCCGCAGCAGCTCCAGGTCGTACCCGTCGCCCGTGCCGTCGCGATCCATCGACGTCAACAGGATCTCGCCGGCGCCGTGGCGCCGGGTCGCGTCGGAGGCCCAACCGACCGCGTCGATCCCCGTGGGCGTGCGTCCGCCGTCGACGCACACCTCCCACCCACCGTCGCGGCGCCGCGCGTCGATCGCGATCACCATGCACTGCGCGCCGAACCGCTCCGCGCTCCGGGCGAGCGCCGCCGGATCGCGGACCGCTGCCGAGTTCATCGAGACCTTGTCCGCGCCGGCTCGCAGGAGCTCGCGCACGTCGTCCTCATCCCGGACGCCGCCGCCGACCGTGAGGGGGATGAACACCTGCTCGGCCGTCCTCGACACGACGTCGAGGGTCGCCGCGCGACCCTCGACGGTCGCGGTGATGTCCAGGAACACGAGCTCGTCGGCTCCGTCGGCGTCGTAGCGCGCCGCGAGCTCCACCGGGTCGCCCGCGTCGCGAAGGGCACGGAAGCGCGTGCCCTTCACGACGCGCCCCGCGTCCACGTCGAGGCACGGGATGATCCGCTTCGCGAGCACGTGGCTACCCCCGCGTGACCTGGGAGAGCTTCAACGTCTTCTCGTACAGGGCCTTGCCGGTGACGGCCGCTTCGCACCCGGCGTCCCGGAGCGCCCAGATGTCGTCGGCCGTGCGGACGCCACCGCTCGCGATCACCGGGCGGTCGGTGAGGCCGAGGACGTGCTGGTACAGCCGGAGGTCGGGGCCCTCGAGCGTCCCGTCGCGCGCGACCGCCGTGACGAGGAACCGGGGCGTTCCCGCGTCGGCCAGCGCGGGCATGATCTCGTCGACGGGCGGCCCCTCCTCCTTCCATCCCTTCACCATCGTCCGTCCGCCGCGGACGTCGATCGCGACGAGCACCCGTTCGGCGAACTCCTCCACGGCACGCGCGACGAAGGACGGATCGTGCGCGGCCGACGTCCCGAGGATCGCCCGCCCGCCGCCGTTGTCGAGCACGATCTTGATGTCCTCCATCGTCCGGATCCCGCCCCCGACCTGGACGGGGCACACGACCGACCGGCAGATGTCCCGGATCGTTTCGCGGTTGTCGCCCTGCTCGAGCGCCGCGTCGAGGTCGATCACGTGGAGGCGCCGGGCGCCCTGGGTCTGGAACCGGACGGCGACGTTCACGGGGTCGTCGTCGTACGTCGTCTCCGCCTCGGGGTCACCGCGCAGGAGCCGCACCGCCCGGCCGCGCCGGACGTCGATCGCCGGGATCACGATCACGCCGCGCGGACCTCCTGGACGAACCGGTCATAGAGCTCGAGCCCCGCCTCGCCGGACTTCTCCGGGTGGAACTGGGTCGCGAAGACCTGCTCCCGCGCCACGGCGGCGGCGAACGAGCGGCCGTGGTCGGTCACGCCGACCGTGGTGTCCGGGTCGACGGGCGGGGCGTAGGAGTGCACGAAATAGAAGGAGGTTCCATCGGGGATTCCCGCCGCGTACGCATGGCGCCGGCCCGCCCACGAGACGGTGTTCCAGCCCGTGTGCGGGACGCGCACGGTCGCCGGCAGGCGCTGGACGTGGCCCGGCAGGATCGCGAGCCCGCGGTCGGCGTCCTCGTCGCTCCCCTCGAAGAGGATCTGCATCCCGACGCAGACGGCGAAGACCGGGCGGCCGCTCGAGACCGCGGTTCGGACCGCGGTCTCGAGGCCCGCCGCGCGGAGCGACCGGACGCACGCGCCGAAGCCGCCGACGCCGGGGATCACGATCCCCGAGGCGTCGGCCGCTTCGTCTCCGTCGGACGTCACGCAGACGTCGGCGCCGACCCGGGCGAGCGCGCGGCCGACGGAATGCAGGTTCCCCATCCCGTAGTCCAAGACCGCGATCCGCGCCGTCACAGCGACCCCTTCGTGGACGGGACGCCGGCCGGTCCGCTGAGCGAGCACCCATCCCCGAGCGCCTTCGCGAGCGCCTTGAACTCGGCTTCGCAGACATGGTGCGGCGAGCGTCCATGCCGCAGAAGGACGTGCACCGTCAGTTCCGCCGCCTGGGCGAAGGCCCGGATGAAGTCCTCGACGAGCCCCGTGTCGAACGTGCCGATCGTCTCGGCCGGCACCTCGACGTCGTGCACGACGAAGCTCCGCCCGGCGAGGTCGAGCGCGACCTCGACCGCGGCTTCGTCGAGCGGGACGACGATCGAGGCGAACCGCCGGATCCCGCGCTTGTCGCCGAGCGCCTGCTTGAGCGCCTGACCGAGCGCGAGCCCGCAGTCCTCGACGGTGTGGTGACCGTCGATCTGCAGGTCGCCCGTGCACGTGAGGACGAGGTCCCAGCCCGCATGCTTCCCCAGCTGCTCGAGCATGTGGTCGAAGAAGGGCAATCCGGTCGCGGCGGTCGCGTCGCCGCGACCGTCCAGCTCGAGGCGGACCTCGACGTCGGTCTCCTTCGTCGCGCGCTTCACCTCGGCCGTCCGGCTCACCCGAGCACCTCCTTCAACGCCCGGAGGAACAGGTCCGTCTCCTGCTCGCTCCCGGCCGTCACCCGGAGCGCTCCGGGCACCACGCCCGTCATGTCGCGGATGAGCACGCCGCGATCGAGGAGGCCCTGCCACACCAGCGTGGGGTCCCGCGGAGGGATGAAGAGCACGAAGTTCGCTTCGGACGGGAAGACGGTGACGCCGGCCATGACGGCCAGCTCCGCGGCGATCCGGTCGCGCTGCGTCCGGACCGCATCGAGCAGCTGGAGCGCCTCCGTCCGGTGACGGAGCGCGACGATCGCGGCCGTCTGGGAGGGCGCCGACAGGTGGTAGGGGAGCCGGATCAGCGCGAGGTCGCCGACGACGGCCGGTGCCGCCAGCACGTAGCCGACGCGCGCGCCCGCCATCGCGAACGCCTTGCTGAAGGTCCGGACGACGGCGACGTTGTCGAACCGGTCGAGCAGTGGCCGGGCCGAGGTCGCGGGCGCGAACTCGCCGTACGCCTCGTCGACGATCACGAGGGAGCTCGGGAGCGCGTCGGCGATCGCCTCCACGACCGTCAGAGGCTGCGGATTGCCCGTCGGGTTGTTCGGCGAGCAGACGAACACGACGTCGGCCGCCGTTCGGCGCGCCACCTCGACCTCGGCGTCCGTCAGCACGAAGTCGGCCGGGAGGGGCCGCCGCTCGATCGTCGTGTGCGTGAGCAGCCCGATCCGCGAGTGCATCGGGTAGGTCGGCTCGAACACGAGCGCCCGGCGGCCGGGACCGCCGTACGCCTGGAGCAGCTGCGTCAGGATCTCGTTCGACCCGTTCGCCGCCCACGTGCCCTCGGGCGTCCATCCATGCATCGCGGCGAGGTCTTCGCGGAGGCCCCGCATCGACCCGTCCGGGTACCGGTTCAGCGGGAGGTCGCGGATCGCCGCCGCGAGCTCGTCGAAGAACGTCTCGGGGAGGCGGTGCGGGCTCTCGTTCGTGTTGAGGCGCGCGGCGACGTCAGTGAGCTGGGGCGACAGGTAGAGACCGGCGTCGCGGAGCCCCTCGCGAGGCTCGGCGGTCATCGCTCGCCGGCCTCGTCGGCGCGGGCCTCCATCGCCCGCGCATGCCCCATCAGGCCCTCGGCTCGAGCGATCGTGGCCGTCCCGGGTGTGAAGCGAGCCGCTGCGTCGGGGGACATCTTCGTCACCGCGGTGACGGTCACGTAGTCGGCCGCGCGCAGCCCGCTCGAGAACCTCGCCGTACCGGCCGTGGGAAGGACGTGGTTCGAGGCGACGCCGTAGTCGCCGAACGGGACGGCGGACCACGGACCAAGGAAGACGGCGCCGGCGTTGCGGACGCCCCGCAGGAACGCCTCGGGCTCACTGATCAGCAGTAGCAGGTGCTCGGCGGCGACGTCGTTCACGGCCGCAGACGCGTGCTCCAGGTCGCGGACGAGCACGAGCTTCGTCTGCCCGATCGCGAGGTCGACGATCTCCCGCCGGGCGGCGTGCTCGAGCTCCTGCTCCACCGCGGCGTCCACCTTCTCGGCGAGCGACGCGTCGGGCGTGATGAAGAAGGTCCGAGCCTCCGGGTCGTGCTCGGCCTGCGCCAGCAGGTCCAGCGCCGCCAGGCGTGGATCCACGTCGCCCTCCGCCACGATCGCGAGCTCGGACGGACCGGCGAGGCCGTCGATCCCGACGAACCCGGCCACCTGGCGTTTCGCTTCGGTCACGTAGACGTTGCCGGGGCCCACGATTCGGTCCACCGACGGGATCGATTCGGTCCCGTACGCCATGGCCGCGACCGCCTGGGCGCCACCGCTCTTCGCGACGTCGGTCACACCCGCCCGTCTCGCGGCGTAGAGGACGGGCGCGTGCACGGTCCCGTCGCGCTGCGGCGGCGTGCACACGACGATCTCGTCGACGCCCGCGACCGTCGCGGGGACGACGGTCATCGCCACGGTCGAGGGGTACTTCGCGCGCCCGCCGGGCACGTAGCAGCCGACCGACGCGAGCGGCCGGACGATCTCCCCGAAGCCGATCCCGTCGGCCTCGTCCCACCAATCCCGAGGGAGCTGACGGTCGCAGAGCGCGCGCAGCCGTTCGATCAAGTCGTCGATCGCGCGTCGAAGATCGGCCGGCGTGTCGCGCTCGGCTCGCTCGAACTCGCGGTCCGTGACGAGGATGCCGCTCCGCGAGAGGTCGGCGCCGTCGAACTGCTTCGAGAGCTCGACGAGGACCTCGTCGCCCTCGACGAACACGCGCTGGAGGATCTCGCGGACCGTCTCGGTGGTCGCGGGATCGATCTCGAGCTTCGAGGGCTCGAGCCGCCCGCCCCGCTCGCGCAGGTCGAGGAGCTCGAGCATCACTCCTCCTCGGTGACCTCGTGATGCGCCGCGTCCGGCGCGACGGCGGCGGCCTTCGCGAGCCGGTGGTCGCGGATCCAGAGCACCCACCCGCTCGCGCCGACGGCGAGGGCCGCGGCGGCGAAGAGGATCAGCGCGAGCAGGAACGTGGCGTCACGGTCCATGGACCGGCCAGGGTACCGAACCCGCGCAACCCACGACCGCTCGGTCCTCAGCCGTGGATCGTGTGCCGCGCATGCGGCGCCGAGGGATCGAGTACCTCGGCGAGGACGTGATCGGCCAGGTTGAACAGCAACGACGACACGTCGAGATCCTCGCTGTTCGCGAGGCACACGAAGGTGGTGCGATGATCCGGGAACACCACGAGCTTCGACTCCCACCCCGGGAAGCTCCCGCCGTGGCTGATGATGCGCGCTCCTCGGTGGGTCCGGACCGAGACGCCCCACGCGTAGTGGATCGGGCGGCCGTCGGCGAGGCGACCGGGCGTTGTGAGCGTCTCGCCGAGCCACCCGCCGGAGAGCCGGTCGTCGAGCAGGTTCGCTGTCCACCGGAACAGGTCGTCGGTCGTCGTCCAGAGGCCGCCGGAGCCGACGGCGTGGAACGCGGCCGGCTCCACATGGAGCCGGCCGTCGGTGGCGCGGAAATGCCCGCGCGCGGCGCGCGCGGGCAGTTCCGTGGGTGCGTCCCGGAAGAAGGTGTCACGCATCGCGAGCGGCTCGAAGAGCCGCTCGCGTGCGAAGGCGGCGAGCGGCGTTCCCGCCGCTCGCGCCACCACCTCGGCGAGGAGCAGATACCCGTCGCCGGTGTAGACGTGGCGCGATCCCGGCTCCTCGATCGGATCCGGGATCGCGCGCACCTCTTCGAGGAGGTCCTCGTTCCCCCAGGCCGGGACCCCGCTGGGATCGATGCCGCCGCTCGGGCGGTATGCGTTCGGCAGGCCGCCCGTGTGGTGGACCAGGTGCTCAAGGTGGACGCGCTCGCCCCAGGCGGGCAGCTTCGGGACGTAGAGGGCGATCGGGTCCTGGAGGTCGATGGCACCTTCGTGCGCGAGGATCGCGACGCACGCCGCGACGAACTGCTTCGCGAGCGACCCGACGTAGAAGATCGTGTCCGACGTCAGCGGCTCGCGGGTCTCGATGTTCGCGGTGCCTTCCCCGCGTCCGATCCGACCGCCGGCATCTGCTCCGCGGACCTCGACCACCACGCCCGGCTCGTTCGCCGCGATCTCCGGGATGAGCCCCCCGTCCTCGAGACCCGATCGGCGCACGGTCAGCCTCGTTCCGTCGCCCCGCGCTTCCGCGCCGTCCGTCGCTCGGCCTCGAGGCGCTCCAGCTCGACGTCGTCGTAGGACATGAACGTGAACGCGGCGCCGATCGCCGGGTGGACGTCGGCGATCCGCTGATGGATCGCCTGCGCCACCCGCCGGTACGTCGGGTGACCCTGCGGCTGCGACCGCAGCTCCGCGAGGTGCATCGCCTCGCGTGCGGTCATCTGCATCACGAACCGGATCCGATACGCCATCGAGACGGCGTACTGCGCCGCGTCAAGCAGCCCCCCGGCGGCGATCTGGTCGTGCGTCTCCTTCGACCGCTCCATCACGCGGACCCACTCGTCGCGGAGGCCCGCCTCCTCGACGTCGCCGGGAACGTCGTAGCCGAACGCCGGCGTGAGTCGCTGCCACTCGATCGTGAGCGGGCGATGACGCTGCAGGTCGCGGAAGGCGCCGTAGTCGCACAGCACGTCGAAGCGGTAGCCCGTCCGCTCCCACGGACGGCCCGGCTTGTGCCTGCGGTTCGTCCGTGCGCCGACGCTCGCCGCCAGGACCGCCGCCCGTTCGTCCTGGGGCATCCGCCGGACGACGTCGAGGAGCTGATCGTCGGGGAGCTCGCTCGCCGCGTAAAGCACCGCGGCGGTGACCTTGATCTCCCCGTCGGGGTCATGGTCAACCAGGTTGACTTCTTCTCGTGACTCCGGGGTCGCATCGCCCGTCAGCTTCGCGGCCAGCTCTTCGGTCCGCTCGCGGACGTCGCGCCAGTAGGCCGACCACGCGACGCCCCGGTCGTCCACGTCGACGCGCTTCAGGAACTCCGGGATCACCTTCCGGAGCTCCACCTTCATCAGCTCGCCGTACTCGCGCATCTCGGCGAGCGGATGCTGCGCGAGCCGCATCAGGAGCTGCTCGTAGCTCTGTCCGGTCGCGTAGATACCGAGGTTCGATCGGGTCCCCGCGGGGAGGACCATCCGGAGCGTGTCGCACGTCTTCGCCAGGACCGTCTGGTTGTAGACGAAGTCGGAGTCGGCGGAGTGCTTCGGGAAGCGGTCCCGGTACCACGGATCGAGTCGCTCGAACATGCTTCCGTAGGCGGCGAAGACCTCGTCGAGGAACTCTGTGTATCGCTCCTCCAGCTGCGTGCCGACGATCTCCGGGGGGACGGTCGCCCGCCAGCGGCCGCTCGGCCGGTCGTCGTAGCGCATGTACCGCGTCGATTGCTCGAGGTACGCGGCCAGACGTCCCCATTCGAGCGCCTTGGCCAACAGCTGTGAGGCCTGTTCGCACGCGAGGTGGACGCCGCCGAGCTGCGCCACGGAATCGTCGCCGTACTCGACGAAGACTCGGTCGTAGAGCCGTTCGGCACGCGCCGAGCCGACGGCGTGACCCGTTCCCGATCCGGCCACGTCGTCCGCGAACTCGTCCAGGAACAGACGCCGGAGGGACTTCGTCGTCCGGGAGTACCGCGCGAACATCGCGCCCTTGACCGCCTCGGGCAAGTTGAGGAGCGCGAACACCGGACCGTCGAGGGTGGAGAAATGCGGAGCCAGGGCGGCGCGCTCCTCGCCGGTGAACGTCTCGGTGGCGTACCAGATCGTCATGGCGAGGGACTCGTCGTCGGCGTCTCGGTCGCGGAGCCGGTCCACAGGGTCACCGTGTCGCCGGGTTGGACCTTCGTCCCGGGGGCGGGGTCCTGGTGAACGACGCGGCTCGTGCCGGGGCACTGCGGGAGCATGGGCATCGTCCCTCCGAATACGGGCTTCAGGCCCGCGTGCGAGATGCGGTTCTGGGCGGCGCTGAACGTCTCGCAGGTGTAGTCGTCGATCGTGATCGTGGACGGTCCGCTCGCGACCGTCAGCGTGACGAGGCTGTTCGGTTTGAGTTGGGTCCCCGCGGGCGGATCCTGTCCGATCACCTCGCCGACGTTGCAGGTGTCGCTCGTGCCCTGCAGCGTGGTCCCGACCTGTAGGTTCGCCTGCTGCAGCTTCGATTGCGCGGCGTCGAGCGTCATGCAGCCGGACGAGACGTCGGGCACGGCCACCTTCGGGATCGGGACGGCGATCACCAGATGGACCGGCGTCTGCGGCGGGATCTGTGTCCCCTTCACGACCGACTGATCGATCACGGTGTTCTTCGGCTGTGCGTCCGTCTGCTGCTTCGTGACGCTCCCGAGCACCAGGTCGTTGGCCTGCAACGTCTGTGTCGCATCGTCGAGTGATTTCCCGACGAGATTCGGCATCGTGACGACGGTCGGGGCGTTCTTGCTGCTGATCGCCTTCGCGATCAGGTAACCCCCGGCGGCGAGCAACGCGAAGATCAACAGACCGATCAGCACGCCGAGCCAGACCTTCCGCGACGACCCGTCCTCCTCGGGCGGCGGCATCACCTGGGTCGGCGCCGGCCGGGCGATCACCTGCGTCGCGTCGCCGCCGAGGCCGGCCGCCATCAGGGGTGTCGCCTCGACGTCCTGTCCCTGCTTCACGCGCTCGAGGTCGGCCGAGAGCTCCTCCGCGGTCTGGTACCGGTTCGCCGGGTTCTTCGCGAGGCACTTCATCACGACGGCGTCCAGACGCGGCGGGACGTCGGGGTTGTGCGCCGACGGCGGCACCGGCATCTCGTTCACCTGCTTGTACGCGATCGCGACGGGCGTGTCGCCGGTGAAGGGCGGTCGCCCCGCGAGCAGCTCGTACAGCACGCAACCGAGCGAGTAGAGGTCCGAACGAGCGTCGACCGCCTGACCCTGCGCCTGCTCCGGCGACAGGTAGGCCGGCGTCCCGATCACCGACGAGGTCTGCGGCGCGGTGATGTCGGTCTGCATCCGGGCGATCCCGAAGTCCATCACCTTCACGGTGCCGTCGCGCGTCACCATGATGTTGCCGGGCTTGATGTCGCGGTGGACGATCCCCTGCGCATGCGCCGACGCGAGCGCCGCCGCCACCTTCTGGGTGAGGTCGACGGCCTGCATCGGCGTCAGGGTTCGACCGCCCGCCAGGAACTCCGCGAGCGTCCGCCCCTCGACGAACTCCATCACGATGTACTGCCGGTCGCCATCGGCGCCGGTGTCGAAGACGCCGACGATGTTCGGCTGGTTCAGACGCGCCGCGGCTTGGGCCTCGCGACGGAACCGAGCCACGAAGCCGGCGTCGCGCGCGAATTGCGGGAGCAGAACCTTGATCGCGACCGTCCTGCTGAGAACCGGGTCGAAGCCGCGGTAGACCTCGGCCATCCCGCCCTGGCCGATCCGAGCCTCGACGCGGTAGCGGTCGCCGACCACGGAATCGCTCACGTCGGGATCGTCACCTCCCCAGCGTCGTCCGGTAGGTCTCGATGACCTGCTTCACGATCGGCGCAGCCACGCGCCCGCCGGTCGCCTCGCTGCCCAGGCTGCCGCCGTCGATGACGATAGCGGCTACGACGATGCGGGGCGGTTGTCCGGGCGGGCCGGCGAACGCGGTGAACCACGCGTTCGGCGGCGTCGTGCAGTTCGGCTCGAGCCCGCAGTTCGTCGACGTTCCCGTCTTGCCCGCGACGGTCCATCCGGGGATCTGAGCCTCGGTGCCGGTGCCGTGCTCGACGACGGAGATCATCATCTGCCGCATCTGGGCGGCGGTCGACGACGAGATCGGCTGGCCGAAGGCGAGGTCGCCGAAGCTCTTGATCGTTCGTCCCGCGTTGTCGCGCACCTCCGTCACGAGCTTCGGCTGCATCAACGTGCCGTCGTTCGCGATCGCGGCCGTCTCGAGCGCGAGCTGCAGCGGGTTCTGCTTGTCGTTGTCGAGGCCGACGGCCGAGAGCGCCACCTTCGGCAGGTTCTCCTGGAAGTACGCGGGGTCGGGGAACCGCCCCGGCTCCCACGGCAGCGTGAACGGGACGGTGGGCTCGGTGCAGGTGAGCTGATCGGGCGGCAGGATCGGGCACCAGCCGTACGCGAACGCCTGCTGCGAGAGCGCGGTCGGGTCGTGCTTGTAGAGCTCGAGGCCGATCTCCCCGAACGTGACGTTGCACGACTCCGTGAACGCCTCGATCATCGTGACCGACGACGCGCCGCCGTTGCAGACCTCGTTCCCGAAGTTCTCGAGCGTGCTGGAGGACTGGGGCAGGTCGAGCACGTGCGGGTTGGGCCACGTCTTGTCGGGTCCCCATCCCTGCTCGAGCGCCGCCGAGGCCGTGATCAGCTTGAACGTCGAGCCCGGCAGGTACAGCTCCTGGAAGGCCTTCGAGACGAGCGGCTTCTGCGGGTCCTGGACGAGGTCGTTCCACGCGGCCGTGATCTGCTGATCGGTGCCGGTCGAGATACCGTTCGGGTCGTAGCCGGGGTTCGACCACATCGCGAGCACGTCGCCCGACGTCGGATCGAGCGCGACGACAGCTCCCAGGTGCGAGCCGAGCGCGGCCTTCGCCGCGCGCTGGAGCGCCGGTTCGAGCGTCGTGATGACCGTCCCGCCGACCTTCGGCCTCCCGAGGATGATGTCGGTGAGGTTCTGCGCCGTGAACTCCGGCGCCGTGCCGGCGAGGTACGGGTTCATCGCACGCTCGAGCCCGCTGTAGCCGTAGATCCGCGAGTAGTACCCGGTCAGCTGGCCGTAGAGCGATCCCTCCGGGTACTCGCGCAGGAACCGGTACACCGAGTTCGGGTCGCGGTTCGGGACCGACTTCGCGAGCACCGTCCGCTCGTCGGCCGCGAGGATCTGGCCTCGCTCGACGGAGTACTCGGCCCGGATCTGGCGGGCCGCGTTGGCAGGGTCGGCGACGATCCGCCCCGACGCGTAGAGCTGGATGTAGGCGACCTGCGCGAACAGGATCGCGAAGAGCGCCACGAAGGCGAACCCGAGGCGCCGGATCTGCCGGTCCACCGTCAGGCGCCTTTCCTCGTGACGCGCGGTCCGGCGGACGCTCGGATCAGCAGCGCGAGGATCACGAAGCTCGCGACGCGGCTCGTCCCGCCGTAGGACACGAGCGGGAGCGGGACGCCGGTGAGCGGGATCAACCGCAGGACACCGGCGGCGATCGTGAAGACCTGCAGGCCGACCACGGTGGTGAGCCCGACGGCGAGGAGCTTCCCGAACGCGTCCGGCCGCTCGATCGCGATCCGCAGTCCCCGCCCGATCAGCACGAGGTACGCGAGCAGGATCGCGGCGACGCCGAGCATGCCGAGCTCCTCACCGAACGCGGCGAGGATGAAGTCGCTCCCCACGTAGGGGATCAGCGTGGGGGAGCCTTGGCCGAACCCGGTGCCGACCATGCCGCCCGACGCGAAGGCGAACCATCCCTGGGCGAGCTGGTAGCCGATCCCGTTCACGTTCTTCGGGTCGAGCGCGTGGAACCAGATCACGACGCGCTCCTGGATGTGCGGCAGCGCGAGCCAACCGATGTACGCGGCGAGCGCGAACAGCACGACGCCGAGGAGCAGGTAGGCGGGTCGCCCGGTCGCGACCCAGATCATCACGACGAACACGCCGAAGAGCAGCAGCGACGCGCCAACGTCACGTTCCAACAACAGCACCGCAAGGGAAGCCCCCCACGCGAGGAGCAGCGGTCCGAGATCCTTGATCCGGGGGAGCCCGAACCGCCCGACGCCGGTCGCGAGCAGCTCGCGTCGCTGGGACAGGTACGACGCGAGGAAGATCACGATCAGGATGCGCCCGATCTCCGCGGGCTGGAACTGGACGAAGCCCAGGTTGACCCACAGACGCGCGCCGTTGATCTCGTAACCGATCCCGGGCACGATCGGGAGCAGCAGCAGGACGATGCCGGCGAGCCCGATCGTGTACGTGTACGCGTCGAGCTGACGGATGTCGCGGATGAACCAGAGCGTCGCGACGAAGACCGCGAGCCCGATCACGAGCCAGATCGCCTGATCCCGGGCGATGTCGACCCGTCCGCGCTCGTCCATGAGCCGGAAGAGCATCGCGAGGCCCAGACCGCCGAGGAGCACGGCCGTGGGGTACAGGGCGGGGTCGGCGGGCGCGGCCAGTCGCCGGATGGCGAGCCATCCGGCGATGGCCGCGCCCGCGAACAGCGCGCCGTACAGCACGAGGTCCTTCGGGACCTTGCCGTGCAGCCCGAGGCCCTGGAGCGCGTAGGCCAGGATCGACGCGGCGATCGCGAGGATGAGCAGCCACAGCCCCTTCGGGGCTCGGCGCTCCCGGGCGACCGCGGCGCCCTGCGCGGCGACGGCGCTCACCCGCCGCCCCCGTGATGGTGGGTCGCAGCGCGGATCGCCTGGCGGATCGTGGTGACGGTCTCCTGCGCCTGCTCCTGCGTGTCGACGTTGAGGCCGTCTGCCAGGCCGGAGAACTCGGGGAGCGCTTCGGCGTCCGTCGCGGAGAGGTCGGTGAACTCCTGCACGACGTGGGACAGGTCGTAGCCGAAGACGTCCGCCGGGATTCCTTGGTAGATCGCGACGTGACCGTTCGCCACGCCGACGTACCAGCGGCTGTCGAGGAACGCGCGGACCCCCGCGAGCGCGGCCACGGCTACGATGAGGACGATCGGGACGATCAAGGCGATCCGCAGCCAGCGCTTCGGCCGCTCGGGTTCGACGGGAGCGGGCGCGAGCACGGGGCTGGGCACGCCCGGTGCCGGCGACTCCTCTCCCTCCTCGGGTTCGCCTTCCGCGATCGAGAGCACGACGACGGTGATGTTGTCGACGCCGCCGGCGCGGTTCGCGGCCCGGACGAGCCTGTCGGCGGCTTCCTGCGCGCTCGTGGCCGCCTCCAGGATCGCCTGGATCTGGCCTTCGCTCAGCATCCCGGTGAGACCGTCGGAGCACAGCACCAGTTGGTCCCCATCGAGCAAACCGACCTCCTGCTCGTCGACGTCGACGTCGGCCTCCGTGCCGAGCGAGCGCGTGATCACGTTGCGATGGGGATGGACCTCGGCCTCCTCGGGCGTGATCTCACCCGCCTTCACCATGCGGTTCACGAGGGTGTGATCCTCGGTGAGCTGACGGAAGGCACCGGCGCGCAGGAGGTACGCACGCGAGTCGCCCACGTGCAGCACGTGCGCCTGCTCCCCGTGGACGAGGGCCGCCGTCAGCGTCGTCCCCATCCCGGCGACGGATCGGTCCTCGCCGGAGCGCTCGAAGACCGCGCGGTTCGCCCGGCGGACCTGGTCCACCAGCGGGACATCCCCCTTGCGGAACAGGTCCGCGATCGTCTCGAGCGCGAGCTGGGACGCGACCTCGCCCCCCCGGTGGCCGCCCATCCCGTCGGCCACCGCGTACAGCGGTGGCTCGACGAGATAGGCGTCCTCGTTCCCCTCGCGGACCTGCCCCTTGTCCGTGGCGACGCCGACGTCGACCTTCATCGCGCGAGCTCCAACACGGTCGTCCCCACCCGTATCCGGTCGCCGCTCGTGAGCATCGCGGGCGCCGCGAGTCGCTGTTCGTTCACGAAGGTCCCGTTCGTCGATCCGAGGTCCTCCACGTACCAGGAGCCGTCCTTCGTGAAGATC
>Ga0075423_10002637_pt1 | contig 16346 bp, 15 predicted proteins | sample SoiMethybrSBSTD2_FD_80114 | JGI IMG/M metagenome (GOLD analysis project Ga0075423, IMG submission 80114) | Bulk soil microbial communities from a Populus tree surrounding site in Tennessee, USA - Soil MetaG P. TD hybrid SBSTD2 | ecosystem: Environmental > Terrestrial > Soil > Tree plantation...
AGTTCGTGGTCTTCAGCCGGGAGAAGGCGGTAGAAGCTCTATTGTTCGTACTCCAACCAGAGTTTAGATCGCGATGCTCAGAGCCACCGCCAATCATTTTATATAGAGAAGTTGAAACGTAAAAAACCGATAAAGCGTCGCTCTCCGATACGGAAGATAAGCAATAAACGAAGGGCTGAGAATGATCGGTATTTTATCCTGCGAGCTACATATCTTGAATCCCATCCTAAATGCGAAAGGTGCGGCAGGAACGCTTCCCAAATTCATCACAAGCGATACCGTGCAGGAAGGTTGCTAAATGATGTAAAGTATTTTATGAGTTCCTGCTACGCTTGCCATAAGTGGATTCACGCCAACTGCGCAGAAGCTCGCAAGGAGGGATGGTTGGTGAAATGAAACCGCCAGTACTTAACCCCATGTTCCGGCTACACCAAGGATGGTGGAAAGTGAGGGAGAAGAATGGGCATGACACCAAGGTCTATAGCGATGGGTCACTGGAGGTGGATGTCCGGGAGGTTGTCTGGTTAATGGCGATGGGGCCTAGCGAGGTTTCCGCATCCGATGAAAGCGGGAAATGATTTCCTTGCGCTTCTGTCTAGCTAGATCGTACTTTTTTCGGTCTTCTTTGCTCAAGCTCTTGGCGAACTTCTCATCCATCCTTTGGCTTTGAGTAAATGGATGATTCATCGATTCCCTGAATCCTGAATCGATCTTCTGCGAGGTCATGGTTTCCCGAAGCTTTTTATACTCTTTGAGTGCTTTCTCTTCATCCTGGTCCTCCAGCGCATACCGAAGTTGCTGATATTTGGAAACTGGGTAAGATCCACGATCCCTAGGAACGCCCTGCTTATCCTCCCACTCGGATGCAAGCTGATAGACTTCCGAAATTGGGGAATAACGGGAAATCCTCAACCCCATGGAGCCAGCAAACTGTTCCAATGGACTTACGGGCTGATTTCTGCCCGTCTCGGTTAACTTGCGCACTCCAGGGATCGCCTGAACAGTAAGAGGGATGGATTGGGCCACCAGTTCAGCCAGGGTTTCTTTGGCATCGACCTTTTCTCCCCTGTAATTCTGTCCCGTCAGGAGTTGAATCGATCCCTTTCCAGTCAATGGATTGATTCGTCCGTAAGTGAACCGTCTGGTGTCTTTAACCAGGCTGAAAATGTCTTCAGGAACGCTTCGGAGAGTATATCTCCTGTCTCCAACCCTTACTTCAAAAGGATGATCAAAATGGAATTGTCCATCAACCAGTTTATTGATGATCTGGGAAGCCACAAATTGGGCGGCTGCAAGCAAAGCAATGGCAGCGAACTGCTCCCTCCCGGCCTTGCTGCCAGCTACTGCCTTTAATGCCTGAGCCGCAAACCTGCCACGAGCTTCAAGGAAATCAGGAGCAAGAAGGCCAAGCTGAAGCAAATGCTGCATGGTGGGATCACGCCCCAGATCGGCATAATTCAGATGGCCGTAAGCAGCATTGGTTTGCTCGGCTGACAACACCTTTATCTCTTCCTCTGTTGCCTCACTTTTCAATCGTTCCGTATTACGCTTCAGGATGGCCTCGTACGTCTTATACTTCAGGCCGGGGATGTACGAGTGGAACATCCAGTTGGAGAACGCGTCCGCGACTCTTCCAATTCCGGGAATCTTGCTGATAATCCCTGATTGCCCCACCCCCTCCATGAAAAACTGTTCTGATATTTTGTCCGGGTTCAGCATCAAACCATGCTTGGCAGCGTCATATTGATCCGGATTACTCAAGTCTATCTTCTGGGTATGAAAGGGATTAATCTTGTGACCGATGGCGTGGGTTCCCTCCTGAACCACATGGAAGGTGGAAAGAAATCCCAGCATCGTTTGTTTGATGGTGGATTGGGTAACATCGATTGCCTTGACGATTGCTTTCGGGATGGATGCCAAGTGGGAGCCTTCCGAATTGTACCATTTCCTAATCTCCGAAGTTCCTAAAGCTCTCCTCAATCGCTCATAAGCTTCCGGATGAAGGGCTAGGTCGGATTTAACCAGTATCGGATTTCCATTCTCGTCATTCCCCCTCCACGTCCATTTACTTAAAGCAGGTTGGTCTAGGGTTTTGTAGTCTGATAGATCAGCATCTCGTGGAACCTTGGGGATAAGAAGGTAGGATTTGGAGTCTCCTTCCTCGATGGTCTTCATGATTCCCCTAGGAGCCACCAGCGGTCTGCCATCAGAGGCGGTTCCGGAACTCAAATCCCTCACCAGTTGCCGAGCGGCGATGGCGTTATTCATCTCATGGATGTAAACGGGGAGAAGTTTTGAAATATCCTTTGTCTTTGGTCTAAACCCTGCCTGTTCACCCTCGAAGAATGTTGTGAACACCCGCGCTCGCGAGAACCGGAAGCTGTCCCGAAGGGATTTGGATGAGTAGGTCAATCTCTGGGGTTTTCTCTCCCAGATATGGTTAACATAATTGTCCACGAAGGAATCCAATACATCGTTTTCCACCCCGCGAGTGTGCATTGTATTGAATACATCCTTTATCTTCTGTGCCAGCTTCAATTCCTCAGGGGTCAAGTTCTGTGCTGCCTCATATCCTTTTTTCAAGATGGGGTCTTTGGATGCTGAGGCGCGTTCGGACAGAACCTCCTTGTCTCCATTGGCTTCAATCCAATCGGTAATGGCGGCCCTCCGGATAGGATCGCGGACCGTATTCTTGATGGCCTTTTGCGCCTCCGAAACTTCTCCAAAGGATCTCTGAATCTTGGCAACCCAATGCAGTATCCCTCTGCGTAAATCGGATACCTTTCCAACTGATAGAGCCTCTTTTCCGATGGCGATTATCTTGTCGAGAGCACTCTGTACTTCCTGCGTTCCTTCCGGGACGATGCCTAGCTTTTGCGGGGCTTTGATCGCCGATATATCCGATCGAATGTCATCGATTAAAGAAGAGTCATCTGTAGCCCCAGTCCAATCAACCTTTGAGGATAACTTTTCCTTCAAAGCTTCTCGGGCATTTTGGCGCGCTTTTCGTACCGATGCTTCAGTCATCCCCAATTCAGAGGCGATTTCCTTGTCACTTCGTTCCTCCATGGTCATCTGCATGACCCTCCTTTGATTCTCTGGAAGTGATTGGACCGCCCTTGAAACAATCTCCACCGTTTCCGCTCGGACTACTTCCTGGTCTGGGGTGGGTCCGCCAGAAGCCAAAGAAGGCTCTTCGGTCATCTCCTCGACCTTCCCTCCTCCGCGCTTCCCGGCGGATTCCCTTTCCTGCTGCTTAAGGGCCTGCCTTCTTGCTGCCTCAATAAACAAAGCTTGAGGATTAGAGATGGGAGTTTGGCTCTGAGATAGTTCTATCTGTGCTTGAGAGGCGGCGCTTTCAGGATCGGTGGCCCCGGCTTTCTTCGCAGCCTCGACGGCCTGATTAAAGTAAGGCTGAAGGGTATTGGCTACTTCTTCTGCCTGGATTTTCGGCTGTGTTTCCCGTGCTCCGCTTCGTGGTACTCCTTCAGTACCTTCTCCGGTGGGCATTGGCCCTTCGATGCCTTCGGGTTGTTGCGGCACATTTCGAAGAACTTCCTCTGTTTGTCGCTGCGGTACGGCATTTTCAGTAGGTGGTTTAGGTTCGATTAACGCTTCACTGATTAATCCCTCGGCGGTTTCGGAACGGATTAGAGATTCATCTACCTGCCCTGATTTACGGGCGACCTCCAAAGCTTCCTTTCGTCCTACGAATCTCTGATTTCCTTCTGCATCCTGAATGATGAATCCTTTCCTTTGGTCGACGTTTTCATCCAGTGCCAATTCGGGATTACTCTTTATGATTTCAGCATGGGAACTCTTCCATTCCGGTCCTGTCTTTACACCTTCTTCGGAGAGAATTCCGGTGGAGACGATTCTTTCTCCGGATACAGGAGTGGGCTCTCCTTGTTGCACAGTTGGCGCAGGAGGCGTCGTAACCTCTTGGGAGGGCGCTGACACCACGGGAGGAACTTCGGGAGCTACAGCGGGCAATGGCGGGGGCTCCGCGGCAATCCTCTCAAGCGATTGATCTATCTGCTTAGCAAGATCCTTGGATTCCTGAATCGGGGCGATCTTTTCCGGAGAGACATTCTCTGCGGTTTGGATGAGTCCCCCAATTCCACCCCCAACGATACCCCCAGCAATGAAAGTAGTGGCTAGTTTCTTGGTATCGAATAGTACTCTCTCGGGGTCGTAGGCCGAGATGTACTTGGCGATCAAATCACTCGATACTTGTTCTAGAGTTTCCTGGGTTCCTTCTCTTAGGAAGGATTTCCCAATCTGCCCGACAACGGATTTGACCAATCCTTTGAATGTCTCGGTTGGGATTTTGGCTTTGGCTACAGATTTCAGGAGAGCAGGAAGACCAAGAAGCTTCTCGGTTACGAGAGCAGTGGCAGCATTCCCGACTGCCGAGACGGTTTGCTGAACAGGAGTTCCGCCTTTCTCCCTCGCTTCCTGCAATCCTTGCTCCCCGGCCATCAACGCAGCCGTTACCGGAGCGGCAGGGCCAGAGGCGAGAGTTGGAACGATTGTTCCCGCCCCAGATGCTAACGCTGAAGCCAGCCCTTCGTTAAACTTGGGATCGACAGCATATTCTTCCGGAGCGCGCGCTGCCGCACCTTCCATCTCAGTAATGAGTTCTTCGGAGAAGGAAGGCAAGCCAAGGGATTTATTAACCAGATCCAGAACAACTACGGGAAGTTGTGTCTTGGCCGATACCCTCGCAGCCATGGTGGCAGCCTGAAGGGTTCCAGATGCCATCGAGGACATCACTCGGGAGCTTAATTCCCCCAATGGTCTTTCGGTTTCCGGGACCGCACCCAGAGATGATGGATCGAAGTCCTCTACCGGACTAGCACCCAAAGAAGAAGGGTCGAACTCTTCTACAGCTCCCAGCGAAGCGGGATCAAAATCTGTCAGGGTTTCCGCCATGGCTTCCCGTTATACATCAAAACGGTCCCCGGAGAAGCTGATTGGAATGCTTTCTTGAAAGAATCAGGATCGGTAAAGTTATTCGATGCCGATGGCGTCTGGGTGGATGCCTGAGAACCGGGGTTGACCTTCGTTTTCTCTTTCTCGAATTCAGACTGAAGGAAAGATAGATAATCCTTGTCCTGCTGTTCTTCAGGCAATGCTCTTTGCTTGGCCATTTTATCACGCAACGAATCCATCCTTCCCGGAGTGGGTGCTTTTTCTTTCTTGGGGGTTTTGGCAGGAAGCCGCATGGTAATCCCGCCTGTTGGAGAAATGGTCAATGCTGCATCTGGATTCTGTTCCCTGATCGCTGCTGCTTGTTCCATTACTTCATTTGGATCGGCCTTTATTCCAATACCCTTGAGAAGTGCGGCACGGTATTGAGGGTCGGCATACGGAGTCCGAGCGATGATATTGAGCACCTCTTCATTATACCTGCGCATTCCCGGAACCAGACCCTTGTCCCGGAGAGAGAACTCAACTTCCTCCAAGGCATCGGTTTCGTCCTGGGTTCTAACAGCATCCTTCAAATCGCGGGCTTCCTTGCGCTCCAGTCGAGCGGCGGTGCGCTCCTGTAATCCTAGCCTCAAGGTAGCGAGATCATCGGTCTTCTCTGCCTTATCCACGTCGAATTGGAAACGATGTTCAGCCAAGTTCTGTTTCATCCTTCCCTCATATCCAAGGCGTTCTTCCCGTTTTCTCCCAGTAACGGCAGTCATCAAGCTGGGATTAGCCTGCTGACGGGCTTCAAATTCTGCCGCGCGCCGCGCCTCATCCCTATCTTGGGCTTCTGTTATGTCCTGTTGGAACCGGCGCCTCTGTTCAAGATTTGTCGTTCCGATGAATCGCTGGGCGAAAAGAGCCCTTTGGGTTACTGGATCATACTCTTCGGCCATAGTTGAAACGGGAAGTATTGTTGATGACCGATCCCAAATAGGTAGGTCTTGGGGGATTTCTTCCTGGCAGACTGAAGTTGGTCAATGGACTTGCAGTCGGAGGGAGGAAGGGAGCCATTTGTTCCACGGGGGCAGTATCGGGGAGAAGACCGAGGGTGACTGATCCATATGGAGTTTGCAGTGTTCCCGTTCCTCCCATTTGCCGAACCATCCCAACATCCTCAGGGGAAGCGAGACCTCCTTGAAACATTGGGCGAGCGTTTGGCGCTTGGCGTGCTGCCCGTGTCATCAATGGAGGATTTACGGCAACAGGAGCAGGAGGCTGGAAGTTGGCCTTAAATTCATTCTGCACCTGTGCCTCTGCTTCAACTGGGGTTTTTCCTTGTTGCGCAAGGTACGCCGCGCGTCCGGATGGAGTAGTGTCTTGTGCAGATTGGCCGCCGGAAGTAATGGCACGAGAGCCGTAACGGTCCCGCATCGCGGCTCGACTCAGTTGGTACGGAATTTTTTCTGCCATGGTCAATTAAAGTTAAGAAATCTCACCTTTAGAAGATCCTTGGGTTCTTGCATAACTAAATAAGGTTGTAAATCCCATCACATCCAAAACCAGATTGGAATTTCATGATGGGGAACTCGTTATCGCCTTCAGCTTCGGTGACTTGATTGTTAAGAAGGTTATAAGCTCTCTGCCAGTCTTGATCGGCCATATCGTCCTCTTCGGTGTCTTCGGACCGGAGGGCTTTTAGGCCCAGCTTCAACGCTCCCCAGTGAGAAGGAACGATGATGTCATAGGTATTGACTGCCTCAATGAAAGCCAGTTTCCCGAGGACAATGGCGGTGGTGAAAGTAGAATTAAAGTCGGGTACTTTGTATTTCTTGTATGCCGGGACGGTTTCGTACGGCCCATAAACGGCAATCAAGGTTTCAACCCCATCAGTAACGGAATACAGTTCCACAGGAACAGTGGTGACTTCCTTCTGAATTCCTCCCGTTGGGGGCATGGAGTTGTATGTCCTAGTCCCGTTGGCGGTTCCATTGATGATTGTGACTGCATCCCCGCCAAAGAACTCATCATCGTTTGTATCGTATCCACCGTAAAACGTGATGGTTTTGGATTCAGAGACAGTGCTCTTGACCCGGAGAGTGAAAGGAGCAGTAGGGGTAAGGAAGGAAGCTGCCGTTTCGCTGATGGGATAAGTCCCGGTCGAGCAACATCCCGTGTAACCATGGGCGAATTCATGGAACCTCGTGTAGACTTGAGAGATTGCACAGCATAGAGATTCGGTCTGGAGTTGAATCCCGAGGATGGTTTCGAAATTACGGGGAAGGGTGATGTACCCATCCTCGATTGGAAGAGTAATCCTACGAAGTGAGTATTTCCATTTTCCCTCAGTCAAAAATCTCTCACATACCTGATTAATCCGGAAGGTCGCATCGGCCAACTGGGTTGCGCTGGCAGACGCATAAGGGACTGTGGAATTTGTATACGTCCACAATCTTTCCCGAACTTGACCGAGGGTCAGGAGGTTCATAAAGGCATTATCCTCTCTTGGTGTTTATTTTCAAGCATATCCCCCTGTGGTGGAATCATAGAGCGGAAAGCCGTCCTGATCCCTCCATTCATAAAATTCGAAGGGTTCGATTACCAGAGAACCAGTACCTCCAGTGCAGAGACCTCCTCTTTGCTGGAAAACGGAGATTGTCTGGTTTAGAGCTTCGCTGGTATGGAAGTATGAACGATTGAGAATGAGATCAATACCCTTGACCTGAACCACGAATGGAGTGGATTCGAATCCTGGGGAGAATTGTGAGTGGATGGCAAAGACTGAACTTTCGGTGTTGGAAATAGAGGCATCAAAGGCGAAGATCAACTGCCAGAATAACCTCTCGTCCAGAACCGGCTGATGACGAGCACCTCCCCCGAAACTTAAACTGAAATCCGCAAATCCATCTTCCGATGCCTGAATCTCTTTTATTCCCCCAAATCTTGGGTAGGGCTGGGACGCCCATGCGGCCCTTGTAATTACCTGATCTTTCTCAGTTCGCGGACCTGAGATAGTTCCCTCAAATTGGACTAATGGACAGTAGTATACGTTGGAGAAACTGTAGCTTGGAATCGGGTCTTGTTCCGACTCTCCCTCTTCCGGAGACCTAAGGGTGGCGGACATGGTGAATGTGACAAGAATCTTCCTCACCCTCCATAGCCAAAACATCATCTCTCCGATGTCCATATTGAAAGCAGCAGTGGAATTTGCCACCACGTTCTGCATCCCGGAAAGATAGTTTAACAACGCCCCCCTCATAATGATACTGGTCCGGTCAATGATCCGTTCACCGATGCATACCAAGGCACTCCATTATTGGCCACAATCGCAGTGAAACTAGGAACACTCCCATTATTCGTGCTTCCCGAAGCAATTATGTCGGGGAACTTCACCTTGTCCCATGTTGGTAAGGATACATCCTGCTGGGCACTCCTGGCAAAAGGCTCAGGAACAGCCAATGACCATCGGGGTTGTGTTTTCTTGAGAATCTCCAGTTCCGATTGCTGTTCGGCTAGTTCAAACTCGTTCATGCTGGCGGCGAAGGTTTAAAGACTGACACTATATCGAACGCCCATAGCCCAAATCTCCAGAGCGTTGGCTTGATAGATACGATAATCTCTTCTCCGTAATCGATTCCTTCTGGGATTGTGGCGTCAATGACCGAGACTGGACCCGGAAGATTAGTGACAGGAGGAGAGGTTCCGGTAACATCGATGGTCAATTCAGGATGCAGTGTAGATGGTATGACAAACTGGGTTGCCCTTGCGATGAGATTCCCGCCCACATAAGTGAATCCGTCATTAATAACATCCGATTCTGGCTGGATGAAGGTGACTTCCGGCAATGCAGCAACAAATGCTGGATCATCAGGGTCGAATGTATAACGCCTCCTAAATTTCGCCTGACATGGACCTGAATAACCCTCAATCACATTCAATATCCATCCGAAATCGATAGCCAGGTTATCGTTTTGAAATGCGAAATAGACGTGAATCGACGGGTTCTCGTGAATCTCGTTAGGAAATGTATAATTGACCGTTCCGTAATAGACCTGATCCGCGCCTCCATTCTCCCACGCTATACTCGTATCTATCTTTGAAACGATCTGTATCGAACGATGTCTTGATAATGGTTGGTACTCTGTGATCTGTCCCGGAATCCGGGTCTCCCAATGCATCGATCCGGGAACCTGAGATGCCAGGACAATTCTCTTCTCCACCGCCACCCAGTCATCGACGAATGGTTCGAACAGATGCTCCCTCAATACGGGGCCGGGAAGGGCTTCCCACGTCTTTAGAACTACAATGAAGAGGGATTTACGCTGATCGTTATCCGGAAGCTCCTGGAGGTCTTCCTTGATCAATACGGGGGTGATTACTTCCCGTGTTGCAGTGGCGGTAGCCCCACTTCCCCCTCCTCCTGAAATGGTGACTGTGGGAGTGGAGGTATAGCCCGACCCATATTGAGTAACGGTAATGAGTCGTACCTTGCCTCCTCCAATTTGAGCTACAGCGGCAGCACCAGAACCACCACCTCCAGTAATGGTGACGTTGGGAACTGTGATGTAACCCGTTCCTTGATTGCTGAGAGTGATGCTCGATACAATCCCAGTAGATAATTGTGTCTTGGCTACTGCTGTGGCGGTGCCGCTGGAGAAAGAAACAGTCGGGATAGTGCTGTATCCGGCTCCCTCATTGGTCAAATAAATCCACTTAATTACTCCGTCCGAGGATACAAGAGCCTTGGCTGTGGCTGTAGTAGAACTAAACCCGTTAATTGTAACAGTAGGCGGGTTGTCTGGATCATACCCAGAACCCCCGTTGGTTACTTGAATGGAGTACAGTCCGGAGAAGGACTGTTCCTTTGTTGCTACGGAATATTCATCCCTTCGAACCAAGTATCTCCTCTGAAAGATTGGGTGAGGATTCGATTCCGCAGAGTAGGAGATGTCGTAATTGTGCTGATCCTGATTCTGGTACCCATTCCCCCAATAGCGGGTAACGATGCCGTATGTCCCATCCCACTCTTCCTTGACCAGTCGATGATTGGGATAGTCCCGCGCATTAGGATGAGGAGCGCCTTCGGGCAGTTTTTTCCACGATGGTTGATTGAATTCCTCTTTCTCAATCAGTAACTCATCAAACGGCTCCCCGCTCCACGATGGCGTGGGGTATGTCTTGACCGGAGTTGCGTTGGGAATGGGAACGGTTCTACTCATCCTAATGCTTGAAGTTCGTATCCATCTGCTGCGATACCGGGAAAGAAGATGTACTTGAATCTCCGCCCCCCAACTCCCCCATTCTTGGGGCTGGATGGTATTCCGAAGAACTCAGCGAACGCGATGCTCGCCTCTCCTAAATGAGTAGACGGTCCAGCATCCCCGGCCACTCCCTCCTTGGTGGCTCCGGTTTGCAAATCCTGAACAATCACCCTGCACCCCAAGACCACAGGCTTTACCAATCTCCTGAGAGGGCCGGGGAAGACAGCAAAGAACTCCGTTTCTGGATCGAGGTAAGCCCCCGGGTTTGTCCGGCTAAATCCTCGATTAACGTATGTAGTCGGGCTGACATAATATCCGCTCTTTGCCACAACTGGTTTTCCACGGGAATCCGTAACGAGTCCATACCAGTTACCAGGAGACCCAGCGTTTTCCAAGTAATCGAGAGCCTTCAACCCCGATCCCGCGGGAGCATACGATCTGCGGCCCCCATCTCCATCGATTGTCATTCCCCCAATGAAGCTTACCGAACCATCGTCATTCTCTGTGACGGGTTCCCCCCTTACTGTCATGACAACACGGCTCATTTCTTAAATCCCTGAGTATTAGCGAGCCCTACAGCTACCCCTGAAAGAACTTGAGCATAGAAGGCCAGCCGTGCATCCCGTGCACTTTCACGGGACTTTATCTGATCCTTGGTTAGACCTTGCGTGGAGACGGCGCATCCAGCGCAAACCACCATTGGGAGTAGGAAAAGGAATTTCATTAGATGGGCGTTGGTTTCGGGGGTTCCGGGGATGGGAGAGGCGTCGGTTGTGGGGACGGGCTCGGGGATGGGCTAGGCAGGGGGACGGGGGATGGGGATGGCGTGGGAGTAGGCGGGATGTATTCGCTATCTCCATCTGTTTCTTCTGGTGGCATCATATTATTTCTCCTTTTCGGTTGGTTGTTGCGTACGTGTATTTACCAAAACTCCGCTCAATGCGCCAAGGGCATAAATCCCTGCCGCCTCCATTGAGCGCATAATTGTATCAGGAGGGGAGATTCCCATGATCACACAGTATGAAAGCGATGCAAAATAGATGATCGAGAGAAACGAAAGAGTGCCTACGACTATGAAGGTAATGGCTTTCGGTGTCGTCATCGTCCGAGTGGGTTGGGTGACGGGGTTGATGCGGGTGGCTGGCGGTCTCCGTACCACCTCTTCAGGTTCTCTTGAATGATGTAGTCCTGCTTGTCCTCGATTCTCTCCATTCTCTTATCCATCTTTTCCAGAAGGGAGAGTTGGGTCTTCAAGACAACATCTGCTGTTACCCACTTTTCCCTCAGGATCACCAATTCTCCCCTCAGGGTCTCCGTCTCCGACTTATCAGCCTTTCCTCCAAAGGCTGCGCTCGCTCCCCATCCTGCGAAGATGAGGGCTCCGATGACACTGATAGTCACGGTTATTTTGGCATTGGGATTTAGGGTCATGGGTGGTTTAGTTTATTCCATAGGGCTACAACGGCTACTGTGAGACCAGATACCACGGCGGTGAAGAATCCAATCACTACTTCGTCGGGTACACATAGGGCAGCCATGGTTCATTCCATCGGTACTCCCAGTTTTGAGTACATTGCCATGGTCAAGGCTCCCAGTTTATTGGCCACCTCATGGCGGGCATTGTGGTCCTGATCGCTCATGTGGGTAAGGGCAGTCAGGAATTTGTCCTGAGAGCGGGTGAGTTGCTCAAGGTAATCCTTGCGGGCCGCTTCACGTTCAATCCCTGCGGCCTTCCTTTCCTCGGGAACGATCTTCACCACCATGTAAACACAGGCCGCCACGCATCCGAATGATGCAATCCATGGTCCTCCTGTGTTTATGAGATCAAGGAAGTTCATGATTGAACACTTTTGTCACATCGTGTGTCTGTTGGCGAAATGAAAACGCAACTGATCATTATTCTCCTTGTATCCCTTATATCGTTCTCGATTGAGGCTCGGCCAAAAAAGAAGGCTCAGAGCGTACAGGAGTTCACTGAGTGGACGTACACCCAAGACCCATTCACTGTAACTCGGACTACCATGGATGAGGCGTTCATCACGAGTACCTATGCAGACGGTATTTATGCACCGCTTCCTTTCCGCGTTATTCGCGGGGAATTGAGTGATCAGGAGTTTCGAGACACTCTGATTTTCATCACGGATAATTTGAGTGAGGCGTTTAATCATTAGGTGATCTGTCTTAGCTCCCAATATACTTCTGTTTCGGCAGTGGCGGCAGCTTCCAGGGTGATAGTAAATGCTCCGGTAGTGGTAACTACGTTCTTAACGGTTGCTGTAGTGTCATTTGTGCATGCCATGGCCAATACCTTATGAGATGTAGTACAGAGAGAATTGGTAACTACCAAGCTGGATGCTCCTGCCGCGAACCGTACAGTTCCGCATGGTTTGTTAATCGTTTGTGCGCCCGTTGTCCCGGCACCCGTTATGGTCCCCTCTAGACCAAAATTCGTGTTAAGTACTAGAGTATTTATTGACAGTCCAGTACTCCATTCGGTTCCGCCACCATTTGATATTAGAACATTATTGGGATCGCCAATAACATCCGTGGAATCATAGAATCCCCCGCTCAAGTGCATATCACTTGATACTGTGACGGTATCACTGAATGTAATAGGACCGAAGAATGACGTGATGTCAGAATTGACCCCTGCGGAAATAGTAGGAATCGTCGAATTGACGTGGGAGCTTGTTATCTTACCCCATGCTGGAGCAACCCCAACTCCTCCTGAAATCAGCGCATTTCCTGTCGCCACATCCGCCAGGTTGCTGATGTTATTAGGGGAATTGGCGTAAAGCAGGTCTCCTGTCGTGGCGCTATTCGGGAGCTTCAGAGTTGACCATACGATGGCCGTAGTCACTCCGGCTGATCTCAGGTACGATCCCTCCGAAACACTTGGTAATTTTGTTAGGGTCGTCGCTCCTGTGGCGTGGATTAAATCACCGACTGCATAAGACGCGATGTTGGTTCCACCATTTGCCACCGCCAATGTTCCTGAGCCAACTGCGGTATCGACATTAAGGTTGGTGATCCCCGATCCATCTCCCGTAAAAATACCACCCGCTGTGATGTCATTGCCTGCCGTTATGCTTCCCAAGGTTGCCTCAATATTAGACCCAGCAATTACATCCGTCCCGGCAGTTACAGTAGTTGCTACGGTAACACTTCCAGCTAGGGTTAAATCTACTCCTGCCCAACTTGCATTGGTTACGAAGTCTGACAGTTCTTGCGAGAACGCTTGAACATCCGTTCCGATGACAAGACCGAGTGTACTACGGGCATTTACGGCTGCTGCATCATCAAGTAGTGTGCGGGCAAAGCTTGTCAGGCCTGTTACGGCATACGTATCTGCTGCCGTGGTGTAGATCATCTTATCCGCTGCCGTGACGAGACCGGATATGGAATTGAGCGCCCCGGCCAAACTGAAGGCCAGTGTACCGAATGTCGTTACTGGGCTTCCACCAATGACTAGATTGGAGTTTGAGGAGCTAGCCGCGATTGAGGTTACGGTTCCCAATCCAGCCCCTGCCGCCAGACCAAAATTAATCGTATTTCCGGAGGTGCTGATTTCCAGAACCCCTGTGCCATTCAGAGTAATAATCCCGTAAAGCCCCTGAAGACTCACAACGTATGGAGCGAGGTCGGGAGCTGTAGTCCCTGGGGCTACTTCACAGGAGCATGTAAAGGAGAATGATTCTGGCATATTTTACGGTAGTTGATCTGAGCAAATGGTGGCTTTCAAGATTCCATATATCGTTGCTTCTTCCGCAGTAATGATTCTGCGTGCTCCGTAAATGATCATAACAGAAAACACTCCAGCCGTCATGCTTTCGTTAGCTGCCCTGGATGAGCCCATTTGGACTGCGTGTGAACCTGCTTCCAATACGATAGTCTGTGAATCGATCTCTGTAGAATTATCATAAAACGTCTGCAATCCTGGAGATGAGGTAATTCCCAGCATATGGAATTCGGTAGCATCTGTGCCGCTAGATGAAACGACTGCCGTAGCTCCATCGAAACATCCAAATGGCGTAATGGATTTATCATCCGATTGAAGAAATAAAAGGGTTGCCCCATTGGCATTATTCGTTCCGATTGCTCGACGATTTGTTGCGGTGTCTCCAATGCCATCTTTCACAACGGCAAATGCCGACCACGAACCGTCCATAGATTGGTTTTGAGGGGTCGTTACGGCATCCTGCGCACTGTCGTACACCAGCCCATCCACACCCCAGGCTGGACCCGTAGCCTCGATTGTCCCATCCATCGCTGCGTTCTTGCAGTCGTACACCGTAGAACCGCTTCCTCTATTGTACGCACTTCTGCCGATCTTGAATTGAGTTATATCGGTCCAAAGGCTGGCTGCCTTCAGTTGAACAAAGCAATCACTGATTTTCTGCTTGGCAGTTGCGTCCGTGACGGTCGCTCTTGTGAAGTACGCTGCGGCATCTGGATCAAAGGATGACCCTCCTGATGAACCCGTACCAGGAACGGTTGGTATTGTGGGAATATTGGGAATGTCGGCCATCATCCAACAGTTAAAGTGGTTAGAGTTAAAGTACCACTGAAAGTCATGGTGCTTGTGGAGGAACCAAATGCATACGCTCCTACATCCCATGGATTAACTCGGGCGGTGCCATCCTTGTCGGTAGTGAATACGTTCGTGAGCCTCGCCGGGGCTGGGTCAATCCCTTGTCCAATAATCGATGTCGCTGCGCTCGTGGGGTGTAAATCTCCAGTTGGATAAAGTGCATCAGAAACCACTTCTGCCACTGTGGCATTATTGATGGCGTTTGTGATGGTCCCAGAACCCGCTTGCGTTACGGGCGTGAAGGCATTGGAGCAATCGTTGTCGAAAAAGCAATCCGCTCCGCATGGGGGATTGATGGCTGGATACAGATGACAGAAGAACCCTCCGCGCGTATTGGCCGCGTGGGAGATGGTTGTGTTGTTCGCCTCGATGACATCCGTAAGGCTGGCGCTGGAAGTCGTAGCTCCGTTTCCACCAAATGCCCAAGTGGCCTGTGCAGTCCAATCGACACCCGACTCGTTCGAGTAGTAGAAGACGTTATTGTAAAGCCGATAGCCGGTCGCATCGGTCGAGCCCGAAATCTCATTTAGGAATGCGTACGAGAGAAAGTTCTCGAAGTAGTTGTTGTATACTCTCCAATAGTTTCCAGACGCCTGAATGGCATCGTTGTGCTGGTTGCCCGTGTAGCTGGCATTGTAGACGGCCCGGACGACGTTGTTGTAAAAGTCAATGTTCTGTCCCCACTTGATGCAATCCCATCCTTCGCCAGCAGTCTTCTTTCTCGGAACCGTGAAGATGCAATCATGAATCGAATTAATACCGAATCCGGATGCTGCATCATCATCCCCAATGTGAGCAATGAAACTGTCATCCAATCCGGAAAGCGGAGCGTCTCCGATGCACCATCCGATTTCGATCCCATATCCGTAGCAGTAGATGAGGTCGCTGAAATTCCACCCGAGGAACTTCATGTTTTGCATGGATGAACCTCCACCCGGATCATAGACCACGTATTCGTAACCACTCATCGTCATGAGGGCTGATCCATTGTAACGACCATCGATCGTCACATTGGAGAGGGAACCGTTAAGGAACTGCGTATCGGATGCGTTGAACGTCACCATCGATGAATGCGTGCCGTCTTGCGCTACCCGATAGATGTTCGGATTTCCGGCAGTGCCTCCTGCCGGCTGCCAGTTGGCAACGCTGTATGACCCGCCCCCTATCTCAATGATGTTCCCTCCTCCCGAGAGACCCGTTACGCTAGTTACGTTCGGCCATGCATTAGCCCACGAGGTTCCGTTCTGTGATCCTGCACCACCGGACAGAACGTAGTAGGTTGCCATGAGCTAAATAGTTCTTAAGACTTGGATGATGCGGTCCACATCCTGATACTCCTTCGTTCCAGTCGGCGTGGCGTTTCGGATCGTTTCAAGGAATGTCTTGGCGGTCTCCCGGTCTGTATCTTTCTTCTTCAGATCGCTGGAATTGCGTTGAAGGAGCCGAACATACCCGGCCTCTTTCTCGATGAACTTTCCCTGTTCAGTATTGTGACGCTGGACAATGGCGTTGGCTGTATCGGACTCGTCATCTTTGATGAACCCTCCGATTGCCTCCATTGTGGAGGCCACGACGAT
>Ga0075423_10002640_pt1 | contig 16344 bp, 11 predicted proteins | sample SoiMethybrSBSTD2_FD_80114 | JGI IMG/M metagenome (GOLD analysis project Ga0075423, IMG submission 80114) | Bulk soil microbial communities from a Populus tree surrounding site in Tennessee, USA - Soil MetaG P. TD hybrid SBSTD2 | ecosystem: Environmental > Terrestrial > Soil > Tree plantation...
GTCCAGAAGCAGCCCGGCACCAACACCATCGAGGTGGTGGACTCGATCAATCGCGTGCTGCCGGCGGTGCGGGCGCAGCTGCCCGCCGCGGTGAGCCTCAACACCCTCTACGACCGGTCCGTCTCGATCCGCTCCTCGGTGCACGACGTCCAGTTCACGTTGATGCTGGCCATCGCGCTGGTGGTGCTCGTGATCTTTCTCTTCTTGAGAAACCTCTCGGCCACGATCATCCCCAGCCTGGCGCTTCCGATGTCGATCGTGGGCACGTTCATGGTCATGTACGTGCTCGGCTACACCATCGACAACCTCTCCCTGATGGCGTTGACCCTCGCCGTCGGCTTCATCGTGGACGACGCCATCGTGATGCTCGAGAACATCGTGCGCCACATGGAGGAGGGGATGCCGCGGATGGAGGCGGCCCTGGTGGGCGCGCGGGAGATCGGCTTCACCATCGTCTCCATGACCGCCTCGCTCGCCGCGGTGTTCCTTCCCGTGCTGTTCATGGGCGGCATCGTGGGCCGTCTCCTCCACGAGTTCGCCGTGGTGATCGGGGCGGCGGTGATCGTGTCCGGCATCGTGTCCCTGACCCTCACTCCGATGGCGTGCAGCCGCTTCCTGCGCCCGCCGGGCGAGTCGCACGGGCGCGTCTACGCGGCCTCCGAGCGGGTGTTCACCGCCATGCTCGGGCTCTACCAGCGCACGCTCACCACCGTGCTGCGCCACCCGCGCTTCACCCTGGGGGTGTTCGTGGCCACGGTGGTGCTGACCGGTTATCTCTTCATGGTCGTGCCCAAGGGCTTCATCCCCAACGAGGACACCGGCCAGGTCTTCGCGTTCACCGAGGCCTCCCAGGACATCTCGTTCGAGGGGATGATGGAGCATCAGGTCAAGGCGGCGGAGATCGTCCGCCAGCAGCCCTATGTGGACTCGTTCTTCTCCGGCATCGGCGCCAGCGGCTCGAGCGTGGTCATGAACACCGGGCGCATCTTCATGCGGCTCAAGCCCGCATCCCAGCGGCCCACCGCCGAGGAGATCGTGCAGGATCTCCGCAAGAAGCTCTCCGGTATCCCCGGCATGAACGTCTATCCCCAGGTGCTGCCGACCATCCGCATCGGCGGCAACCTCACCAAGGGCCAGTACCAGTACACGCTGCAGGACGCCGACCTGAGCCGGCTCTACGAGTGGTCGCCTATCCTCTTCGAGCGCCTGAAGGGGCTACCCGGCTTCCTCGACGTCAACTCCGACCTCCAGATCTCGAGCCCGCAGGTGCTGGTGGAGATCGACCGCGAGAAGGCCTCCGCCCTCGGCGTCACCGCGCTCCAGATCGAGGCCGCGCTCAACAACGCCTTCGGCGCGCCCCAGGTGTCCACGATCTACACGCCCACCAACCAGTACTGGGTGATGATGGAGCTCTTGCCGCAGCACCAGCGCGATCCCGCCGCGCTGTCCACGCTCTACATCCGGTCGACCACCGGTAAGCTCGTGCCCCTCGGCACGGTGGCCAAGCTGACGCGCACGGTGGGCCCGCTCACCGTCAACCACCTGGGGCAGCTGCCCGCGGTGACGATCTCGTTCAACCTCCAGCCCGGCGTGGCGCTGGGGGACGCGGTACAGCACATCCAGAAAGTCGAACGTGAGATCCGCGTGCCCGCGACGCTGAGCACGAGCTTCCAGGGGACGGTGCAGGCCTTCCAGCGCTCGCTGCAGGGGCTCGGGCTCCTGTTGCTCGCTGCCGTCATCGTGATCTACCTGATCCTCGGCATCCTCTACGAGAGCTTCATCCACCCGCTCACGATCTTGTCCGGCCTGCCGTCGGCGGGCGTGGGCGCGCTCCTGACCCTGCTGATCTTCCACCAGGAGCTGAACCTCTACGGCTTCGTCGGCATCATCATGCTGGTCGGCATCGTGAAGAAGAACGCGATCATGATGATCGACTTCGCTATCGACGCCCAGCGGAGCGGCCGGCCGGCCGCGGAGGCGATCTACCAGGGCTGCCTGCTGCGCTTTCGTCCCATCATGATGACGACGATGGCCGCCCTCATGGGCACGCTCCCCATCGCGGTGGGGCTCGGCGCCGGCGCCGACTCGCGGCGCTCGCTGGGCCTCGCGGTGGTCGGCGGCCTGGTTCTTTCCCAGCTCCTCACGCTCTACATCACGCCGGTGATCTACCTCTATCTCGAGCGCTTCCGCGAGCGCGCCGTGCGGCAGCGGCGCGCACCGGCTTCCGACATGGTGCCGAGCGCTGCCGATCCACTGAGCGGGCCGGCCGCACCGGCGGTCACGAGGCCCGTGAGCGGCGGATCGACTCCTCGGTAAATCGGCAGGGCGGATGACCCTGCGCCGCCGCGGCGGCCAGGATCGTCTCCGCGTGGCCGGCCATGATCCCAAAGTGCGGGGGCGGGCCCTCGCCGCCCAGCCGGTGGGCAACGTAGCGGAACAGGGTCATGCACGACACGAGCTTCTGGGCGTCGATCATCCCGCCCATCAGCGTCTCGAGGTCGAGCGGCCGTGGACCGGCCAGGTGGGACCGCACCACCGCAGCCGCCTCCACCAGGCGCTCGCCGAGCACGGAATCGCGAAGATAGTCGGCGGCTTCCTCGAGGCTGGCGATCCCGTAGTACGTGCTGTTGTGCGACTGCCCGAGGCCGCGGAGCTGCGGGAACACCCACCAGATCCAGTGGCCGGTCTTCCGCCCGTCGCGCAGCTCGCGTAGCGCGGCGTCGAAGCCGGCCCACGACGCGGCCTGGGCCTCGTGGAAGCGCGCCAGCCCCGGGGCCCCGCGCGGCAGGGCTACTCCGCGAACTGGGCGGCGCGCCACTTGAGGGCCGCGCCCAGCCCTTCCTTCTCGCGGATCTCGTCGAACTTCATCCCGACGTCGGTGCGCGCCGCGTAGAGGGGCGCCAGCACGTCGAGGCCGGCGAGCATCGCGTTGCGGAAGCCCGCCGCCTCGGCGCCGCGCCGCGTCGCCAGCTTGGTGCCCATCAGCGCCTCCGGCGAGATCAGGGCGAGCCGCTTGGCCCACTTCATGGTCGCCGCGTGCAGCTCGGCGCGCGGCACCACCCGGTTCACCATGCCGTATTCGAGGGCCTTCTTCGCGTCGATGGGATCGCCGGAGTAGAGGATCTCGCGCGCGCGGCGAAGGCCGATCACGAACGGCATCACCAGGCCGGGCCCCACGTTGGAGAAGCGGATCTCGGGCTCGCCGAAGGTAGCGTCGTCGGCGGCGATGGCAAGATCGCAGAGCATCATGAGCTCACAGCCGCCGCCGAGGCAGTGCCCTTGCACGGAGGCGATCACCGGCTTCCGCATGTCCCACGGCGTCATCTCGAGCCGGATGTCATCGGTGAGCGACTCGTGCCAGGCGAGCGCGTTGCCGCGCCTGGCCGCACGCGCGGGGTTGGGGGAGATGTCGTAGCCGGCGCTGAACGCGCGCCCCTCCGCACGCAACACCACCACGCTGGTGGCGGGGTCGGCGTCGGCGGCGAGGAGCCGCTCGATGAGCAGGTGCTTGAGCTCCGGGCTGATCGCGTTGAGTTTGTCGGGGCGATTGATCGTGACGACGCCGACCTTGCCGTCGACGGTGTAGAGCACGAGCTGGTCCGCGGCCATGGGGGTCCTCAGCGAGCCGCCCGCGGGACGATGAGCGCGTCGACGACGACGCAGCCCTGGCCCCGGGGCAGCACCTTGATGGGGTTGAGATCGATCTCGGCGATGGCGCTCCGGTCGTTCCAGGCGAAATCGGCGAGGGCGTCGAGGCAGGCGGCCAGGCGCTCCACATCCGCCGGCGGCGCGCCGCGGAAGCCGCCGAGCAGCTTCGCCGCGGCGGGCACCTCGGCGATCATGGCGGCCGCCTCGCCCACGCGGAGGGGCAGTGTGCGGAGCACTACACTGCCGAAGGCCTCCGCCGTGACCCCGCCCAGGCCGAACGCCAGCAGCGGGCCGAAGTCCGCGTCGTGCGTGACGCCGGCGAGCACTTCCACGCCGCCCTGCACCATGTGCTGGACGACGAAGCCCGCGACCGGGACGCCGCCGAGTTTCTCCGCGCGAACGGCCGCCATGCGTTGCCAGGCCTCGGCCAGCTCGCGTGTGTCGCGCAGGCCGACGGCCACCAGTCCCAGCTCCGAGCGGTGCGGGACCTCGTCGGCCACGAGCTTGAGGACGATCGGATAGCCGACGGCTTCGGCGGCCTTCGCCGCCTCGTCGACCGTGGCGCAGAGGGTCTCGCGCACCACCGGCAGCCCGGCCTCGGCGAGCAGGCGCTTGGCGTCGTGCTCGTGTATCGTCCGCCGGGCCGTGCCCGGTGGCGTCACGGCCGCCAGTGTCGGCAGCGTCTGCGCCGGCGCGGGACGCGGCGGCGGAGGCGGCGCCGCCCAGCCGCCCAGCCGATCGATGGCGCGCAGTCCCTGCCGCGTGCCGCCGACCATGGCGATGCCCTCGCGGCTCAGGAGATCGCGCTGATCCCGCCGGAAGATGCCGGCCCGCGTGCCCATCAGATAGAAGGGCTTGCTCGCGCCCTTGGCGCCCTCCACCAGGATGCGGGCGTAGGTCATGAAGCGCTCCGGCGTGCCCAGGGGCGAGTCGTCGATGCTGTCGGTGCACCACACCACCACGTCGACGTCGGGATCCGCTCCCAGCGTCTGCAGCGCATGCGGCACATTGGTCTGGAAATCGCCGTTGCCCCAGGAATCGAGAGGATTGCCGTCGCCGGCGACCGAGCCGATCACGCGCGCGGCCGCCGCCCGGGTGACAGGCGAGAGCGGCGGCAGCTCGAGCCCCACGCTCGCGGCCACATCGAGGATCAGCTCGGTGTGGCCGCCGGAGTTGGTCACCACGGCGATGCGCCGCCCGGCGGGCCGCCGGGCGCCCTGGCACGCGGCGAGCACCTCCGTCAGCTCGTCCATGTCGTAGACTTCGATGGCCCGGTGCGCGCGAAGCACCGCCTCGAACACGCGCGACTCACCGGCGAGACCGCCGGTGTGACTGGTGATGGCGCGCCGGGCGCGCTCGCTCCGGCCCACCTTCAGGACCACCACCGGCTTGCCGAGGGCGGCGGCGCGATCGAGGGCCGCCACGACGCGCTCCGGCTGACGCACGCTCTCGAGGAACATGGCGATGACGTGCGTGGCCGGATCATCGAGCATGTACTCCAGCGCGTCGGCGGCCACGATGATGGCCTCGTTGCCCGTGGAAACGACGCGGCTGAACCCGAAGCGGCGACAATCAGCCAGGAGCCCGATGGCGATGGAGCCGCTCTGAGAGATCAGTCCGACATTCCCGGGAAGCGCCGTCGGGTCGCGCAGAGGGTTCAGGTAGACCAGGCTCCGCTCGTGCGGGCTGATCACGCCCATGCAGTTGGGCCCGCAGAAGGCGATGCCGGCCTCGCGACAGATCGCGACCAGCTCCTCCTGGCGCCGCGTGCCGACGTCATCGCTCTCGGCGAATCCCGCGTCGAACGCCACGCCGGCGCGAATGCCCCGGGCCGCCCCCGCGCGCAGCCCGTCGATGACGCGCTCGTGGTTGACGCAGAACGCGAGCACATCGACGTCCGCCGGCAACGATTCGATGGCGGGGTAGCAGCGGAGCCCGAGCAGCGTCTCATAGCGTGGATTGATCGGGTAGATGTCGCCGGGGAACCCGATGCGCTGGAGGTTCTCGACGATGGTGCGGCCGACCGAGGGCCGCTCGGAGGCGCCGAGCACAGCGACGGAGCGAGGCTTGAGGAGCGCGTCGAGGTCGATGGCCGGATCCTCCTCGCGGGTGCCGGCGCATGATGCCCCGCCGGCGGCCGCGTGTCAAACCCAGACTCGCGCGATGATCCGATGCGCGCCCAGGTCGAGCTGCTCGAGTGCCTTCTCGGGCCGCCTCACCGTCCCTTGTTGGGGTTGATCAGGTACTTCGCGCCCGTCCCCATCTGGCCGTAGACGGCGATCTCTTTCAGATCGAGCGCGCCCGCGAGTGACACCTCCTTCGTGTAGTGGCTCGCGAACGTGGTCTTGACCTCCGCGGCCACGCGCTCCCGGAGCTTCTGGGCCGCCTCGAAACCGATCTTCTGGAGGAAGGGCGTGAGGAGCCAGCCGCCAATCCCCCACGCCATGCCGAACGCGCGCGTGAACGTGGTGGGCGTCCGGTCGAGGCCGCCGTAGATGTAGACCTGCTTGTGCACGGTGGAGCCGTAGCGGCTGTACTCCTTGGCCGTGCGATTGGCGGCGATCTCCATGGCGGTGAGGATCTGGCCGGCCAACGGCCCGCCACCCGTCGCGTCGAAGCCGATGGTAGCCCCGGTCGCCACGAGCGCCTCGGTGAGATCGTCCATGAAGGTGGGCGCGCTCGACACGCAGACGTAGGTGGCCCCTACCTTCTTCAGCACGTCCGCCGACTCCGGCTTCCGCACGATGTTCACCAGCGGCACCTTGTCCTTGAGGCAGATCTTCTGGAGCATCTGCCCGAGGTTGGAGGCCGCCGCGGTGTGCACGAGCGCCTTGTGGCCTTCCGCGCGCATGGTCTCCACCATGCCGAGTGCGGTAAGGGGATTGACGAAGCAGGACGCTCCTTCCGCCGGCGTCGTGCCCGGCGGCAGCACCAGGCACTGCACTGCCTTGATACAGCGGTATTGCGTGTACATCGAGCCGCCGAGAATGGCGACGGTCTTGCCCAGCAGCGCCTGCGCCGCGGGTGACGCGCCCGCCGTCACGACTACGCCGGCGCCCTCATTGCCCACCGGGAGTGACTGATCGAATCGCCCGGCGAGCCCCTTGAGCGCCGCCGCCGGAACGGTCGCCGTCACCACGGGACTCTCTGATGTGCCGGACGCCTTCGCGGCACTCATGTCCGCACCCGCGAAAAGGAGGCCCTGGTCGGAGGGATTGATGGGCGAGGCTTCCATCCGGACGATGACTTCCTCCGGCTTCGGCTCGGGCGTGGGCACGCTCGCGAGCGAGAGCTCGAGCGTGCCGTCCTTCTTCACGAGAGTGCGGAGCTGAAGGCCGGTGGCGGGCATGGTGGCCGTAGTCATGAGGGGGCTCCTTTGCGGGTGTATCTGGCGGCTGCCTGGATGATGAGCCTGTGGGGGCGGAGGTGTCAAACGGCCGGGGCCGACTTGACATCGCGGTGCCGGGGGTATCCTCTCGAACGGGAGGCCTCCTTCCCATGGGACGACTCATACGCTTCGTCCTGTTCATGCTCGGCATGCTCCTGGTCTTCGCGCTCTTTCAGCGGATCGGCCTGGCCCCGGTCCTGTCGGCCATCGCGAGGCTGTCGTGGACGCTTCCGCTGCTGATCCTCTTCCCGGCGTGCCTGATGGTGACGTGCGACGGGCTCGGTTGGCGCTACGCGTTCCGGCGTGACCGCGTGCCGTTCGGCATCCTCGTCCGGGCGCGCCTGGCCGGCGAGGCGGTCAATGTCACCACGCCCCTCGCCTCCCTCGGCGGCGAGCCCGTCAAGGCCTGGCTGATTCGCGCCTACGCCCCGCTCTCCGAGAGCGTGCCGTCCGTGGTCGTCGCCAAGACCACGCTCACGATCGGACAAGCCCTGTTCGTGCTGATGGGGTTGCTCGCCGCCGTGCAGACGCTGCCCGCCGGCTCGGAGCTCCTTCGCGGCATGCGGTGGATGGTCAGCGTCATCTGCCTCGCCGTGGCGGGCTTCGTGACCGTGCAGGGGCTCGGCGTGGCGGGCGCGATTGGACGCGTCCTCGAGCGTGTCGGCGTGACGCACACCGGGGGGCCCGCGGGCGTGCTCCCCCGCATTGACCGGGAGCTCGCCGGCTTCTACCGTCGCGCGCCCGGGCGTCTGGCCCTCTCCGTGCTCTGGCACCTCGCCGGGTGGAGCGTCGGGATGCTGGAGGGGTGGCTCATCATGCGCGCGTTGAATCTGCCCGTCTCGCTCGCCACCTCGCTGGTGGTGGAGTCGGTCGAGGCGAGCATCGCCTTCGCCGCCTTCATGATTCCCGCCCGGGCGGGCGTGCAGGAAGCGGGACACGTGGCTGCCTTCGTCGCGCTCGGCCTGGGGGCCCCCGTCGGCCTGGCCTTCACCGTGGTGCGGCGGCTGCGCCAGGCGGTCTGGGCGGGGCTCGGCTACGTGGCTCTCGCAAGCCTACAGGGCACGGCGGGCTACCCGCCTCCCGCACCCGCCATCCTCGAACGCGAGGCCTAGCCGTGTGCGGCATCGCGGGCTTTCTGGCGCCGGCAGGCGAGCGGGCCGATCGCGCGTGGCTCGAGCGCATGGTGGGGGCGCTCCACCATCGGGGGCCCGACGCGCGGGGCTATCACGTCGAGGGGCGGCTCGGCCTCGGCGTGGCGCGCCTGCGCGTATCGATCTCGAGACGGGTGATCAGCCCGTGGCGAACGAGGACGGTTCCGTGCAGGCCGCGCTCAACGGAGAGATCTACAACTTCGGGGCGCTGCGGGACGAGCTGCGCGCGCTCGGCCACCGCTTCGCCACGCGCTCGGACACCGAAGTCATCGCCCATGCGTGGGACGAGTTCGGCGAGCATTGCGTCGAGCGCTTCGACGGCATGTTCGCGATCGCGCTATGGGATCGGCGGCGCGAGCAGCTTCTGCTCGCCCGCGACCGCATGGGTGAAAAGCCGCTCTACTACACGCAGACGGGCGGCTGGCTGGTGTGGGGCTCCGAGCTGCGCGCGTTGCTCGCGCATCCGGCGGTCGGCCGGGAGCTCGATCCCCACGCTCTCGCACGCTATCTGGCCTTCGACTTCGTTCCCGACCCCCACGCCATGATCCGGGGGATACGGAAGCTCGCGCCGGGCGAGACGCTCGTGGCCGGCCCCGACAAGGCCGCGGTCTCCCGCTACTGGGACCTGCGCTTCCAGGCGGACCCGGCGGCGAGCGAGGGGGAATGGATCGAGCGGATCCGCGCGCGGGTCGACGAGGCGGTGCGGTCGCGCCTCGTCAGCGACGTGCCGCTGGGATGCCTGATCAGCGGCGGCATCGACTCGACCGCGGTGACGGCGACCGCCGTCCGCCTGCGGCCGGGCATCCGCACGTTCACGGTGGGCTACGCGGAGGGCGGGCACGACGAGCGCCGCTTCGCCCGCCTCGTGGCCGCTCGCTGTGGGACGCGGCACGAGGAGCTGGTGGTCTCGGCGGAGGATGTGCTCGACCTGCTGCAGGGGATCGGCGCCCTGATGGACGAGCCGCTCGCCGACATGAGCTTCGTCCCGCTGCACCTGCTCGCCCGCCTGGCCAAGCGCAGCGTCACCGTGGCCCTCACCGGCGACGGGGGCGACGAGCTCTTCGCGGGCTATCCCGCAATGGCGGCGGACTGGTGGCATCGGCGCTTCGCGGCCCTGCCGGCGCCCATCCGCCGGGCGCTGGACGTGTTCGCGCGGAGCTTGCCGGACCGGCTCGATGGCTTGCGCGATTTCCTCCAGGTGCTCGACTACCCCGCGGAGGTGCGGAACCAGATTCTCCTGGGCGGACGGGCACCCGCGCGCAGCAGGGGACTCTTCTCGCCGGCCTTCGCCGACGCGGTCACCGGGCTCGAGCCCTACGATGCGATCGACGCCGCGCTCGAGGGATGCGAGAGCGCCGACGAGAGGGACCGCACGATCTACCGCTACTGCAAGCTCTACCTGGCCGGCCAGAACCTGGCGAACGCGGATCGCGCGAGCATGGCGGCGGCGCTCGAGCTGCGCGCGCCGCTGCTCGGCCACAACTTCGTGGAATTCACCGCGCGCATCCCGGCCCAGCTCAAGTTCCAGGGACTCCTCGGGTTCAAGCGGCTTTTCAAGCGCGCCATGGCCGACCGCATCCCGCCCGAGATCCTGGCCCGCGGCAAGAAGGGCTTCGGCGTGCCGATCGACGTGTGGCTGCGCGGCGCGCTCCGGCCCGCCGCCGAGGCGCTGCTCGACCCCGATCGCCTCCGGCGCGGGGGCGTCTTCGATCCGGCCGCCACCCGCCGGCTCCTCGCCGAGCATCTCTCGGGGCGGGACCACGCGCGCATCCTCTGGGCCCTCCTCGTCTTCGAGAGCTGGCGCGCCCACTACCTAGGCGAGGGCGCCCTCGTCTAGCCGCCGGGCGCGCTCGTCTAGCCGCGGGCCCGCACGCTGTAGAGCCGCAACGCCTCGTCCTTGCCCCGCAGCTCGCGCGCGCCCATGTCCTCGAGCTCGAGCTCGGCGGGCACCTGGCACTGCTTGAGCAGCGCCTCCGACACGAGCACGCGGCGCTCCAGCGGGCGGCACTGGGCCTCGATGCGGGCCGCGGTGTTGACGGTGTCGCCGCTGTGGACGATGTCCTTCTTGATGTCGCCGATCTCCGCGGTGACCACGGGTCCGCCGTGAAGACCTGCCTTGAACTCGGGCACGATCCCGTAGCGGGCGAGGTACCGCTCTTTCTGTTCGTGGACGCGCTCGTTCACGAGGAAGACGCAGCGGAGACAGTTGCCCTGGCGTAGCCCCCTCTCCACCGTCCACGTGATCACCGCCTCGTCGCCCACGTACTGATAGATCTGGCCCCGCGTCTCCAGGACGGGCTCGGCGAGGTCGTGGAAGAAGTCGTTCTTGAAGTCGTTGAAGCGCAGCGGGCCCAGGGCGGCGGCGATGGCGGTGGAGTTGTTCAGGTCGAGGAACATGAAGATGCGCTCTTCGGCGACCGGGCGGTGATAGCGGCCGAGGAGGAGGCTCGTCAGGGTGCCCGGGCCGAGCACTCGGTTCAGCTGGCGCACGAAGTTGATGACGAAGCTGGTCAGCGTGAGGATCACCAGCGCCAGGACGAAGCGGCCGCCGAACACGAAGGATCGATATTCCGGCGCCGTGTAGTAGCCGAGGAGCCCGCCGTGCTCGGAGAGGCCCAGCACGGGCATGGTGACGGCGTGTATGGCGAGGGCGCAGAGGCCGACATAGAAGAACGTCCGGACGAGGAGGAGCCCGCCCACCGTGAGCGCGCGCACCACGCGGGGGATCATGCGAAGCTCGAACCACGCGCTGCCGAGGCCGATCGCCGCGCCCGTCGCGGCCGCGCCCAGCTCGCGGGCGGCGTGGGTCGGCACGCGCCGAACGATCCAGTGCACGAGCAGCGCCGCCGCGACCCAGCCGCCCGTGATCCAGAGCGCCGTCGCGATCGTGCGAGCGGTGCGACGCGACGCCACCGGCCCGGCCCGCCGCGCGGCTACATCGCGAGCCAGCCGCCGTCGACGACCAGCTCGGTGCCCGTGATGTACGAGGCCTCGTCGGAGGCGAGGAAGAGGACGGCGTAGGCCACTTCCTCTACGCGGCCGGCGCGGCCCATCGGGACGGCGGCGAGCATCTTGTCGCGATAGGTCGGATCCGCGGTGAGCTTGGACGTGCGCATGGCGGGGAGGACGCCCGGGTGCACCGAGTTCACGCGAATACCTCTCCGGGCGTACTGGACGGCAGTCGACTTGGTCATGAGCCGTACCGCGCCCTTCGAGGCGTTGTAGGCCATGTGGAGCCCGAGCTGGCCGACGAAGCCCGACACGGAGGAGATGTTCACGATGGAGCCCGCGCCTGCCTTCTCCATCACGGGCAGGGCGTGCTTCATGCCGAGGAACACGCCCTTGGCGTTCACGTCCATCAGCTTGTCCCAGGCGGCCGTGCTCATGATGTCAGGGTCGAACGTGCCGCTGATGCCGGCATTGTTCACGAGGATGTCGAGCTTGCCGAATTGCGCGACGGTGGTGGCGACGACCTGCTCCCACGCGGGCTCGCTCGTCACGTCGAGGTGCGCGTAGCGCGCATTGGCCCCGATGCCGTCGGCCACCGCCTTGCCCTCGGCATCCAGCACGTCGGCGACCACGACCGTGGCGCCTTCCCTGGCGAAGATCTCCGCCTCGCTCTTGCCCATGCCGCTCGCGGCGCCCGTGATCAGCGCGACCTTCCCCTGCAGTCTCATGGCTCGCTCCCTTTCTCTCGTCAGCTGCGCTTCTTGCGCTCCCGCAGGTCGAGCGCGCCGGGCCGCCGGCGCGGATCCTCGCCCTTGGGAAAGATCTGGGTCTTCTGTACCTTCTGCGTCCCCGTGGTCGGGAGGCGCTCCACGAACAGGATCCAGCCCGGCGCCTTGAAGTAGGCGAGGCGCGCGAGGCTCCAGTCCATCAGCGCCCCCCCGAGCGCCGCGTCCGCCGTCACGCCCGGCATGGTCACCACGCAGGCCATGACCTCTTCCTCGCGCACCTCGTCCGGCACCGCCAGCACCGCCACCTGCGCGACCGCCTCGTGGGCCTGCAGTACGGCTTCCACCTCGGCGGCGGCGACGTTCTCGCCCGAGCGGCGGATGATGTTCTTCTTGCGGTCCACGAAGATCAGCATGCCGTCGGACTCTTGTCGGACCGTATCGCCGGTGTGGAACCAGCCACCTTGCCAGGCCTCGTCGGTTGCCCCGGGTCCTTGAGATAGCCCGAGAAGAATCCGTGGCGCGGGCCCTCCGCGCCGCCCCAGCGTACGAGGAGCTCGCCTTCGGCGCCACGCGGCAGCTCGCGATCCCTGTCGTCGACCACGCGCGCCTCGAAGCCGCCGTGCGGCCGGCCGAACGCGCGGGTGTGGATCTGCCGTGGCTCATCGCGGTCCGCGTAGATGCGGCCCGTCTCCGTCATGCCCCAAACTTCCACCAATGGGAAGCCGAAGCGCTTCTCGAAGGCCTCGTGGAGCTGAGGCTCGACGCCGGCGCCCAGCCCGAAGCGCACGCGATGCGCCCGTTCTTCGGGGGAGGGGGCCTGGTTGAGCAGCAGTGGCGGCATCACGCCTAGATAGTGGATGGCCGTCGCGCGCGTCGTCACCACATCAGGCCACCAGCGACGCGGACTGAAGCGTTCGGGGAGGATCAGGCAGCTCGCGGTGAGGATCACGCAGGTTCCGGTGATACCGAGACAGTTCATGTGAAAGAGCGGCAGCGGGTTCAGGATGCGCTCGCGCCCGTCCTCGACAGCGAGCCGCCCGCCGAGATCGCGATACCAGGCGCCCCCGTTGAGCATGTAAAGGTTCGACAGCACGCAGCCCTTGGGCCGGCCCGTCGTGCCCGACGTGTAAAGGAGCGCGCACTCTGTCTCGAGGGTAGGAGCGCCGGTGCGCGGCGCCGCGCCGGCCTTCGGCAGCGCGGCCGGCCAGGACGCCGTGCTCACCACCGGCAGCGGCTTGGCGCGCTCGCGGGCCACCGCTTCCAGCGTCGCCGCCCGCTCGGGCACCGAGACCGCCAGATCCGCCTCGGAGTGGTCCATCTGATAGGCCAGCTCGTCGTGACGGTAGTCGGGGTTCACCGGCACGATGCCCGTGCCGAGGGCGTTCAGCGCGAGATAGTGGAAGAACATCTCGGGCCGGTTCTCGAGCAGCAGCGCCACGCGATGTCCATGACCGTAGCCGGCGGCGGCGTACGCGTCTCGGAGCCGCAGCACCTCCGCGCGCGTCTGCCCATAGGTGTACTCCGCGCCGTCCGGATGGTAGGCGCGGCCGGGCGCGGGCGGCGCGCAGAGGAAGGCGTTGTCGGGCGACGCCGTCGCGGTGGCCATGAACGCCTCGAACACCGTCGCGGCGCCGCCGAAGCTCATGCCGCGCCTCCGCGTAGGCGCGAGACGCCCTCCTGGACCACCGAGGCCACGAGCGCGCCGTCGCGCGTGAAGAGACTCCCGCGCGCGAGGGCGCGGCCCTCCGCTGCCACCGGCGACTGCTGCACGTAGAGCAACCAATGGTCCATCCGGAAAGGCCGGTGAAACCACATGCCATGGTCGAGGCTCGCCTGCTCGACCTGCGGGTCGAGCCATGCGAGGCCAAGGGGATAGCAGGTGATATCGAGCAGCGTCATGTCGCATGCATAGGCGAACGTTGCCTCGTGGAGCAGGGGATCCTCGGGCAGGCGGCCCGCCGCGCGTATCCAGGTATGGGCCACGGGCGGGACCTTCGGCGGATCGACGATGGGCACGGGATTCACCTGACGAACCTCGACAGCGCGCTCGGTGAGGAGCCACGGCCGATCTTCCGGCCGCAGTCTATCGACCTCGGCCTTGCGCTGATCGAGCTCGGAGACCAGGCCCTCCGGCCCGGGCACTTCCGGCATGGCCTCGTGCTGATGCACGTGGCTCGGGGGCGGCTCCGCCGTGAAGGACGCCGTCGCCACCAGGATCTCGCGATCCCCCTGCCACGCGGAGAGCTGCCGCTGGGCGAAGCGCCGGCCGTCGCGCAGCCGGCGCACGCGGTACTCGATGGGGGCCATCGGATCGCCCGGCGCCAGGAAGGTCACGTGGAGACTGTGGCAGCGCCGATCGTTCGCGGTCCTCGCCCCGGCGAGAAGGACCTGGGCGAGGAGGTCCCCGCCGAACATGCGCGGCCGCGTGCGCTCGATAGCCCGTCCCTCGAAGCGATCCTCATCGAGGTGGGTCAGCGTGAGCCCTTCGAGCAGCGAGGCGAGAGGGTCCATGGCCACGGGGCAGCATTATACTGGGCCGAGCGAGAGGAGGAGCCGCCCATGCCCACGCGCCACCCACTCGATGCCGCCAACCCCTTCGCCTTCCATCTCCGCCCCGGCATGCGGCAGGGCCTCGCAACCGAGACCCCATTGCCCATGCGTCTCGTCTCCAACGAAGAATTCCCGCCGCTGCCGCAGACACCCGAGCAGGCGCAGGTCGAGCATCGTATCCTCGCCGACGCGGGGCGGATGGCGCCGCGGCTCGGCCTCTCCCGCCGCGACTTCCTGCGCACCGGCGGCGGCATGGCCACCGCGCTGCTCGCCATGAACGCGGTGTACGGGCGCTTCTTCGACGTGCTGCCGGTGGAGGCGGCGGAGGCCGCGGCCTTCCAGGAGCGCGCGGGGGCACCCTACTTCATCTTCGACGTACAGCTGCACTACGTGGGCTCGGCGTACGATCCCGCAGGCGACGCGGGCCGGCGGGGAGGCGTCCCCAAGGGCGCGTTGCTGGGCCTCCGCCGCAACTCGAAGCGCCTCAATCCCAAGCTCGCCGGCGACACCGGCACCTTCGCCGATCTGTCGTGGTCCAACATGGTGAAGGAGGTGTTCCTCGACAGCGAGACCGCCATCGGACTCATCTCCACGCCGCCGGGCCCGTATCCGCAGGAAGCGGTGGTGCCCCCGAAGGAGATGACGCACATCCGCGACGAGATCAACCGCGTGACGCAGTCGCGCCGCATGCTCGCGCACGGGCTCATCACGCCGCAGCTCGGCCAGGCCGATCTCGACTTCATGGATCAGCAGGCGCAGACGCTGAAGGTGGACGCGTGGAAGGGCTACACGGGCGCCGCGCCCCAAGGGTTCAGCCACGGCTGGTTCGTGGACGACGAGAAGATCGCCTATCCGATGCTGGAGCGGGCGCGGAAGCTCGGGGTCAAGCGCATCTGCATCCACAAGGGCCTGCCCCTGGGTCCGGTCGCCGATTACAACCATCCGCGCGACATGATCAAGGCCGCGCGTGACTTCCCCGATCTGGACTTCATCGCCTATCACGCGGGCCTGCAGTCGGTGGCGGGGGTCGGCCAGGGACCGGACATTCCCTGGACCACGGAGTTCTGCCAGATGCGCAAGAAAGAGCCCGCGCTCAAGAACACGTACATGGAGCTGGGCTCGACCTTCGGCCAGCTCGTCACGTACAACCCCACCGCCTGCGCGCACCTCCTCGGCCAGGCCATCGACGCGTTCGGCGCGGATCACGTCCTCTGGGGCACCGACTCCATCTGGTACGGGACTCCCCAATGGCAGATCGAGGCCTTCCGCCGGTTCGAGATTCCGCAGACCCTCATCGACCAGCATGGCTACGCGCCGATCACCCGCGCGGTCAAGGAGCAGATCTTCGGCCTCAACGCCGCGCGCCTCTTTGGCGTCGACGCAAATGCAACGCGGAATGAGATCCCGAAGGACTACCTCTCCCGCATCAAGATGGCGTACCTCGACGATGGGCGGCAGCCCAGTCATCGCTGGTACGGGTGGGTGACGGGCTAGGTTTCCTCCCGCCGCACGCCCCGACCGGGCTTGACCTGGGGATGCGGCCCCACTATGGTGGGGCCGCGTCGTGGCGGTGCCTCGAAGGCGAGCGTAGCGGGAGGGATACTCCGACCGGCCAGCGACACCACCCCAACCTTCTTTCGCGGAGGAGTCTGCCCTATGTCGACGGACGAGCGAATGACTGACGAGACGGAGAACGGGCGTCGGGACTTCCTGAAGGGCATGGTGGCGGCGGGCGGCCTGGCCGCCTCCGCCGTCGGCGCCCAGCTCTCGTCGGTGACAAGCGCCCAGGCCCAGCCGGGCCGCGTGCCCGGCACCACCAACCACTACTACGTTCCCGCGACCGACAAGACCGTGCACTGGGGCTACTTCAGCAAGCTCCTCAAGCCCCAGGTCGAGGTGAGCTCGGGCGACTACGTCACGCTCGAGACCA
>Ga0075423_10002641_pt1 | contig 16339 bp, 17 predicted proteins | sample SoiMethybrSBSTD2_FD_80114 | JGI IMG/M metagenome (GOLD analysis project Ga0075423, IMG submission 80114) | Bulk soil microbial communities from a Populus tree surrounding site in Tennessee, USA - Soil MetaG P. TD hybrid SBSTD2 | ecosystem: Environmental > Terrestrial > Soil > Tree plantation...
CCCGGCTGCGTCGCGCGTCGTCTCGGGACGCCAGGCATCGTAGGTGGAAGGCTACTTAAGCGATCCCAACCCCCCGGAAGGTGAGCAGGGCCGCGTAGCGGCCCGATGAGCGGAAACCCGGAGGGTTGCCGCTTATAACTTCTAGCGGGGTTCCGCCCTGGCTTCCAGGACGACGACCTTCGTCTCGTACTCGCTGACGGAAGACTTCTGGACCGCCAGCTTGGGCTGCGGCTCGGACGCCGTCACGCCCATCTCCTTGAGAAAGCGGTCGATCGGGTCCAGCTCCAGCTTCAGGCCCGGGATGGCGTAGTGCATCGGCACCACGTAGCGCGGCTCCAGCTGGCGCACGACCTCGGCCGCCTGGGCGGCGTTCATCGCCGTCCGGCCGCCCACGGGGACCAGCAGCACGTCCGGCGACGCCACCGCCTCCGCCTCGGCGTCGTCCAGCTTGTGCCCCAGGTCTCCGAGGTGGCACACCCTGACGTCGTCGATCTCGATCAGGTAGACGGTGTTGCGGCCGTGCCTGGCCCCTCTCTGGTCGTCGTGGTAGGTCGGCACGCCGATCACGCTGACACCCGCGACCTCGTACTCGCCCGGCCCGCGGATCTCGTAGGCGCCGTCGCGCACGACTTGCGTGTAGCTGTGGTTCTCGTGGTCGTGGCTCACCGTCACCACCTCGGCGTCCATGCGGCTCAGCTTCAAGCCGATGGCCGGCGGGTACGGGTCGGTGACGACCGCGGCCCCGCGGCCTCGAAGCCGGAAGCAGCCGTGGCCAAGCCAGGTGACGTCCACTTGCCTATGTCTCCTTCCTTACATCCTTTCCGGCGCGCTGACGCCCATGAGGTCGAGCGCGGTCTTCAAAGTGTGACGCGCGGCGCGGCACAGCTCCAGCCTGGCCCTTGTTAAGGCCACGTCGTCGACGACCACGCGGTGCTCGCTCTGCGCGTTGCCCGCGTGGTAGAAGCGGTGCACCGCCGTCGCCAGGTCGTGCACGTAATAAGGAATGCGGTGCGGCTCGAGGAGCCGGGTCGAGTCCTCGACGACCTCGGGCCAGAACGCGAGCTGGCGCGCGACGTCCAGCTCCCACGGCTGGGTCAGCAGCGAGACGTCCGCGTTCGCGGGCAGGCTCGCATGGCGCTCTCGCGCCGCGGACTCGACGTTCGCCAGGCGCGCATGGGCGTACTGCGCGTAGTACACCGGGTTCTCGTTGCTTTGCGTCACCGCCAGCTCGAGGTCGAACTCGATCGTCGTGTCGGGCGAGCGCAGCAGATAGAAGTAGCGCACCGCGTCGCTGCCTACGCGGTCGACGAGCTCGTCCAGGGTGACGAAGCGTCCTGCGCGCTTCGACATCCTTCCTTCCCTGAGGTTGACGAGCTGGTGGATGATGATGACCAGCTTTTCCGGGTCCAGGCCGAGCGCCGCCGCCGCCGCCTTCATGCGGGGCACGTAGCCGTGGTGGTCGGCGGCCCACACCTCGATCACGCGCTCGAATCCGCGCTTCTCGAAGCGGCTCAGCAGATAGCCGAGATCCGACGCGAAGTACGTCGGCTGCCCGTTCGCGCGGATGACCACGCGCTGCTCCTCTTCCCCTTCGTCGTCCGGCTCGCCGAACCACAGGGCGCCGTCGCGCTCCCGGAGGTGGCCGGACTCGCGCAGCCGGTCGATCGCCTGCTTGCCCAGGCCCGACTGCCAGATGCTGTCCTCCCAGAACCAATCGTCGTAGCGCACGCCCAGCCGCGCGACCGAGGCCCGGATCTGCTCGATCACCTTCTCCATGGCGTAGCGGCGCAGCCTCGGTTCGGCGACCTCCTCGGGCTCTCGGTCGATGCCGGGGAGGTCGCGCCGTGCCATCTCCGCGACCTCTTTCACGTAATCGCCGAGATACCCGCCCTCGGGCGGCTCGTTGCCGTGCAGCCGCGCGTAGACCGATGCGCCGAACCGGCGCGTCTGGGTGTTGTCGGAGTTGACGTAGTACTCCCGGTGCACCGAGTGCCCGGTGAACACGAGCAGGCGCGCGATCGAGTCGCCGAGGGTGACGCCGCGGCCGTGGCCGATGTGCAGGGGACCGGTCGGGTTGATGCTCCCGAACTCGACCTGCAGCCGCTCACCGTGCCCGATGTCGCGTGCCCCGTAGCCAGGGTGAACCTCGGCCAGGAGCCGGCGCAGCCAGTCGTCCGTGAGCCGGAAGTTCACGTAGCCGCCGGCCGCCTCGGCGGTGAACGCTCCGTCCGGCGCCACGACCTTGCTCGAGAGCTCGCCCGCGATCTCATCGGGGCGCCGGCGCAGGACCCGGGCGAGCTTCATACCCGCCGAGCTCGCGTAGTCGCCGTGCGCGGGCACCTTCGCCCGGCCGAGCTCGAGATCCGGAAGCTCGCCGTCGACGCCAAGGCCGCGGACGGCTTCGACCAGCGCCGCTTGGATAGAGTCGCGGACCATCAGCAGGTGGGGTGCTGACCGGCGAGCGTGAGCTCCGCCTGGGTCGAGCTCTTGCCGCGCGTGTAGGTGACCGTCACGCGCTGGTTGGCGTGAAAGCGCGAGCGCAGCAACAGGGAGAGCGGGTGGGCGGCGTCGATGCGAACGTCATCCAGCTGGGTGATGACGTCGCCGTTCTGCAGCCCCGCGAGTGCAGCCGCGCTGCCCTTTTCGACCACAAGCACCTGCGCGCCCTCAGGCCCGCCGCCCAGGGCCGCGCTTTCAGGCGTGACGTCGGCCGTCGTCGCCCCGATGGAGGCGACCACGAGCTGGCCGGTGGAAAGGATCTGGGTCACGTCGTCCTGGATGTCGGCCACGTTGAGGCCGAACCCTGCCTGCTCGGTCGACGCGGCCATGGCGATGCCCACCACCTGGCTGCTGACGTTGAGAAGCGGCCCGCCGGCCGTCCCATCGTCGATCGGCAGGTTGGTCTGGATGGTGTCGCTGAACTGCACGGAGTGGCCTAGATTCACCGGGTCCTTGGCGGAGGTGACACGGTGCATAGCGCTCACGTACCCAGGGGTGACGGCGCCGCCGTCGACCGGCCCACCCACGGCGACGATCACCTGTCCCTGGACCAGCGCCGCGGGGTCGGCGAAGACAAGAGTTGGGAGCCCGCTCACCTTGTCGATCTTGATCACCGCCACCCCGGTCTGGCAGTCGTAGTCGACCAGGCGCGCCGCATGCGGGGCCGGGTCCCCCGGCACCAGGACGGTCAGGCCGTTGGCGCCGGCGATGACGTTGATGCTGGTCACGATGTAGCCGTCAGATGTGGCCAGGTATCCGGAGCCACGCACGATGGCGGGCTGGTGCTGGGTGACCACGGACACCACGGCGGGCCGGCCCTTGGCCGCCGCCTGGACGATGGCCGAGTCCTGGGTGAGGGTGACCCCGGGCTGGAGGTTCACCTGCTGCGGGTTGGTGCGCGACTCGAAGCGGAGGATGGCCAGCGTGACTCCGGCCGCTACGAGGATCGTCACCAGCAGGCCGGCCGTGATGGCCAGGAGGGGACGCCAGACGGGACGCATGAGGTGATCTTAGGTTTGAGCCGCGCCGGGGTTGGGTGTGGTCAGCTCTGGGGCGGCGGTGGCTCGAGCGGGTACCAGGTCATGACGAGCTGCCGGTTCGGCTCGAAGCCCACCGCGCTGTAGAGCTTGACCGCGGCCTCGTTGTCGGGACGCGTCCAGACGTACGCCAACGTCACCCGGCGCTCGGCGAACAGCCGCACGGCCTGGCGAACCAGCATCTCGCCGATGCCGCGGCCGCGGTGCCCTTCGGCGACGTAGAGCTCCGCCACCTCGCCCTCGAGCCCCGTGCCTGGGTCGTAGAGGACGATCCAGCAGAAGCCGACGACCCGGCCGACCTCGTCGCGCACGACGAAGATCACGTTCTCGCCGCGGAACGCCGATGGGACCGCCGCCAGGTGTCGCTCGATCTCCTCGCGCGGCAGCTGCGGATGGTCCTCGTAATGGCTCTGCTCGGTCAGGTGCAGCTCGACGAGAAGAGGCTTGATCAAGGCATAATCGCCCGTCGCGAGGCGTTCGACGTCGAGAGTCCGCATCCCCGACCGATGTTAACGTAGGCCTTCGCGACATCACCAAAATTCGTCGTCAAAATCGCGACGACGTCAGCGCCGACGTAGCTCAGCTGGCAGAGCAGCCGCCTCGTAAGTGGCAGGTCGTGGGTTCGAATCCCACCGTCGGCTCCAGTCGCGCTAGTCCGGATTTCCCGCATTCGCCGGCGCTCGCGGGCTTCCGGCGGGCGCAAAGGCCGCGACTGCCGGCAGTCGCGGGTCGGGCACAGGCGTCGCCAGGAGCGAGACCAGCAGCGCGGCCTCGGCGACGAGGATCGGGACCGCCAGCACCACCAGGGCCAGCTCGAGCAGCGCGTAGCCCACCACCATCAGGCCCACCTGCACTGGCGACGCGCCGGACCGCAGCACCAGCCAGCCCGCGACGACCAGCATCGCGAAGTCCTGGAACCCGACATACGGCGTGAACAGAAGCGACGCGACGATCCCTACCGCGATCGGCATCCCGACGGCGCCGTGGCGGTGTCGCCAGGCGGCGAACGCCGCGACGAGCACGACCACCGCCTCGACCACGTAGACCTGCGGCCCCAGTCCCAGCGGGCCCGCGATTGCGTACCGCCGAGTCGGCTCCCACTGGGACGCCAGCGAAAGCGCCTCGCGGTAGCGCTGCAGCCCCTCGCCGCCCAGCAGCACCACTGCGACCGTCACCATCACCGCCGTGGCGGCCAGCCAGGCAGCGAACATCCGGCGCCGGCCCGCGACGAGCAGGCACAGCGGGACCAGGAGCGCAAGCTGGGGCTTGATCGCGACCAGGCTCAGGACGATCCCCGCCGCCACCGGACGATCCCGCTCCGCCAGCCACCACGCGCCCGCGACGGCTGCCGCCACCAGCGCGACGGGCTGTCCGACCATGAGCCCGAAAGCGGTTGGAAACAGGCCCACGTAAAGGGCCAGGTGCGCGGCGCGCGTCAGCCCCACGCCGGGCGCGACGAGCCACCAGGCGAGCAGCGCGGCGACCACGATCAGGGCGGTCCACACCACGATCGCCGCGTGGAAAGGCAGGATCAGAAAGGGAGTTCCCAGCCACGCCAGCGCCGGGGGATTGAGGTAGGGCGACCAGTACGCGCCCAGGCTCTCGACCGCCTCTTTCTGCGCGGCGAGGTCGTAAAGGTGCGCATACCCATTGCGCCAGCCGTTGAGAGCCGCGCCATAGACAAGCCGGAAGTCGTTGCGGATCAGGAACTGGGGCACGTAGGTGACGGCCGCGGCGTAGACGTTGAAGGCCGTCAGCAGCAAGCCGGTCCAGACGCCCGCCACCGCCCACACCCGGGTGCGGCGACGGAAGAAGGCAAGCACGGCAGGCAAAAAATAAGGGCTCGGACCTCGATCCGAGCCCTTGCGGGAGCTACTTAGTTGACTTCGCGGTAGTCGGCGTCGACCACATCGCCTTCCTTTTCCTTCTTCTGCTCGCCGGACGAAGAACCGTCGTCCGCAGCTCCGCTCGGCGCCGCGGCGCCCTGCTGCTGGTAGATGTGCTGGCCGATCTTCTGCAGCGACTCGTTGAAGTCGTCCATCTTGCGCTGCAGGTCCTTGGTGTCCGAGCCCTTGGCCGCCGTCTTCAGCGCCTCGAGCTTGGTGTTGACCTCGCTCTTGACTTCCTCGGGGATGCGGGACTCGTTGTCCTTGATGACCTTCTCGGCCTGGTGGATCATGTGGTCCGCCTGGTTGCGGAGCTCCACCTCTTCGCGCTTGGCGCGGTCCTCCGAGGAGTGCGCCTCGGCTTCCTTCACCATCCTGTCGACCTCGTCCTTGTTGAGGGTCGAGGAGGCCGTGATGGTGACGGACTGCTCCCGTCCGGTGCCCTTGTCCTGCGCCTTGACGTTGAGGATGCCGTTGGCGTCCAGGTCGAACGTGACCTCGATCTGCGGCATGCCCCGCGGCGCGGGCGGGATCCCGTCCAGGTGGAACCGGCCGAGCGTGCGGTTGTCACGCGCCATGTCCCGCTCGCCCTGCAGAACGTGGACCTCGACCGACGTCTGGTTGTCGGCCGCGGTCGAAAAGACCTGGGAGCGGGAGGTCGGGATGGTGGTGTTGCGGTCGATCAGCCGGGTCATTACCCCGCCCAGGGTCTCGACGCCGAGGGACAGCGGCGTCACGTCCAGGAGCAGGATGTCCTTGACCTCGCCCTTCAGGACGCCGGCCTGGATGGCGGCGCCGACGGCGACCACCTCGTCCGGGTTGACGCCCTTGTGGGGCTCCTTGCCGCCGAGCAGGTCCTTGACCAGCTGCTGGATGATCGGCATGCGGGTCGCGCCACCGACGAGCACTACCTCGTCGATCTGCTGCGGCGTGAGGTTCGCGTCCTTCAGTGCGGACAGAAACGGCTGCCGGCACCGCTCGGTCAGGTCGGCGGTCAGCGACTCGAACTTGGCGCGGGTCAGCGTCATCTCGAGGTGCTTCGGGCCGGTCTGATCCGCCGTGATGAAGGGCAGGTTGATCGTCGTCTCGAGCCGGCTCGAGAGCTCGATCTTCGCCCTCTCCGCGGCCTCGGTCAGGCGCTGCAGGGCCTGGCGGTCCGTCTTCAGGTCGATGCCGTTCTGCTTCTTGAACTCGTCGGCGAGCCAGTCCACGATGCGGCGGTCGTAGTCGTCGCCGCCCAGGTGGGTGTCCCCGTTGGTCGACTTGACCTCGAAGACCCCGTCGCCCACGTCGAGCACGGAGACGTCGAAGGTGCCTCCGCCGAGGTCGAACACGAGGATCGTCTCGTTGGCCTTCTTCTCCAGGCCGTAGGCCAGGGAGGCGGCGGTCGGCTCGTTGATGATGCGGAGCACGTTCAGGCCCGCGATCTGGCCGGCGTTCTTGGTCGCCTGCCGCTGCGAGTCGTTGAAGTAGGCGGGGACGGTGATCACCGCGTCGATGACCTTTTCGCCCAGGTACGCCTCGGCGTCGGCCTTGAGCTTCTGCAGGATCATGGCCGAGATCTCTTCCGGCGTGAACTCCTTGTTGGCGCTGGGGACGAACACCACGGCGCGGTCGTCCTTGCCGGGCTTGACCTGGTAGGGCACGATCTTGCGCTCGGAGTCGACCTCACCGAACTTGCGGCCCATGAACCGCTTGATCGAGTAGACGGTGTTCTCCGGGTTGACGGCCGCCTGGCGGCGGGCCAGGGTGCCTACCAGCCGCTCACCCGACTTGGTGAAAGCGACGACGGAGGGCGTGGTGCGCGAACCCTCGGAGTTGGGTATGACGACAGGCTCGCCGCCTTCCATGACGGCGATGACCGAGTTGGTCGTCCCCAGGTCGATTCCTACGGTTTTTGGCATATGTCAGCTGTCCTCCAGGTGGGTTGGATTGAGTTCGAATATGAATACGTTGGGTTTCTTCCCAGCATCCACAGAGGCAAAACCAGGCAACGCCTTACGCTTGGGTCGATGGCCATCTACGAGCTCGACCCGGTCGACGCCATCGCCGTGGCGGCCGTCGGCGAGCCCGGACGGCGTAAGTTCTTCCTCCTCGCCACGGGCTCCGGCCGGACCCTGACCCTGGGGTGCGAGAAGGCCCAGCTCCAGGCCCTGATCCTCCGTCTTCACCAGATGCTGGAGGCGCAGCAGATCGAGACTCCGGAGGCGGTGCCGCCGGCCGCCGCCGGCACGCAGGCGCCGGGCGAACCCGAGTGGCAGATTGGCGAGATGGGCCTCGGCTACCACGAGGCGCGGCGCATGTTCGTCCTGGTCGCGAGCGAAGGCGCGGCCGGCGAGCAGGCCGAGGCCGCAAGCGACGACGCTCCCAGCGTGCGCTTCTGGCTGAGCCACGACCAGGTCCTCGCGTTCTCCAAGCAGGCCGAGTCCGTCATCTCGGCGGGACGTCCGCTGTGCCCGCGATGCGGGCTTCCCATCGATCCCTCCGGCCATCCATGCCCGGTCATGAACGGTGCCCGGCCCGTCTTCTGACCAGACCGAGCGCGAGCTCCGGGACCTCCCCGACTTCAAGATCCTGGGTCTCCTCCATGGGGCCTCCAACTACACGTTCCTGGCCCGTGTCGGCCCGCGCGGCGCGGGCGGTCTGCGCGCGGTCTACAAGCCGGCGCGGGGCGAGTCGCCACTCTGGGACTTTGACGCCGGCACGCTCTACAGGCGCGAGGTGGCGGCGTACGAGCTGAGCAAGGTGCTGGGCTGGCCGCGCATCCCGCCGACGGTGGTCCGCAAGAAGGCGCCCCACGGGGTGGGCGCGGTGCAGCTCTTCATCGAGGCTGACGGCCGTCACTTCCTCGGCGAGAGCAGCCGCCGCGCTCCGACATGGCTGCGGGTCGCGCTCTTCGACGTCATCACCAACAACGCCGACCGCAAGTCCGGCCACTGCCTCTTCGACGCCGAGGACCACGTCTGGGTCATCGACCACGGCCTGACCTTTCACGTCGACCCCAAGCTGCGCACCGTGATCTGGGACTTCGCCGGGCGCCCGCTCCCCGAGGACGTGTGTGGGGACGTCGAGCGCGCGCTCGTCGAGGCAGAGCGTGGGGCGCTACGCAAGTCGCTCGAGAACCTGATCAGCGCCGCAGAGTTGAGGGCCCTCACGCGCCGGCTGCGAGCGGTCCTCGGGCCTGACTGGCGCTTCCCCGAGCCGAGCTCGGCGTGGTCGATCCCGTGGCCGCCGGTGTAACGAAACCGACTCTGGTACCGTTGCCGCGCTTCATGCGATCCCCGGGGACCCTTCGTCTTGCGCCGGCCGTCCTGATCCTCATCGCCGCCGCCTCCGCTGCGTTTCTGGTCGCGCAGGCACCCACCGTCAGGGCGGAATGCGGGCCAAGCGCGAGCCAGAGCCCTTGTCCCACCCCCGTTCCGGTCAACGCCTTCCTTTCTCTTGATGTCACCGCCGGGGGTCCCAACACGGTCATCAACGTCACCGGCGGCCAGTTCCTCCCGAACCAGACCGTGTCCCTTTACTGGGACCAGCCGAACAAGGTCGCCGGCTCGGCGACGGCCGACGCGAACGGCAACTTCAACACACGCGTCAAGCCTTTCGGCGGCGACGCGCCCGGAGTGCACAAGCTCTGCGCCAGCGTCAACGTCCAGCCGAACCCGTGCGCGAACTTCGCCCTCGACTCCGGGATCCCCTCCCCCACACCCACGCCCTCTCCCCCCGAGTCGCCGCTCCCCTCCGCGTCGCCCGACGAGACTCCGGGCCAGGTCGGCACGCCCGCGCGCATCACCTCTACGCTGAGCGGTCTCGACGTCATCTCGAGGCCGCCGTTCGTGTTCCTGCCGATCTTCGGGATCGGCGCGATCCTGCTCTCCCTCGCCTACTGGGCCTTCACCGCGATCCGCCGGCCGCGCCGGCTGTCCCCGCTGCCCTCAGCCGCGATCGTGCATCGCGCGACGCGTCCGGACTACAGCGCGGGGTTTGGCACGACGCCCCCCGCGCCCTCGCCCGCGGAACAGCCGTCGGCCTGGAGCGAGCCGATGCCTGCAGCGCCGCCGGCGGCGCCTGTCCAGCCGGTGTCACCTCCGGAACCATCCTCCGCGGCCGCCGAGCCGCAGGTGGAGTGGGGCCCGCCGTCCGAGTGGGGCACGGGCAGCGGTGGCTGGGGCTTCGAGGAGCCGCCCGAGAAGAAAGAGTCGCCCGGGACCCCGCCGCCGAGCGACTGATTCACGTGAGCGCCGCTCGAACTTAGTATTCGACCGATGCCCCTCCTCGAGGTCAAAGACCTGAGCGTCCGCTTTGGAGGGGTGGTCGCCCTCGACCGCGTCTCGTTCGCCGTCGAGGCCGGGCAGGTCGTCGCCCTCATCGGTCCGAACGGCGCCGGCAAGACGACGCTCTTCAACGTGGTCACGCGCGTGTACCGGCCGAGCCACGGCACGGTCATCGTCGACGGCCAGCCGGTGCAGTCGATCCGCGCGCACAACGTCATCCGCCACGGCCTCGCGCGCACCTTCCAGAACGTCGCCCTCTTCCGATCCATGACCGTGCTCGACAACGTGCTGGTCGGCGACCACGTTGCGACCAGGAGCGGGTGGCTGCAGGCGTCGGTGCCGCTGCCCGGCGCGGTGGCGGCCGAGTCTGCCTCACGCAAGCGGGCGCTCGAGATGATCGACTTCGTCGGCTTGCGCGTGCACGCCCACCGCCCGGTGGCGGCGCTGCCGTTCGGCGTCCAGAAGCGCGTCGAGCTGGCGCGCGCCCTGGTCTCACGCCCACGCCTCCTCCTGCTCGACGAGCCCGCGGGCGGCATCAGCCACGAAGAGGTGGACGCGATGGCAAGGCTGCTGCGGCGAGTGCACGTCGAGCTCGGTGTGACCATGCTCCTGGTCGAGCACCACATGGCGTTCGTGATGGGCATCTCCGACCGCGTCGTGGTCCTCGACTTCGGCAAGAAGATCGCCGAGGGGACTCCGGCCGAGGTGCAGAAGAACCCGGCCGTGATCGAAGCCTACCTGGGCGCAGCCTAGTGTCGCGTCGACAGTGACCGCGCTCCTCGAGCTCGAGAACGTCCACGCCGGCTACGGGCCGACGTCGGTCCTGCACGGCGTGTCGCTCGAGGTGCCGGAGGGCTCGGTCGTGTCCCTGCTCGGCGCCAACGGCGCCGGCAAGACGACCACGCTCCGCGCGATCACCGGTGGCGTGCGCTGGACCGGCGACATCCGGTTCGCCGGCCGCTCGCTGCGCCGATCGCCGACCGAGGACATCGTGCGGCGGGGCATCGCCCACGTGCCTGAGGGGCGCGGCATCTGCACGGAGCTCACGGTCGACGAGAACCTCCGCCTCGGCTCCCACCTCCGCCGTGACAAAGCCGAGGTGGCGAAGGACTACGACCGGGTCTTCGAGTACTTCCCCGTGTTGAAGGACCGCCGGCGCCTCTCGGCCAGCACGCTGTCCGGTGGCGAGCAGCAGATGCTCGCCCTCGCGCGCGCGCTGCTCATGCGGCCGCGCCTGATGCTGCTCGACGAGCCGTCGCTCGGGCTCGCGCCGATGGTCGTGCGCTCGATCTTCGAGATCATTCGCAGCATCAACCAGACGAGCGAGGTCGCCGTCCTGCTCGTGGAGCAGAACGCGCGCATCGCGCTCGACCTGTCGACCACGGCCTACGTCCTCGAGGTGGGGCGCGTCGCCGTCCACGGCGCCAGCGCCGAGCTGCAGGGCGACGAGTCGGTGCGCCGCTCGTACCTCGGCTACTAGCGACATGCAGGAATTCCTCCAGCTCGTCGTCAGCGGCATCGCCACCGGCGCGATCTTCGCGAGCCTCGCCCTGGCGCTGGTCCTGATCTACAACGCCATGGGCCTGGTCAACTTCGCCCAGGGCGAGATGGCGATGTTCGCCACGTTCATCGCCTACACGCTGATCAACCGCGGCGTGAGCTTCTGGATCGCGTTTCCGGTGACGATAGTGCTGGCCTTCGGCGGCGGGATCCTGATCCAGCGCATCGTCATTAAGCCGGTCGAGCGGGCGCCCGTGCTGACGCTCGTCATCATCACCCTCGGCCTGGCGGCGCTGGTCAACGGCTTCGCAGGGTTTATCTGGGGTTACGTGCCGCGTTATTTCGCAAGCCCCTTCTCCTCCGACAGCATCGACCTGGGCGGCGTGTTCCTCAACGAACGCGACCTGGGCGTGATCGGTGTCTCAGGCCTCGTCCTGCTGGCCGTCTACCTGCTGCTGCAGCACACCACGGTGGGGCTGACGCTGCGCGCCGCCGCCCACCACCCGGAGGCGAGCCGGCTGCTCGGGGTGCACGTCAGCTGGATGCTCGCGCTCGGCTGGGGGCTGGCCTCGGCGGTCGGCGCCGTGAGCGGAATGATGGTCGCGCCAATCCTCCTGCTCGAACCGAACATGATGCAGACGATCATCATCTACGCGTTCGCCGCGGCCGTCCTCGGCGGCATCGAGAGCCCGCTCGGCGCGGTCGTCGGCGGCCTCGCCGTCGGGGTCGTCATCAACCTGGCCGGCGCGTACATCCCCAACGCGGGCGACCTGCAGCTCGCCTTCGGCCTCGGCATCATCATCCTGGTCCTGATCCTCAAGCCCAACGGCCTGTTCGGCCGCGCGGCCACGCGGCGCGTCTGATGCAGAGAGTCCGAACCGCGCCTCCGCGCTACTGGCTGGTCGCCGTGGTGGTGATCTTCTTCCTCGGCTTCCCGACTGTGATCTCGAGCTTCCTGGCCAGCGAGTGGGCGCAGGCGCTGATCCTCGCCATCGCGATCATGGGCCTGAACATCCTGGTCGGCTACAGCGGGCAGCTCTCGCTCGGCCACGGTGCGTTCATGGCCATGGGTGCCTACATCTCCGCCATCCTCGCCCACCAGTACAAGATCGACTACCTCCTGACCATCCCCGTCGCGGCTGTGGCGACCGGGGTGGTCGGCTTTCTATTCGGCTTCCCCGCGCTGCGCCTCTCGCCGCTCTACCTCGCGCTCGCAACGTTCGCGCTCGCGGTCGTGAGCCCGAGCATCATCAAGCGCCCGCACGAGCTGACAGGCGGAGTGCAGGGGATCCTCATCGCCCAGCCGGACCCGCCGCCGGTCGTTGGCGACCTCTTCACCACCGTGACCGGAACCGCGATGACCAGCGACCAGTGGATCTACTACATCGCCCTGGCCTGCGCGCTGCTGCTGTTCTGGCTGGCCTGGAACCTGGCCCGTCACCGCCCTGGACGCGCCATGCGCGCGATCCGCGACGGCGAGGTGGCGGCGGCGGCGTCCGGCGTCAACGTCGCGGGTTACAAGACGCTGGCGTTCGGCATCTCCGCCTTCTACGCGGGCACCGCCGGCTCCCTCTTCGCCCTCTCGACCGGCTTCATCAGCCCGGACACCTTCCCCGTGTCGCTCTCGATCCAGCTCCTGGTCGGCGCCGTGATCGGCGGCCTGGCCTCGATCCCCGGCCCGCTGCTGGGGGCGATCTTCGCCTACTTCCTGCCCATCGGGTCGAACCAGTGGGTGCCGAGCCAGACCTGGCTGCCGGAGCAGGTCACCTCCACGGTCAAGAACGCCGGACCGGCCGTCTCGTACGGCGTGATCCTGATCCTGATCATGATCTTCGCCCCCAACGGCATCGTCGGCCTGATCCGGACCGGCTACGCAAACCTCAACCGGAGGCTGCGCGGGGCGGGCGATCGGGAGACTGGACAGATGCCGCCGGACCCCCAGACTGTTTAAATAGGGAACCATCAAACCGGGAGGAGTTTTTATGGGTAGAAAGGCACGTGGTCTCGCCGCGGCCGCGGCTTTCCTGATCATCTCGGCCGCATGCGGTGGCAGCACCGCCACCACGACTCAGACCGACGTCGGCGTCACCAGCAACTCGATCCTTCTCGGGACGACGATCGCGCTGTCGGGTCCCGCCGCCGCCTACGGCACGATCGCCAACGCCGAGAACGCGTACTTCACATACGTCAACAACACCCAGGGCGGCGTCAACGGCCGGAAGATCAACTTCAAGATTCTCGACGACGGCTACAACCCGGCTCAGACCGTGCCGCTCACCAAGCAGCTCGTCGAGCAGGACCAGGTCTTCCTGATGTTCAGCGGACTCGGCACCCAGGCCCAGACCTCGGTGCGCGACTACCTGAACACCAAGAAGGTGCCGCAGCTTTTCGTCGCCACCGGGGCGACCACGTGGGGCAAGGACTTCGGCAGCTTCAAGTGGACGATGAGCTGGCAGCCGCCCTACCAGGGCGAGGCCCGCATCTACGCCAAGGACGTGCTCCAGAACCACTCCAACGCCAAGATCGGCGTCCTGTACCAGAACGACGACTACGGCCAGGACTATCTGAAAGGCCTCACCGACGGACTCGGTGACAAGGCGTCGATGATCGTCGCCAAGGAGAGCTACGACGTCACGGCGGCAGACCCCTTCGCCCAGCTGACGAAGCTGAAGGCCGCCGGCGTCGACACGCTGTTCCTGTTCTCGACCCCGAAGCCCTCGATCCAGTCGCTCGCGTTCGTCACCAAGGTCAACTGGACGCCCACGATCTATCTGAACTCGGTCTCGAGCCCGCAGGTCTACCTGCTCGCGGCCAAGAAGGCAGGCGCCGCGCTCCAGAACGTGACCAGCGTCAGCTACCAAAAGGACCCGACAGACCCCCAGTGGGACAACGACGCGGGCATGAAGCTCTACAAGCAGGTCATCGCCAACTGCTCGACGTGCAACGTGCAGGACGGCTTCAACATCTACGGAGTCGCGGTGGCGTACACGATGGTGGACGTCCTCAAGCAGGCCGGCAACAACCTGACGCGCGCCAACGTGATGAAGATCGCGTCCAGCCAGCTCAACGAGACCAACCCGTTCCTGCTGCCGGGCGTCAAGGTCACAACGACCTCGAGCGACCATTTTCCGATCATGCAGGAACAGGTGATCACCTGGGCCGGCACCGGTTGGAAGCTCCAGGGCTCGATCATCGACGAGCGGGGTTCCATCAAGTAATTCCGAGAATCGCCAAGGGCGTGCAGCCGTACTGGCTGCACGCCTACCTCCTGCTCTACATCCCGCTAGGGCTTTTCGCCGACAGCAAGGTCACTGCGCTCTGGCAGCAGTACCTGCTCGGGTTCCTGACCTTCCTGGTCCTCTACCTCGCCGCGCTGAAAGCGCCGCGGGACCAGCGCGCCCAGGTGTGGACGTGCGTCGCGGTCGCCACGTGCTTCGAGGTCTTCGGCTCGCTCGTCTGGGGCGTCTACCGCTACCGGATGCACAACCTGCCTCTGTTCGTGCCCCCCGGCCACGGCATCGTCTACCTCTTTGGTTTGCTGGCGGCGCAGACGCCAGTCGTCCAGCGCCATGGCAGACGCGTCGCCTACGCGGTCCTTGCCGTCGCGGGGGCGTGGGCGGCCCTGGGCCTGACGGTGCTGCCGATCGCCACCGGGCGCATCGACGTCCAGGGAGCGTTGTGCCTGCCGGTGTTCGCGTACTTCCTCCTCCGGTCACCGCGCTGGCCGCTGTTCGCGGCCATCTTCGTCATCGTCAGCGTGCTCGAGATCTCCGGCACGACCTTCGGCAACTGGTACTGGCTGCCGGTCGCGCCGTGGACCCACATCCCGTCCGGCAACCCGCCTTCGGCCATCGCGGGAGGCTACGGAGTGATCGACGGCTCCGTGCTGCTGGTGATGTGGTTCTCCTACAGGCTGGGCTTGAACACCATCATCACGAGGATCACGAGCACGATGATCCCCAGGCCCGGACCGAACCTCCGGCTCAGACCGGCCAAGCGCACGTACTCCGGCGAAGAGGTCTGACCCGCCTCGACCAGCCGGATCTGGTTCTTGAGCAGCGGCGTGTAGACAGCCACACTCAGCACCACGATGGCCGCGAACAGGATCAGCGCGATCACGATCCAGAGCGCGGTGATCTTCCACTGCATGAAGACCATCACCAGCCCCGTCACAAGCAGCACGCCGTAGGCCGGGTTGGCGATCCGGTCGTCCAGGAACTTGACGCCCTTGAGCGCGAAGCCGAGGTGCGCCGGGTCGTTGGCGGAGCGGAACGACCACACGCCGTAGGTGACGTTCGAGCCGACGGCCACGATCGCGGCCAGGATGTGGAGGAACTTGAACACCAGGTACCACGTGAACATCAGCCCTTCACCTCCACGATCGCGCTGCCGACCGTCGTCCGCTTGCCATCCTCGTCCTCGCCCCAGACCTCCAGCTCGACATTCCCACCTTCGACCCGGGTGACGCGGCCGCGGCAGCGGTACGGGTGGCCGGGCATGTCGACGCCACGGTAGCTGACCTCGAACGCCTTCAGGGTGCCGTCCTCGCCGAGCCAGTCGGTGATCAGCTGGCCCAGGAAGGCCGCCTTCAAAAGGCCGTGCAGGATCACGCCCGGCAGGGCGACGCTCTGCGCGTAAGCCTGGTCGTAGTGGATCTCGTAGAAGTCCCCCTGCGCGCCCGCGTACTGGACCAGCTGGCGCGTGGTCGGGTGCTTGACGAGCTCGGGCAGCTCGTGCCCGACTTCGACCTTCATCGCCGGATCGCCGTCCCGCGCAGGCGCGCCACCAGCTCGCCGCGCTGGTTCGTGTAATCGGTCTCGAAGATGATGAAGAGCAGGTTCCCACTCGAGCCTGCCTTCTCGTAGACGTCGGCCACGCGGCCGCGCGCGCTGATCTCATCGCCGATCTTCACCGGCGCGAAGTACTCGAAGCGATTGCCACCGTTGAGCCAGCCCCTGCCGTACTCCTCGGCCTCGCCGAGGTGGAGGGAGACCGGCGCCAGGGCGACCAGGAAGGTCGGCGGCGCCTCCTCCTTCCAGCGTGGGTTCGGATCGCCGACCGCCTCCACGAAGCGGCGGACGTGGCCGGCCTCGACCGTGGCCACGGTCGTCGGCCCATCGACGCCGATGCGGGCGCGCAGGCGATC
>Ga0075423_10002643_pt1 | contig 16333 bp, 12 predicted proteins | sample SoiMethybrSBSTD2_FD_80114 | JGI IMG/M metagenome (GOLD analysis project Ga0075423, IMG submission 80114) | Bulk soil microbial communities from a Populus tree surrounding site in Tennessee, USA - Soil MetaG P. TD hybrid SBSTD2 | ecosystem: Environmental > Terrestrial > Soil > Tree plantation...
GGCCACGTCGGGGTGCGAGGCGAGCACTTCTTCGATCGCACCCGTCGAGAGGCGATGTCCGGCCACGTTGATCACATCGTCTGTGCGCGTCATGACGAAGACGTAGCCGTCCTCATCGATGAAACCGGCGTCGCCGGTTTTGTAGTATCCCGGAAACTCCGACAGGTACGACTGCTGGTAACGTGAATCGGCATTCCAGAGCGTTGGCAGCGTTCCGGGCGGAAGGGGAAGTTTGCAAACGAGAGTTCCAATTTCGTTCGGTTTCGCAGGCATGCGGGTTTCATTCAATACCTCGACACGCCAGCCGGGAACGGGTTTTGTTGCTGATCCCGGTTTCACCGGCAGTTGTCCCAAACCAATGCAGTTCGCACAGATCGGCCAACCCGTTTCGGTTTGCCACCAGTGATCGATCACTGGAACTCGGAGCAGGTCCTCGGCCCAACGTAACGTATCGGGATCGAGGCGCTCACCGGCAAGAAAGAGCGTTCGGAACTTCGAGTGATTGTATTTGCGGACGAGCCTGCCTTGCGGATCTTCGCGCTTAATCGCCCGGAAGGCTGTTGGTGCCGTGAAAAGGCAAGCAACGTTGTGATCTGAGATCACCCGGGAGAACACGCCTGCATCAGGAGTCCCAACCGGTTTGCCTTCGAACAAAACGGTAGTGCAGCCGTGGATCAGCGGGCCGTAGACGATATACGAATGTCCCACCACCCACCCGATGTCGGAAGCGGCCCAAAACACCTCACCGGGCTGAACGCCATAGATGTGGCGCATGGTCCAATTGAGAGCGACAAGATGACCACCGTTGTCGCGCACGATACCTTTGGGCTGCCCCGTTGTACCGGACGTATAAAGGATGTAAAGCGGATCAGTCGCGCCGACAGGCACACAGTCATGGCTTGGCGCGTTCGATACGATCTCATCCCAATCGACATCTCTTCCCGCGCTCAGTTCAGCCCTCATCATTGAGCGCTGATAAACGACGCAACGCGCCGGTTTGTGTTTCGCAATATCGAGCGCGTTGTCCACAAGCGGCTTGTATGGAACGAGCCGGCCAGGCTCAATGCCGCAGGACGCCGTGAGCACGACCTTCGGCTTGGCATCATCGATACGCGCAGCCAATTCGGGCGAGGCAAAACCGCCGAATACGACCGAGTGGATCGCACCAAGCCGCGCGGTCGCGAGCATTGCGATGACAGCCTCGGGAATCATCGGCATGTAGATGATCGCCCGATCGCCTTTTGAGACGCCTAATGAAGCGAGCGCGCCAGCACATTTCGCGACTCGAGTTTCGAGCTGACTAAACGTGAACGACTGGACCGTTTGCGTCACAGGACTGTCGTAAATCAACGCGACTTGGTTACCGCGCCCGTTTGCGACGTGGCGATCGACGGCGTTGTAGCACGTGTTGACTTCGCCCCCGCTAAACCATCGATAGAACGGCTTGCCCGATTCGTCGAGGACTTTATCCCATTTCTTATGCCAGTGGATTTCTTCAGCGGCTTCAGCCCAAAAGCCGGTCGGATCGTTGATAGAACGCGCATAAGACTGGTCATATTGGCCGCTGGACATGGCCGAACTCCTTGGTCGCGGATGGTTGGTCACCGTAGTATCGGTGTTGCGTTCACACAAACGCCACACTTTATTCTGCGAACGAAGGGCGCGGCTGCGACCGCACGTATTTCTTTGATTTGTTTGTTTTGAAGATTGAAGGCTTTAAAAGGGCTAGCTTCGCGGGTCGGATGCGTCCACAACTGAAGATTCGCTCGTGGCTCTTCCGACAAAATACTTCAATCCACGTAGATACGCCTTCAAGTCCGTTTGCGTCGTGCGAAGCTTCAGCAATTGGCTCAGTGGAACCGAATCCATGGTGAACGAATGTTCTAGTTCCTTTTCTATCTCGCCGAGATGTTTTTCTACCCGTGCTATTTCCGCAAGGCCTTCGTTAAGCGAAACAGAATGGGAGCGGTTCTTGAGATGTTCGATCTCTTTTTTCAAAGACTCGGTGGTAGTTTCCCAGCCGGATCGAAGCTTCTCTGTATGAGTCTTGAGCTCGGAATCGAATTCCGAGCGCAACTCGCCGCGTATCTCCGTACTTAGCAATATTGCCAGTTCGCTGACGCGCCTTTGAAACGTGGCGGAGTACCATTCTTCCAGGTCGCGGGCTCCGTCAATTAACGGATCCAACTTAGGCGCTCCGGTAAATAGTTGTTCGAGCTGTGACGTTATGACGTCGTTGCTCATTGCGTGGTCTTTGAGCATATCGATGCATAGTAAAAGCAAGGGACAAAGCGGAAACAACAGGATTTTATTACTAGGCCTCAGGCGGTACTGGTTGAGAGGTCACGGCTTCGGAGGGTAGCGTAGCCTCGACGTCCAAACCGATTGCAGCCACCATTGTCTGGCGCAGCATTTGGCGGTACGGGTCCGGTTCACGCCGGTCTCCCACCTGACGCCAGGCGAGGTCGTTGGCGGCCGCAGTCAGGTCGCGAGCGTCTTGTGGGGAGAGACCGATAGTCAGGGCAGACTCCAACCAGTTGTCTTCACCATAAATGATCTCGGTCCGAACGAAGCAAACCGCACCAATCGGTTCGAATACGGCGCCTTGTGGGTCATTCTTGCAAGTGCCTCGAAGTCTCCAGCGAGGCTTCGTTCTTCGATCTCCAGATTCGAGAATAACTGAATGGGGAACCAGTCTCCATTCGAACAAATGCACAACTTGCTTGAATTCGTCGATCAATTCCCGAGCGTTCATGGTCCTCAAACCTGTTACTCACCGGCTCGGGCAACCAGATCCCGGCCTGGCATTGTCGAGAACGAGTGTATTGAAGGGTCATAAGAAATACACGCGATGCGGCCCAAAAAGTACCCGGCGCCGCCTATTTAGCCATATCGGGACTTGGAGACAGCCGGTTGTCCACCCGTAAAATTTCCTATGCAAAATGGTTCGATCCGGCACGGCAGTGTTCAAACGGTCCTGCAAACTGGTGCTCTGTTTCATCTAAACGAGCGCCATTCGCTGGCACGCCGATTGCCCTCCATCAATTGAGAGGCGGCAGCGCGTAAACCGGCTGCTGAGCGCCAATCCGTAATTAGGAGAAGATGTTATGTTTCGCAGAATGAGTGGGGTTTACAGAACATTCTTTGGCTTGTCGGTCTGCGCATTACTTTGGACGCTGGGCTTCGTCAATATTGGTCGCGCTGAGATGACGCGCGCCGGCACGACTCTAACGGCCGGTACCACGGAACCGCAGCAAGTCACTGCGCCATATCGGGCCGGACGACAGGCGGGTCGTGCCGACGCGGAACGCAATCTTCCGCGAAATCCGCGAAGCAACCGCTGGACAACACGCGAGGACAGCCGCGACTACGAAGATGGATACAATCGAGGGTATTCAGACGTAGTGGATTCGCGCCAGGATAATGGCCGCGCTAATGATCGCGATCGGCCGTATGAACGTGACCGGCCGATTGAACGGGATGACGCCCAGGCCAGCTTGAATATAGGTCGGGATAACGTGGTTCATTGGCAAGCTCCGGAAAGAGTTCGAGTGTATGTCCAGGTGGACAATGAACCCATGAAGCTTTTCGCGGAGGGCCCTTCCGGAAATCAGGCCGCTCCCTGGATCGAACCCGGCCATTTATATGTCTTTGTGGCTCATGACCCCAACGGAAGAGAAGTAGCTCGCGATCGTTTGGACCTCCGGCGCTCGCGACGTTAGGGTCCGGTAGTATTATGCAGCGGGTTCAGCCTGCCTCCGTCAGAGAACGGGCTGGACCCGCGTTCCGATTAATCAGTCGGATTGCCTCAATTTACCGAAACCTCACCGCAATATAACCCTTCCTTCATGATTTAACTCGAAGGCTCCAGATATTCTGCCCGAGAGGAGGCAAGATGAAATCAGGAGCATTGGTAATTGGTTTCGCATTGAGCCTAAGCGGCCTTGCTTACGGGCAATCCAGAATCGAGCCGACGCCGCGCGAGATTGAACATATTCAGAGGGAAGTTCGGCATGAATTAATAATGCTGCCGTATCTGGGCGTGTTCGACAGTATCGCATTCAGAGTCGACGGATATGACGTGACCCTGACGGGCCAGGTGACTCGTCCAACTCTGAAGTCCGATGCGGGAAGCGTAGTGAAGCGAATTGAAGGAGTGGAACACGTTAACAATCAGATCGAAGTGCTGCCATTATCGTCGATCGACGATGAACTTCGCATCAGAGTTTTCCACGCGATTTACGGCTATTCCCCACTGCAAAAGTACGCATTGGGTACGAACAAACCAATCCGCATCATCGTAAGGAACGGCCGCGTGAACCTCGAAGGGGTGGTTGATAACGAAATGGATAAGAACCTAGCCGGTATACGAGCCAATGGGGTTTCAAATGTGTTCGCCGTCGCAAACAATCTGCAGGTGCTGAACTGATCGCCGCAACCATGGGAGAAGTGATTGTGCCTGAATTCTGGGTTACTTACCGCGGTACCGTTTATCCGTGGCAATGCGACCATGTTGGCCACATGAATGTGATGTGGTACACAGGCAAATTCGACGAAGCTTCCTGGCAGTTGTTCTCGAAGCTGGGCCTCACCCGGGCCCGACTTCGGAGCGAAGGAGCGGCTATGGTTGCTGTCGAACAGCGCCTCGAATACAAACGGGAATTGCACGCCGGTGATGTCGTCACTATTCGTTCCGCGGTAATGGAAGTCAAAAACAAATCCATACGCATGATTCATGAAATGCGCAATGACGACACCGGCGAAGTGGCAGCGATCAGCGTCATCGTCGCCGTTCACCTGGATGCGACTGCAAGACGAGCCCAATTTCTTCCCAGCGACGTAAGGGATCGCGCCATCCTAATGGCTGCAGAACGCATTGACATTGTCCAGACAGAAGAACCTTCTGAATCTGGTGTTGAATCACAAGTAGCTAATGTGCGTCCAGTGATGCGCAAGTAGGGCATGGAAGTGTGGTCGCGGACAAACCGCGACCACACGGGCGGAGACTACTTCGCGGAACGTCCATTCTTGGGTGCCGCAGCTGGAGCTGTTTCGTTGGCCGCTGCGACTTGTTCGTACGATTTGTCCAAGTCGGCAACTGCTGTATCCACCTCGCCTTTCAGCGTCATCCATGAATCAACGCTCACGTTTTTCAAATCATCCACTTTCTTACTCACGGTTTTCCGCTGAGCTCGCAACCCGTCGACAGCATTCTGGAAATCGTCCTTCGCACGCCCATTCATCGCCTTCGCCCGGGCATCGAGGCCGTCGAATTTTTGATCGAACTCTGCCAGTTTTGCCTCGACGGACTTTGTGTAGTCATCGCGCTGTTGCTTCAGCTGATCTGTCGTAGGTGTGTCCGCGGCACGGACTCGATCTCGGTCGTTGCGGTTACAGGCCGGCAATATCAGTAAGATCGCCACAAACATGGTGTAAACGACTTTCATTTGTCCTCCAACCTTTAAACATGGACCAACAAATTAACCGCACGGACCGTGCCAAACGCCCTTAGTCGTATCGGAAACGATCATGGAACCCAAGTTTTCTGTTCATTTTCGCGTCCTGTACGACTAGGATCTTCGTCTTTGGAGGCACGTGGAAACCGCCGCCATTCCCTATCGTGTAGCCGACTTCCTGAAGAAGCACCCTCCCTTTAATGCCATGGAAGAAGGAGATCTGCTCGATTTCGCGCGCCGAGGACGAGTGAAATTCTTCGAAGCCAACGAGTACATCGTGTTGCAGGGGGAACCATACCGGCTTCACATCTTCGTAATCCAGCAAGGCACGATCACGCTGTGGGATGAAGCCGGCACGTACGCGGAACTACGAGATGTGCGAGGGGTCGGGGACTTTATCGGAATTGAACAGTTCAACGCTTCTCGTTCATACGCATATTCTGCAAGGTCTTCAAGCGAGGTAGTGCTCTATACGTTTCCGGCGACGGATTTCGAGGCCATCGTCCTGAAATATCCATACGCCAGGCAATATGTCTCTGCCCATAGCAACGTCAGCGTTGACTACCGGCCCATCGAAGAACGACGAGAACCGCAAAAGCTGTTCCTGCACGATATCGTGGCCGGGAAGCGATTGGCGGCCATCGAGGACACAGTCAGCATTGGCGCTGCTGCCCAATACATGCTGGAGACAGGGACCGATGCAATCGCGATACTCGATTCACAAAACCGCCCGCGCACTGTGGTGACCGTGAACGCTTTTCTCAAGTGGGTAGAGAAAGGCGGGGGAGATGCAGAAAAACCGATAGCAAACATTGTTGACGGCCAACCCCTAACAATGCCGTCAAACGCGTCCCTGACCGAGGGTGTTCTTGCAATGAGCGCGTCAGACACAGAGACGATCGCAATCACGGCCGATGGAACACCCTCTTCGCGGCTGCAAGCAATCGTGACCGCTCGCGATCTCGCGCCGGTCTTCGGGGATCAACCTATAGCGATTCTCGGCGATATCCGCCGCGCGGCGAATGTCCGGGATTTGCGGGATCTTAATCAACGAGCACGATTGTTCACGCTCCGCTATCTCACCAGTGCGGTGTCGTTTGACTGGCTGGCGCGTTTTACTTCGTTAGTCGACGCCGGCATTCTGAAACGTCTCGTCGCACTCATTGAGGCAGAAGCGTTACCCGCTTGTTGGTGCTTCTGCGGGCCGGCCGGCCGAACAGAATCCGTAACCAGAGTCACACCTTGGCCCCTCATGATTCTCGAGGACAATCATGACGCTACCCTGACGCTCAGCGTTCAACAGCGCATGTTAGACGCTCTCGGAGAATGTGGTTATCTCCCGAACGTTGAGAGCCCTTTCGAACCACGTTTTTATGCAGCCACCGTGTCTGAATGGAAAAGCCGATTTGTGACTTGGGTTCGCGATCCGATACTCCAGCAAATGTATCGGGCGCGGCCACTGTTTGATTTGCGCGCGGTGGATGGCAGGCAATCTCTGTGGCAGGCGGTTGCAACAACGGTCAGGGAGAACGTGACCCGTGAGTTTTTGTATGTGCTCGCGAACGATTGCCTTGCAAGCTTACCGCCCTTGACGTTCTTTCAGGATGCTGTCGTGGACGAGTCGGGCGAACACTCGGCGGTTTTTCGTTTGGAACACAGTGCTCTGCGGCCACTCGTGGACGTTGGACGCGTGTTTGGTCTCGCCGCCGGCAAAGCACTCGGTACGTCGACAGTCGAACGGTTTGTGATGGCTGGTGCCCTCTTGCCCGAACGTGCTTCGGTTTTTCGAGAAGCGTCGGATACGCTGCGTGTTGTACTGTGGCAACAGGGACGTATTGGAATCAGCCAAAACAGCGACGGGGCCGAGCTGCCGCCCGCTCTTCTAAGTCGGCATGATCGCCAAATTTTGAAAAGTGGATTTCGCTCTATTCTCCAGTTGTTGGAACTCACCGCAAATCCGCAATGGCTTGACGCATTGTGACCGCACTTCCGTTCATCGACCGGTACCGACGATGCTTTGACGCAACATGGAAAGATGCCGTCCATATTGACCAAGTTCGGTTCGTTATCCTCGATTCAGAAACTACAGGTCTCAACCCTCGTACGGATCGCATCGTGACAATTGGCGCTGTCGCTGTTCAGGCCGGCGAGATCTTGCTCGAAGACTCGTTTGAGGCTTTGGTGAAGATTCCACGCAATACCGCCGCCGTAATCGTCCATGGGGTGACTCGAAACGAAAGTAGACAGGGAATAGAGGAACACGAAGCTCTCGAACGGTTCCTGAACTACGTGAAAGACGCTGTGATCGCAGGGCACCACATCGGTCATGACATCGCCACATTCGATGCCGCCTACGAACGGCATTGGAACTTCCATTTATCGAATCGCTGTGTCGACACAATGGAGCTTATGCTGCATCTGGTTAAAGATGGTGCTTTCGCTGACCGGCCTCCCGTGCGCCGATACACGTTGGATGCGTTGTGCGAAATTTTCGGCGTGATCCCCTACGACCGTCACACCGCGGCCGGCGATGCTTTCATAACGGCACAGGTCTTTCTCAGGCTGCGCCGGATGGCCCTTAAATTCGGCCGGGGAACGCTCGGACGATTCAGTGAACCGTTTGAAGACGAGTAACGCTAATCGAGATGTTGAATTTTTATTCTGTGTAGGTTTGAAGAAGTTGCTCCATCAGATTACGGTTTATTCCAAGGCTATTTCAACGAGCAAAATGGTGATATACCCTTAGGAACGGATTGGGTATCTGAGCAAATGAGCCAGCGAGTGGCTCATTTGCGCTAGGGGTCATCCCGATGAGGTCCGCCATCGGGTGACGCCGGTTTGAGCCTCACATGGATGGGCTATTCATAGGGTGCAGTTCGGACCCTGGGCTTTTCGGTACGCTTCTGCCCGATGGTCGGACCAAGGAGGTCACGCATAGTAATGTCGCAAGCGGCCAAGTTGACTGCGAATTCCGCTCCGGTAACAACTTCGACGCAATACGACGGAATTGAATTGTCGATTATCGTCCCGACGTTCAATGAACGACACAATATCCAACAATTGATCACGCGGCTGTCAGCCTCCCTGGAAGATGTGGCATGGGAAGTCATTTTTGTAGATGACGACTCGCCCGACGGAACGGCTGACCTCGTCCGCAGGATCGCCAAAACAGACCGCCGTGTTCGTTGCTTGCAACGGATTGGTCGATGCGGATTGCCTTCGGCTTGCACTGAAGGGATGCTTGCCTCCTCCGCGCCTTACTTTGCCGTAATGGACGCGGATATGAAGCATGACGAAACGTTACTTCCGGACATGCTGGCTCTACTAAGAGAAGGCGCCCTCGACCTCGTTGTAGGTAGCCGTTATGTTGCGCACCGGAGCGTGGGGGAGTGTGCCGCATCCAGAACGATGCTGGGCCGTCTGGCTACAAAACTGAGCCAGTTGTGCTTACGGATCGATCTTACGGATCCTATGAGCGGGTTCTTTATGATGCGATCCGAATGCCTGCATAGTGCGGTGCGCCGACTTTCGGCGGTGGGATTCAAAATCTTGCTCGATGTCTGCGCATCTTCACCCGAACCACTGCGATCTCGGGAACTGCCGTACGTTTTCCGGCAACAACTTGTTGAAGAGAGCAAATTAGATGGTCTGGTGGCCTGGGAGTATCTAATGGTGCTGCTAGACAAACTACTCGGGCACGTCATCCCAGCCCGATTCATCTCGTTTGCAATGGTGGGAGCCGTTGGTGTCATCGTGCACATGGCTATTTTGACGGCGTTATTCCGTTGGGAACACGCACCATTTGTGGTCGGACAAGCCGGCGCAACGGTCGTTGCCTTGGTCAACAATTTTGCCTTGAATAACATCCTAACCTACGGGGATCGTCGGCTCAGAGGATGGGGTTTGCTTCGCGGCTGGATCTCATTCATGGTGATTTGCGGCGTGGGTGCGTTCGCGAATGTAACCATCGCGTCGTACCTGTTCCGAAACCATACGGACTGGGTATTGTCCGCTCTCTGCGGGATCCTGGTGAGCGCAGTCTGGAGTTACTCGATCACGTCGATGTACACCTGGAAGGCGCCTCAAAGGGCGTGAATACAGCCACCACTTTATGAATCGGAAAGTTACTTGTCAGTTCGTGAGCTGAGCTGTACTTTGCGCCAATTTTCCATCAACTAGATGTCGGACTGACCCGCGCCTCGTCGAGAATCAGACTGAAAAACGAATCCAGGCATCCATTCCCAGTTTTACGCGGTGTTCGCAACTTCTCAGCGAAGACGGGCTAACGTCGGCGACAATCTGCTGAACTGCGCATTGTAGCGAACGGCAATCGTGCGCCCCCAGCAAAGTCTCAACGGAAACCAAATTGCAGGAAAATCCGCAAAGCCGCCAACCGCCGGCTTCACGGAGGACAAATGGTGTTATCCCTTGGGCTGATTTTGATCTTTGCAGGAAGCGCTGCAACGGCCTACTTCTACTACCATGCATGGCTGCGTCAATCCACAAAGAGGAAGGTCGATTCGAAGATTGGACGATTAGTTTAGCGCGCCCCAAAAAACACCTCGCGTATTTGAAACACTGCCCGACAGCCGCCGGTGAGCTTTACAAATATTTACAGCCCTCATTCCTTGTAAACGTAACCATCCTTAAGCGCTTACGTATTAAAGTACCGGAGGTTTCGGTGCGCTTCTTCAATCGTTTCGTCATCATCTGCGGTCTGGGTGTCGTCAATATCCTGATGCTGGCGCAAACGCGAGAGTCTACGGCCAACGCCATTATTCAAGGAACAGTCCAGTCAGCAAACACGCCGCTTCCCGGCGTCGCTATAACTGCGACAAATCTGGCGACGAACGAGAAGGCGATCACGACGACCGATCTAAACGGACGATATCAACTGAAAGTCGCGCCGTCCGGAACCTACAGCGTCGAGGGTTCGATGGCAGCGTTCGCATCGGCGACAAAACAGGTCGAGATCAATGAAACAGCCTCGGCGATACGCGTTGATTTTGATCTCGTGCTGACCTCGCGTTCCCAACAGGCAATCGCACAGAACCGGCCGACCGTGGGTTTCCGTGGCAGGGGCGCTCAAAGACTGAACGTTCAACAAACAGCACCCGAAACTCCACAACAAAACGGTGAGCAGGAACTCGCGATTCAGGCGCCAACCGAACTTCAGGCACCCGGTTTTGCTGCCGATGCCGCGACGGAATCTGTTGCGGTTCTCGGCAACACGGCGGAAACCACGTTCGGGAACAATTTCAATTTTGATCGGCAACAAATCGACCAGTTCATTGATCAGCAATTCGGACCGCCAGGCGGACTCGAGGGCCGCGGCGGCCGTGGGACCACCGAAGGCGGAGATATAGCGCAGGCTGGAGGTTTCGGTGGCTTCCCCGGTGCCGGTGGTGGTCGAGGCGGCGGGGGTCGCGAGGGAGGCGGCCGAGGCGGCAGCCGTGGCTTCGCTTTCGGCCGTGGCGGTAGAGGTTTTGGCTCAACCACGCCGCGTGGGAATTTATCGTACACGCTGTCGGATTCAGCTCTGGATGCCGCTCCCTACTCGCTTACAGGACAACCGGTAACTAATCCTGCCTACACTCAGAATCGCTTTTCCGCGACGGTAGGTGGGCCGCTTGTGATTCCAAAAATCGTAAAATCCGAGAGGACTAACTACACTTTCACGTATACCGGCACCCGCAATCACAATCCCTATGATGTGTTTTCTACCGTTCCTAGTTTGGCAGAACGGAACGGTGACTTCTCACAATCAACGATTCGCAACGGTTTCAATGCGGGCCAACCTGTGCAGATCTTCGACCCGGTAACTCACACGCCAATACCAAACAACACTCTGCCTCAATCAATGCTCGACCCGGCAGCTTTGGGACTCATGAAGTTTATTCCAGAGCCGAATCTTCCTGGCTCGGTTCAAAACCTTCACTACATCACTTCGACTGCAAACGATTCCAATGACTTCAATGTCAGACTCAACCACACTTTTGCAAACCCACAACAGCAGGGTGCTGCGGGTGGTCGAGGTGGCGGCGGCAGGGGTGGAGGCGGCTTCGGTGGCCCCTTTGGCGGACGTGGCGGCGGACGCGGTGTGCGCGCGAACAACATCAACTTCGGCTTGCAGGTGCGTTCGGCCTCGAACGTTCTCAATAATCCTTTTCCAACTGTGAGCGGCAGTAATTCCCAGTCCGGTCTGAATGCCACGTTCGGCTACATCCGTTCATTTGGAAGATTGGCGAACACGCTGAACGTGAACTACAACCGTAATCACATAGAGGCACTTAATCTTTACGCGTTTCGAGTGGACATCGCCTCGGACCTCGGAATCACCGGTGTTTCGCAGAATCCGTTTGATTGGGGACTTCCAAATCTGTCCTTCACAAATTTCAGTGGCCTCAATGATGTTCGATCTTCGATGCGCCGGGATCAGACGCTGCAGTTCTCGGATGGTATGCTCTGGAATCGCGGACGGCACAATCTCCGGTGGGGAGGGGATTTTCGAATACAGCAAACGAACACGCATTCGAGCCAAAACTCCCGCGGAACTTTTATTTTTACCGGGGCTGGCACAGCAGAGGTCGTCAACGGCACCGCCGTTCAGGGTACGGGTTATGATCTGGCCGATTTCTTACTTGGATTGCCGCAACAGACCTCGTTGCAGTATGGGAATCTTACGTACAACTTTCGCGGCGGCTCCTGGGATGTTTACTTCCAGGATGATTGGCGGATACGTGGAAACGTGACATTGAATCTCGGTCTCCGGTACGACTACGCGTCGCCGTACACCGAAAGAGACAACAAAATTGTGAATCTTGATGTTTCGCCGGGTTTCACTGCAGCTGTGCCCGTGTTGCCTGGTCAATTGGGTCCGTACAGTGGAACGTACCCGAGCAGTCTGGTTAACCCGGATCGGAACAACGTGGCACCGCGAGTTGGCGTCGCTTGGAGACTCAACAATCGAACCGTCGTCCGGGCCGGTTACGGCATTACATACAATGGCGCAGCATATGCGGCGATCGCATCCCAGATGGCCAATCAACCGCCCTTTTCGCTCACACAAACCAACATCGATTCGCCTTTGCTGCCTTTAACACTACAGAGTGGATTTCCGGCGACGACGAATACAGTCACAAATAACTATGGCATCAATCTTAACTATCGTATTGGTTACGCACAGCAGTGGAACCTGGATGTGCAGAGGGATCTTCGCAAACTGGGTTTGATACTGAACCTCGATTACACGGGAACGAAGGGAACTCGGTTGGATGTCATCGAAGCTCCCAATCGCACTTCAACGGGGGTTCGAATTGCTGACGTTCAGCCTTTTAATTGGGAAACGTCCGATGCCAATTCGATATTGCACTCCGGCTCATTGCGCTTACGGCGACGTCTCGGGCGTGGAATATCCGTTGGCGGCACCTATCAATTCTCAAAGTCCATAGACAATGCTTCGACTATTTCAGGTGGAGGAGGGGGAGGAACCGTCGCGCAAGACGCTTTTAATCTAAGTGCGGAACGCGGCCTCTCAAGCTTTGACCAAACCCACCGGCTGAATGTCGACTACAACTTTGAGCTGCCGTTCGGAACGAACAAACCTTTTTTGTCTGAAAGATCACTGCTGAAGACATTTTTCGGAGACTGGCAGTTGAGTGGAAGTTGGAACATTGCCTCCGGAACGCCAACGACCGCTCGAGTACTCGGCAGCTATACCGATGTTGCCCGCGGCAGCAACGGCAGCCTTCGCGCCGATGCCACTGGCCTGCCGGTAAGCATTTCGAACCCGGATGTTAGCGCATGGTTCAACACGGCAGCATTTGCCGTACCGGCAACCGGGCAGTTCGGAAACGTCGGAAGAAACACGATTCGAACGCCGGGTACATTTGTGGGGAATCTTTCACTGAACAAAACATTCCCATTTGCTGACGGCAGGTCTATAGACATTCGAGGTCAAGCGACAAACTTCTTGAACATGCCGCAATTCAGGGGGATCGATACGACAGTGAACTCTCCGTCTTTTGGAAGAGTCACAACCGTGGGGCCGATGAGGAAGATCCAAATTATGGCGCGATTTAATTTTTAGCGAACGATCGATGATTATAAAAAGTGTCGTACTTTGCGTTCTAATCGCCGCTCTGTTGCCAATCAATGTGGCCTCGCAAAACTCCTCGACTCCGGCATCGACATCATCCCCCAACGGACAGTTCACTTTAAAAGCGTCCACAGAAGTGGTCCTCGTGAACGTCACCGTTCGAGGCAAGAACGATATGTTCATTCGAGATTTGAAGTCAGGAGACTTCACGGTACTCGAAGACGGAAAGAAGCAAGAGATCGTATCCCTCGACGTTGAAAACACGGACAGTGTGGTAACCGCCGAAGCGCCGAAAACTGAACTTCTTGGTAACTTGAACCCCGCCCCCGGAACCGCAGCACCATCGAACCCGCCGCGAGCTCCGGAGACTGAGCTCAAGGATCGCAGGCTTATCGTACTGTTCTTCGACTTGACAGCCATGCAGACTGAGGAAATCGAGCGTGCCGCAAAATCGGCAATGGATTATGCCGACAAGCAAATGGCGCCGGCGGACTTGGTATCGGTGATCACCTTGTCCAACTCGCTGAAAGTGGATCTCGACTTCACATCGGACAAGGCAGCCCTTAAAACAGCTATGACTTCATTGATTGGTGGGAGCAATGAGGGTTTCACCAATGGCGCTGCAGCCGATACGACGGACACCACCGATACTAGTGACGCCGCAAGCGGCTTCACTCCCGACGAAACGGAATACAACATTTTCAACACGGATCGCAGGCTGCAGGCACTCGTAAATCTCGCAAACGATCTGAGCGTCGTCCCTCAGCGAAAATCGGTCATCTATTTCAGTGGTGGAATGGAACGCACGGGTGTTGAAAACCAAACACAACTCCGCCTTGCTATCAACGCTGCAAGCCGGGCAAACCTTTCGTTCTATCCTGTTGACGTCCGTGGCCTCGAAGCAATGGTGCCCGGCGGCGCTGCATTTGGTGGCGGTGGAGGTCGCGGAGGCGGGGGCGGCGCGCGAGGCGGGGGCGGCGGAACTTCTGTTTATTCCGGCCGCGGTGTCCTGAGCCAGTATGATTCGAACTTTGCTTCGCAGGAAACGTTGGTCACACTCGCAAACGACACGGGAGGTCGCGCGTTTCTCGATTCGAATGACTTTGCCCCGGCCTTCACGAAAGTTCACGAAGACACGTCCTTCTATTACCTCCTGGGTTATATCAGCAGCAACACTCAGCGGGACGGGCGATACAGACGTATTACCGTTCGCGTGAATCGAACCGACCTGAAGGACGCAAAAGTAGAGTTCCGGAAAGGCTACTACGCTCCCGCAGACTTTCAGCATTCGACCAAAGAGAGCCGCGAGCAGCAGCTCCAAGATCAGCTGATCTCGGACGTGCCAAGCAGCGATTTCCCCGTGTATCTGTCTACCGGTTACTTCCGTATGGGAGACAATCGATATTTCGTGCCTGTCTCAGTCGTCGTGCCTGGATCTCAGATTCCCTTCACACGCGCGAGTGAACAAGATCGCGCCACTCTGGACATCATTGCAGTCATGCGCGATGAAGCGAAGCGACCGTTCGGCACGATTCGTGACACGGTAAAGCTAGCGGTGAATACATCACAGGATGTTCAACGAAAGAATGTTCAATACGACGGCGGATTCCTGTTGCCCCCCGGCAAGTACACCGTGAAATTTGTGGTACGTGAGAATCAAACAGGACGCATGGGATCGTTCGAGGCTGAAACAACAGTGCCGGACTTGAAAGCCGCTCCCGTAAAAGTAAGTTCCGTCATTCTGTCGAATCAGAAGCAACCGGCGAAGCAGAAGAATAACCCGTTAGTCCGGGAGGGCTCGCAAATTATCCCAAATGTCACTCATGTATTCTCGTCCGGGCAACACCTCTATCTCTACTATGAGGTTTACGATCCGGCAAAACCGGCTGAAGCTGACGAAAAGGCTACGGCTCGAGTGCTGACCAATGTCGCGTTTTATAAAGGTGCGGTCAAAGCTTACGAGACCCCGCTCGTCCAAGCGGTTGACGTGAATGTTCCGGAACGAAAAGCGACTGCGTTTGAGCTCGATGTACCCTTAGAGGAACTGAGACCCGGTTTTTACACGTGCCAAATCAATGTCGTGGACGACGCTGCCGGAAAGTTTGTATTTCCACGGCTCGCGCTGTTAGTGCGCTGATTGATCACAACCCAACCTGCGAGGACAATCGCGACAACACCTGCGGAAAAACTGCGACAATCGCCCCGATTAACATGAAAACGGCTCCAATGGCATGCGAAATCCATTTGCCATGCGGGACAATTTTTTCGAGCAAGATGAGAGCACCGACGGCAGCCATCCAGCCGAGATGCATGAGACCCATCACGAATAGGATCATCATCAGTCCCCAACAACAACCGAAACAGTAGAACCCGTGGGTTGCTCCCATGCGCAAGGAACCCGATCTACCGTCATGCCAATGTTCGCTTATGAAGTGCAAGGGGCTCTGACAATGCTTGAGGCAAGCCCGCTTCAGACCTGTCCATTGATACAGACCTGACACGATGAGAGCCAGGCCTGCTGCGCGAATGACGGCTGGTTCACTGCCCGGCCAGGTGTTACGCACCTGTCCGATTCCGAGGTAGGCCGCATAAAACAAGGTTCCCGTGGCCGTCCACACAAGAAAATAACCCAAGGCAAACAACAGCGTTCCTCCATGGAGCGTTGGAGTTCTCTTACGAAAGATGGTTCGGTGGAGGAGCAGCGTGGGGTAACTCGACGGCAGCATCATTGCGACCATCATCACAAGCCACATCCCTGTAAAGATAACGAAGCTTGTTA
>Ga0075423_10002646_pt1 | contig 16327 bp, 11 predicted proteins | sample SoiMethybrSBSTD2_FD_80114 | JGI IMG/M metagenome (GOLD analysis project Ga0075423, IMG submission 80114) | Bulk soil microbial communities from a Populus tree surrounding site in Tennessee, USA - Soil MetaG P. TD hybrid SBSTD2 | ecosystem: Environmental > Terrestrial > Soil > Tree plantation...
CGCGAAGTGATCCTGGCCACCAATCCCAACGTCGAGGGCGAGGCCACCGCGCTCTATCTCGCCAAGCTGCTGCGCCCGCTGGGCGTGCGCGTCACGCGTATCGCGCGCGGGCTCCCCGTCGGCGGCGATCTCGAGTACGCCGACCAGGTCACGCTCACGAAAGCCCTGGAAGGTCGCCGCGAGATCGGCTGACGAATTTTCTTCGCCGTGCGCCGTGATCGACCGTAGGGTTGTGCGGTGTTCCTCTCGCCCCTCGTGGCTCGCCTCGAACGTGAGCTGTCGATCTGGCTGTGGCGCCGAGATCGTGCCAGGCGGGGTAAACCGGTGACGTTGACGCGTCGCCGGGTCTCCGGCCGGGGTTACGTGTTCGATTGTCGGCGCGGTCGCGTCGATTCGCCGTAGGCGGTGCGCTTGCGAAGTCACGCGCATGCTGGGACACTCGGACGCATGACGCTTGGTTCGCGCCGGATCGCCGCGCCACTGGTCGTCGCGTTCGCGCTCTCGGGCTGCGCTACGTTCGAGCCGACGTCGCAGCAGCAATCTGCGCGCGCGGCCTGGGATCGTTGTCCGAAGACCGCCAACCTCGCGCTGACGTCCATCGATCCCAATGGCTTCGTGCGCTACCGCGCCATGAGCGGGCCCGCGGGCACGCGCGAGCTGGCCGAATGCCTGAGCTCGACGGGCGTGTCGTCGACTGTGGTGGTGGCGGCCGCGCCCTAGAGCTGCTCCGTCGTCGCGGCCGTTGTGTTCCCGCGCACGGTTATCGCCAACCCTTCGCTTCCATACTCGCTATGAAGCGTCGGGATTCGGCCGCCGCGGACGAAATCGTGGGATCGCCGACCGGCGTCGACCGTGCGGCCTGCTGTGTGCAGGCTCGCCGATCGCGAGCTAAATCCTGTTCCGTGGCTCCGTCGTGACTCCATTCGCGATGGGTCGCTTGGCCAATGTCGACGATGGCACAGCCGGCGAGAAGCGCCAACGCCAATAGCGCGGTCACATAGCGCATCGATGGCCCCCGGGGTGGGCGTGTGAGTCGCTCCAATCACCATAAATGGCCAGGCGGCCCGAAGACAACAAACGGTATGACGGTACGCGGGGTGGCGGTCCGGGTTGTCGCGGAGAATCTGTGAGTGAGATAGGATACCTGCTCTGATCTACACCGCCGTCGGTCTTCTGGCACTAGCTCTCTCGACGGAACAGGCGTGCGCCGGCACGGCGTTGGCGGCCGAGCTACGCCAACAAATCGTCGCCGCAGAAATGACGCCGTGGAACGGCGGAACCGTCTCCCTTGATGAGACCCTCCGAGGCCCGAATCACGAGAAAGTATCGCTTCGCCAGTTCGTCGGCAGACCGATCCTCGCCTACAACTATGCCCAGTGGTGAACCGCTGCCGGGGCCAGTTCGGCCCGCTTCAGAACCTTCAACGGGTGCTTGGCGACAAGATGGTCTTCGTCGGAGTCCTCAGTTGGACGAGAGGCGACGGCGTTGCGATCACGAGGAGCCACGCCAAAAATTACGGAATGACGTTCCCTCTCTGGCACGGCGGTCCAGTCACGCCAATGACCCAATGGAGTCCGACGACGATCATTTTCGACAAGTCGGGTTCAGCGGTGGCCTGGGCGCGCGGCGATTACCACTTCGGTAACGGTGGCATTCAAACTCTGCTCGAAGCTCTCGCCAAGTAGCTCGCAAGAACCCGCGCAGGCCATGGAGGCGTCTGGTAGTGCGTCAACTTCGGCCCGTAGACCCAGTCATCGTCGACCACGGCAGCTTCATTCTTGTCAGACGCCCTTGCCGCACAGCCGTCGACCTCGGAGCAGGCAATCCGCGGGCTCACCGGGACGGTCGCGGTGATCCAAGAGAGCAGCATCAGTTTAGAAGAACTGCACCATCCCAGGTTCGGGTATCTTGCCCGGCGCATGCCGGCGGTTGAGGCATTTCGGCGCGAGCGTGCCCAAACGAATGAGTTCCTCGAAGTTGCACGGAGATGATTCTTCGCCTCGCGACGGATTCGGAAGTCGGTGCCGGCAAGAACGTGTGGCTCGGATCAGTACGTCGGCCTTTCGCCTGAGACTGGCAAAATCTGCCCGCGCGAAAGTATGCGGTCATCCCGAAACATGCTCGAGTAAATCCCATGTTTGCCGAGGGCGTTGGTCTGGCACCCTTGTTGCGTCTGCCGAGGGTGCTCCCAGTAACGGCCGGGAGGTGCCCGATGTCGTTTTCAGCCACGAACTGCGACGGCTAGCCCCGCCGACGACGATCCAGAGTTGGTCATGACGAGCCTGCAACAGTGGCTCTTCGAGACTCGCGGGCGCCTGATCCGGCATGCCCGATACTTCACTTTGCAGCTCGTCGAGAGGTATCTGACCCGGGGCCTGTTCTCCCAAATTCTCGGCCGCATCGCACGACTCCACACGCGGCGCAACTGTCGAAGAAGCCTCAACATGCTAGCACTGACGTCCTGGGGGGCGACCATGAAGCACTTTGCGCACGACTTCGGCCTACGGATCGCGGCGATACCAGAGCTACGCCGGACAACACATCACGATCGCGTTTGCTGGCCGGTCCAGCGCACTCTGACCTGCGTGCACCAGTGTGTGTGGCTCCGATGACGGCGCCCCAACCGCTGGCGCCGATGTGGCTCCCCGGGACGTACGCGTATGCGGAGAAGACCGTGCGCGCAGGGGAGTCGCTCCATTTTCGCATCAGTAGCGACGCAGCCTCCCGACTGTCCATCGTCCGCTTGGGCTGGGACACCACGACGACGTTGCAGGATACCGTTATTGACGCCTTCCCCGTGGATGCTGCTGCCCAGCAACCGATCTATCCAGGTTCGTACGTGCACGTGTCACAAGCACTCCCCGTCAGTGCTTTTTCCCAACTCTCCCTGGAGTGCTGGGTGCGCTCGCCGGCAACGGTTGCAGGGTGGCAAGGGCTGATCAGTCAACACACCCATCCCACGGACTGCGGCTTTGGCTTGTTTCTCGACGATGCGCGCAGACCCAGCGCCTATTTCGGCGACGGCGGCGCCTTCCAGGGTGCGTGGTTGGGACGTTCGAATGTGCCGATCGACGATGCCTGGCATCACCTGGCGGCTGTCTTCAACCAGTCGACGGTGACGCTGTGGGTCGACGGCGTTCAGCGTGCGTCATTCACGGGGCCGACCGCCGTGAATCCCGGCGCCGCCCCGCTTCGGCTCGCCGCGTACGGAAACGCCGGCCAGACGAGCAATACCCTCGACGGTGACCTGGGAATGCCAGCAATCTACGATCGCGCCCTGTCACCAGCGGAGATCCAGTTGCGCGCAGCCACGCGGCCGCCGACGGTGCCCGGGAGCAATCTGCTCGGTTGCTGGCCGCTCACCGAAGAAGCGGGAAGCGTGCTGAACGACGTGAGTCCTTTCGCGCGTCATGGGCAAATCATCAACGGCGCGACATGGATGATCGGTGGCCCTGGGTTCGATGCCGCCGCGGTCACACGCTTCGGGACTTACAATCCGAGCGCCGACACGACTCGAGGACATGGGCTCCGATTTTCGTCTGAAGATCTGTACGACTGCAACTGGACGATCTCCGAGACGTATGTGCTCTCGCCCGATCTGCTCCCGGGAATTTACGTCGGCCGAATCGAGTATCCGAGCCCAGGCTTCAATCATCGGTATGACACGACCTTCGTCGTGAGGCCGGCGGCGACGAAACCCAAGGCGCCCGTGCTCATTCTTTGCAATACGAACACCTGGCTCGCCTACAACGTGCCGTTTCCGAACGCGCCCGATGCCGTAGATGGCTGGGGGGCCGGGGGGCATGGCCTGACTGTTCCAGGCGCCCCAGGGTTCAATCTGTACGAGGACTGCCGGAGGCAGAAAGACCCTGAGCGTCCCACATTTCAGATCGGAGTGAACACTCCATGGTCGGCGTTTCCGTATATGACACCGGGTATAGCGCTTCTTCCAGATGCAGCCCTCTACCCCGGCTATGGCCATCTCATGCGGGCCGAGCGTCCTCTACACGTATGGCTTGAGCAAACCGGATACGACTTCGATGTGGCGGGCGATCTTGATCTTCACGCGGAGCCGACCTTACTCACCGGCTACCAGATCGTCGTGATCAACGGCCACAGTGAGTACTGGTCAGCGGAGGCCTATGTCGCCCTGGAGAGCTATCTGAATTCGGGTGGCAGATTGATGGTGCTCTCCGGCAACACCATGTTCTGGCGCGTCAGCTTCGACTCGCAGCGACAGGTGATGGAGTGTCGAAAGCTGCCGTTTTCCGTCGGAGGTCGCACGGACTCACCGGGTGAAATCTATCACTCGCAGGACGGTGCTCGGGGCGGACTGATGCGGGAATGCGCTCATCCGACCGCGTCGGGCCAGACGCTCGCGGCGTGGCGACTTACCGGAGTCGAGAGCGTGGGTTACGGCCAAGACCCAGGAACGTACACGGTGCAAGCACCCTCGCACGAGTTCTTTCAGACTCCCGAAGCGGTGGGTGTGGTTTCTAATCAACCCTTTGCGTCCGGCGCCGTTTACCACGAGTACGATGTTCGGCTGTCGACGATTCCGGGCGATCCGGCTGGCAAGCCGGCAGGGCTTCCCGGCGCGGCACCCACGGTCTTGGCGCAAGCGCCCGCGACCAACACCGGAGGCCTCGCCCTGAACTATTTCGACTACCGCGCGCAAACGACGCCAATCGGAGCCAACTCGGTCGCGAGCGAGATCATCGATTGGCAACGCGGGCCCGGCGGACGAGTGTTCGCATCGGCCGCGATAGCCATCGGCGACAAACTCCGTACGGATTCGCAGCTCGCCACACTGATCCGCAACGTGATGCACCACTTCGGTGTCTCGCATCAGCTCGAATTCCTCGCGCTGAGCTTCGACGGACGAGTCCTTAGCAAGCGCTGGAATGGAACGGCGTGGCTGCCCTTTGGCGACGGCAGCGGATGGGAAGATTTGGGCGGAGATCTGATCAGCTCGCCGACTGCCGTGCGGTGGGCTCCAGGTCGGTTCTCCCTGTTCGGGCTCAACGCCGCGGGTCAGCTGCAGCAAAAGCAGTGGGACGGCGTGCAATGGCAACCTACCAAGAGCTGGGATGGTCTGGGCGGCACGCTGCAAGGTCGACCTGCTGCCGTCGGCTGGGGACGCGATCGGCTGCACGTCTTTGCCCGTGGCGCTGACAATCGAATCTACATGAAATATTGGGACGGAAGGAATTGGGCTCCGGCATCGAGTTGGCAAGAGATGGGTGGCGCCATGCTCGACTCCCCCGCGACGGCGTGGTGGAGCGGCAAGCTGAGCGTTTGCGCCATCGGCAGCGATGGAACGCTCAAGTATCGGGAGCTCAAGGGGGGCAAGTGGGACCCGATAAACGATTGGTACGACATGGGGGGCTCGAACCTGAGAGGGACGCCTGTCATCACCGTCTGGGATGGCAACCGGGTGAGCCTGTTCGCCGCAGATGCCTCAGGTAGCGTGTTCACCAAGGAATGGGACGGCAGCAAGTGGCTTCCGTCATTCACCGGCTGGGCGCCTCTTGGTGGCGAGATTCGTGGCACTCCGGCCGTCGTCGTGCGCGGCGGCCGAAAGCTGAGCATCTTCGCGACTGGAACCAATGGCCACATGCTGGCCAAATGGCGAGACGGGGCGGCTGCCCCCTGGGAACCGTCGCGCACAGGCTGGTCCGATCTTGGTGGCAGCTTCGCCGATTCGCCGACCGCCGTCGCGTGGCGAGGCGAGCACGTGAGCGTTGCCTGCATCGGGCGTGACGGAAGCTTTCGTTACACGTCGTGGCACGGGACCACCGGGAGCCCGATCGGCACCGGTTGGCTCGACTTGAGCGGCGCGCTGGCGGGGCGACTCACTACGAGTCTGCAGGCGGTCGCCTGGATTGGAAGGGTGTGACGCACGAATCTGTGCCTGGGGGAGCGGCGAGAGCGAGCGGTTGCCGCACGTCGTAAGCTTCTTCCACTGTGTTGCGCCTGTTTGCCCCACTTTGCGAAGCATCGGGCAATCGTAGCGTGTGGTGATGAGCTGGCCCGCGCCGCCGGACCGTCTTATCGGCATTTCTGCAGAGCTCTGCGACGCGCAATCGGACTACCGCGCCGAGGGGCTGCGAAAGCTGCTGTAGTCGGTGAACCAGGTGAAAGCTGGCGATGGATTGACCTCGAGGCACGTCCATCCGCCATCGGGACGATGACGCAAATCCACCCCAGCCACGTGAGCGTCTCCGCCCGCACGGCAGCGTCCTGTACCGTGATCCGTCCGATGGCGTCAACCGAGATGTGACGCCCGCCCACGACTAGAGTGGTCGCCTCGGGTCGCAGCGGATCGAGCGTCCAGCCCGTCGTCGATAAGTCATGTGCGGTCAACACCGCCTGGCGAGGGCGCGTGGCGCCGACGTGGGCGACAATGTCCATTTATTACATGTGACCGCGGGGTTGCTGGCCTCCTTCGTGTCTGCGGGGTTGCCCATGGCCGCCATGCTGGTGTCCACCGGGCGCGCCGCCCATGTTAGCCGCTCCACCCTGCATCGGGTCGATTGTCGGCACCTGGTTGGTGAAAGCGAAGCTGCGTTTGACGGGCTTGCGGCCGACGGGCGGCCGGAGCTCGGCGCGCACGAATACCTTGGAGCGTTCGAGGATCGCCTCGATTCTGTCGAGTCGGTCGGCCAGCTCGGCAACGACCTTCTGCTGAGCGCCGCGATTGAGCAGCTCGACAAGTTCCCGGGGTGGCAGGACAAGTCCCTCGCCGAGCATCTTCGGCAGGTCGACCAGCGACTTGATCAGGCTCGTCTGCACTTGCACGAACGTCCCGGTCGAGGGCACCTCAAGTACCGCCGCGGTCTCGGAGTCAACCACCTGCCGGAGGAGAAAGACGAGATACGGTCCGGGCGGCAGCAGGTTGGCGTTGGCAGGGATATCCGCAGTCAGCTGCGTTGGGCTTGTGAGGGAGAACGGGACGGCAACCCACCGCTGGTCGGCGTTGAATGAGTGGGTTGCCGACCCCGCGCGAACCAGAACCACCCGATTGATCTCGATCGCTTCAGGACAGTCGATGACGAGCGAGCCGCCCGTCGAAACGCTGGTGGTATCGAGTGTGAACGTCGGACGATCCGGACGATCGACGTACCACGGCTCGAAGATCTCGATCTCGAGATGGCGGTGGTCGATGGCGTCATCCTGCGCGGTCGTAGGCTGTTGTGGATCCGGGTAATCTTGCCACTGCGGGTAGTCGTCCGAGTTGTGAAAGCTCCACGTACAGAAGACGTTCGAGCCGGCCACCCACACGCGTCCGTCGGGCATCAGCAGCGCCACTGAATGATAGCTGCGCGAAACTGCGAGATCGGCCTCGGCCGGCAACGTTACCCAAGAGTCAGTCTCGTATCGGTAAAGCTCAATCTGACGTACAGCCGAACCTGGATCGTTGTCGATATCGCGCATACCACCGACGATGGCGATATCACCCGTAGGTAGGAGCACCGCGTTAACGTTGGATCTCGTCGGAGAGGTCGGTGGCGAACCAGGATCGATCAGAGTTCGCGGGCCCGTCACTTGCCAATTCGGGCTCGCCTCGCCGAGGTCAATCCGAAGCGGTGCCGACGAACCGGCCAGCAGCACCCGTGGGCGATAGCCGTCTTCAGGAACGAGCGGCAACAGCACCGCCGTGGCGCCGAAGCCGTCATAGGCGGGACCTGGCCCTGGGCACACCGGTGCCCACTCATCTGGGTTGGGCGTCCACGTGTAGCACGTGCCCTGCGGCGCCCCATCGTGGAGCGGGGATGAAAAGAACACGCGACCGTCGGGAAGCAGGTGCGCGCGGGGATAGAGGGAAGTCTCGTTGGGCATCGTCGACACCGACTCCCACCACCCGGTACCACCGTCATCCTGGAACGCCTCGACGAGATAATTAAAGTGCTGCGTGTCGGGCTCGGAAGGGTGGCCTGCCAGGGCTACAACGCGTCCATCTCCGAGGGTCAAGAAGGTCGGGTACCATCGGCCTCCGCCATCGAGCTCACCCGCCTGCGGGCCCATGTCTGCGACGCGCTGGAACGTCTCGGTCGAAGGGTCAAATCGCCACGTATCGGCGAGGCCTCGGAAGTGCCCGGAACGCGCATGGAAATTCGGATCACCGGGAGTGGCGAGCTCGTTCATCCAGTATTGCGTGCCGCCGCCGATGAGTAGTTGTCCCGACGGCAGAAACGCGTGGCCGCAGCAGAAGAAGTCGCTGAGTCCGCTGCTGATTGGCGTGGTCACCGCGAAGCTGGTGCAATCGAACAGCCGCGTCGCGTCGACCATGGCGAGGTGGTGCCGGCCGGGGTCATGTTCGTCACCACCGAAATACAGGATCTTACTGGTCGGTAAGAGCGCTGCATGGATGGCGATCACCTCCGCATACACTTGTTGGGTCGCGGACCCAGCACCGTCGGGGACCAGAAACGATCGCATAGGCACCTCTCGCAGGACGCGTCAGTCCACTCTAGGAGCCAACTGAAAGATTGGAGATCACCAGGAACGGTCTCGACCTAACGCGTTTCGTCAATACTTGGCTCAAGCACTTGGCTCAAGCAATCAGCGGTTCGTACCGCCGCCGCTAGTAGGCCTCGGGTTATAAGATATCCCGATCACCGAATGTCGCCGCCACGGATTCTAAGAGACGACGTCGACGAATACGTCTGGCGTTCTCAGGTGATAATGAGACTTCGGTGAGCGAGGGCGCGACGACCGACACGAGCTTAGTGGGTGGGCGCGCGCATGACTTACTCGATGACCCGATTCGCGCGCAGCAGCAGCGATGGCGGGATGGTGAGGCCGAGCGCTTTCGCGGTTTGCAGATTGATGACTAACCGAATTTGGTGGGCTGATGGACGGGCAACTCCGCCGGATCGGGAGCCCCGAAGTATCTTGTCGGTGTACTCATACTTGCCGAAACTGGTCCCGGTCGTCCGCGGCATAGGACATGATGAGTCCTAGCTCAGCGCGGTCTAACTCCCAGATAGTCACAAATCGAATCTGTGCATCTTCACGACCGCATTGTGCCGGCATTGCCCCGCGAACCCTTTTGGTGATACTCTTCGCGCCGCGGAGGAAGCGCTATGGCGCGTTCCATCGCTCTCTGGGGCGCCTATTCCTGACGATCTTCTTTATCAGTGCGCCCGGATCCACGCTGGCGAATCCGTTTGACTTCGGATTCAGTTCTTCGATCACGGTAGTCGCAAATGTAGACGTCCTGATTCCGGCCGCGATTATTAACCGCGGCGACACCGCCATCGATTTTGACTGCGCAGCCGCCGCCTGCGGCGCCTTTGGATTATTAGTGCAAGCGGGGCCCGGAGAAGGCCTGAATGCGCTCAATTTTGAATTCTTGTTCCCTGCTTCTCAGTTCGCGGGGCTCATCCTCGAATCAAATGAACGATTCGATTTCATATTTGGGAAAATTAGTTTCGACCCGTCAGTCTCAATTGGAAATCCTTTCGGCACCATTCTGCATCCGACATTTACCTTTCGGCTCGATAATAGCGATACTGCCAACCTGACCTCTACGATATCCATAGGCGTTGAAACCGCGTTTTCGCCATTGGCGTTCGTGGCGTCAACACCAGGGAATCCCCTCCCTGAAACTGTGAGCGCCCTCCTTTACTTAGTCCTAGGCTTTCTCGCGACAATGGCAACAATCGCTTGGCGGAAGAGAGGATAGTACCGGAGGCGAGTCGGCCCGGGAGCGTGGGGTCTGGCGGCGAGGCGTGGCACAGCAGCCGTTGTAATCCTGCGATCGAGCGTTCGGATGGCGATCGTTTGTGCCAGTACACCGCTAAGTGTCGGTAAGGCCATGCGGTGTATCCGCCCTCTCAAGGTCGAGATCCGAGGTTCGCAACCCTCTTATCGCGTTGGTGCTAACCGTCCACAACACAGCCCACCATTGGGGGGCGCACGTCAGCACTACGCTGCGCGCGCCGATGTCGCGGGCGCGGCGTGGGCGTCCGAGCGGCTGACGAGAGCGAAGTGAGACTGACCGACGCGGCAATCGTCCTGCTCGTCGGCCGCCGTCGTGTTGCTCGTGGCGCTCGTCGGGGCAGTGTGATGCTATCGGTGTACCGAGAGGAACGAGGTGGAGAGTGTTCGACGCGGCGCGGCCGTTGCCAATCGCGCCGCTCTTGATCAGTCGTTCAGCAGATCCAGCGCCTAGCCGAGAGGCTCAGCGTGATCGCGAGCCGCGTGGCTCAGGAGGGATGAAATGGCCACTGAATACAAGGGGTGGCGGATCGACGTTCACACCGATCAGGCGACCGACGCCGAAGGATCTCAACGCCTCGACGCGCCGTGGCGAGTCTATGTCCGCATACAGCTTCTCGAGCGTCGTCGCGCCGCCGGCGGCGTCATGGATCACGTCGCGAAGAGCGACCGCACGTTTCCATCGCGTGAAGCCGCCGAGTCCGCTGCTATCGCGATGGCCGAAATGTGGATCGACAATCAGGGGGGCGGATCGGCTGGCCGCTGAACGGATCAGAGCCGTAGAGGCCGCCACGGACAGAGCTACCGCCGTTCCAGTCGCGGCTTCCGGTGACATCGAAGCGAAGTCACGTATAATGCAAACCTATTCCCCGGTAGCTCAGTCGGTAGAGCACCTGACTGTTAATCAGGGGGTCGCTGGTTCGAGCCCAGCCCGGGGAGCCAACCACACGCGAGTCTATTCCGGACACACAGTTCATTCCGGGGACATGGGTAACACTTTCGGGCCGAACGGGTTATCGATCGGTTCGAGTCGGCACGTCTCATCACTGCTCCCACGCCAGTGACGAACGCGCGGCGGCTCACTCTATTGATCTGCTCGCAGGAGCAGCGACTTCGACCCGGATTCTGTTTTATGGAGCGTAACGCGTGAAGACAAGGTCTCGAGCTTTCATCTGCTGATGGCAGGCGAAGCAGGCTTTCATCATCGGCTCGTCGGTTGAAGGTTTGCCGTCTTGGAAGTGGCCGAACCCCCACCCGCCGGTCGCGGCGTACTTCTTTGAGTCCTTGACCATAAACTGAATGTTCGTGTGGGGGCCCGCAACGAACGATTGGTCTCGACCAAAGACCTTGTTGTTTTCCTCGGACGGAACGTGACGATAGTGCAAAGCGGCAATGATTGTGCCGTCCGGGAACAACGGCTTTCCTTCTCGGTAAGCCTTGATCGCGACATTGTTGCCCAAAACGGCCGCAAAACTGTGTAGATCGCCTTCTTCATGCGCGACGGAGATCAACCTCCAGTCGCGGTATCCGGCGGGAATTTCGGTTACAAAGATCAGGGCGGCTTGTTGAGCCTGGGCCTGTCGAGGTGCCCGCGCGGTGAAGCCAACAACGCCGGCCAGAGCTGCAACTGCAATCAACAAGGGAATGAGTCGTTTCATCGTGATGCCCCCTTTTAAATGCACATGCTCCCGATCGCACTCCCCTCGGCAGTGTGCGGCGCGGCGAGCGCGGCTCCAAGGCCAGTGACGAAGGCGCGAACGTTCATGCCGAAGGCCATGACCGGCGATCGTAGCGCCCACCCGTGGACAAGACGCCTGGTGGTCGGCGCGGCGGCTTACGTCCACCGAGGCCGTTCGCTGAAATCATCGTGACGGCAGCGCGCAGACGTCCTGCTCGGTCTCGTTCGGCACTGTCCTCGGCCGACCGGCGCGCCGTGCTAGCCCCGTAGCGGCAGCGCGATCCAGACGACCTCGCCATCGAGCCGAGGCCGCGTTTTCAGCCCTTGGGCGTAATCTTTCCGGCGAACGACTGGGCGACTATCTTGCCGTTCAGCACGACGAACGTGTCCGTGCCCACCTCGTAGACGTTGTCGGCGGTCTCTGCGGTCCACAGAATGTACGCATAGTCGCTCTCGACGGATTGCAGCTTCATCTTGAAGCCTGCGCCAGGTTTTCCAAACTCCGCAAAGATTGCCTCGAACAACGGCCTGATTGCGTCGGTACCCTTCAGCGGTCCATTAGGCGTGAACAGGACGGCATCAGGCGCATAGTCAGAAAGAATCCCCTTAAGGTCACCCTCACCAGAACACTTCAAGTGATGATCTAGAACATCTTTCGTCGAAGCCATGGTGATCCTCCTTGGAGGCGAGCGTAGCGCAACACGACCGCGCGCGCGCGAGCGCTGGGCCAACGCATGAACGGCCCGAATCCGACGTCCGACCTCCCGGCTGGCGATGCGGTGAGAGTCCGAGATCGCATCACTGCGCTGACTTGTCGAGAATCTGTCGGATAGTCTCGAGCAGCTCCCGCACACTGATCGGCTTGCCCTGGAAGCCGTCGAAGCCAGCGGCCATGACCTTCTGCCGCTCTTGCGCCATTACCGATGCCGTGACAGCGACTACCGGGATCGAGCGCGTCACCGGATCGGCCCGGAGCCGTTGGAGCGCTTCGATGCCCCTGATGCCAGGCAGGTGGATGTCCATGAGGATCAGCGCCGGTTGTCGCTCGCGGGCCAGCCGCACGCCTTCTCCGCCGGTCTCGGTCTCGATGGTCTGGTATCCCTTCACTTGAAGCGTGTCGCGCACGAGCTTCAGGTTTTTGGGATTGTCCTCCACGATCAGGATCAGCTCATTCGCTATGACGCACCGGCACCGTGAACGTGAACGTCGAGCCCTCGCCAACCTGGCTCTCGACCCAGATCGTGCCGCCGTGCAGCTCGATGAATTTCCGCGACAATGCCAGACCCAGCCCCGTGCCCTCTACCTTCTTGTCGGCTGTCCCGACCTGCCGGAACTCCTCGAACACCGCCTCCTGATCCTCCGGCGCGATGCCGACCCCGGTGTCGGTGACCGAGACCTCAATGGATTCGTTCACCGATCTCGCCTCGACGTGGATGCCGCCGCTCTCGGGCGTGAACTTGATCGCATTCGATAACAAGTTCAGCAGGACCTGGCGGATTTTCCGTTCATCGGCCTGGACCTGCCCGACCCGCTCGTCGACCGCCGTGTTGAGCGTGATGCTCCGCCGTGCGGCCCGCTCGCGGACGAGCATCAAAGCGTTGTCGATCGTCATGGCGAGGTCGAACTCCGATAGCTCCAGATCCATCTTCCCAGCCTCGATCTTCGACAGATCGAGGATGTCGTTGATCAGGGACAGGAGATGTTGTCCCGAGGCGTGGATGTCTTTCAGATACTCTTCCTGCTTTTCGTTCAATTCTCCGAACATCCGTTCGGTCAGGACCTCGGAGAAGCCGATGACCGCGTTCAGCGGCGTGCGCAGCTCGTGCGACATGTTGGCGAGGAATTCGGACTTGTGCTGGCTGGCTGCCTCCAGCTCACGACTCTTCTGCTCGATCTCGCGGAACAGCCGAGCGTTCTGGATGGCCAGCGCGGACTGAGTTGCGAAGGTCGTGAGCAGCTCGATGACCTCTGGCGAAAACTCGCCGGGCGTGCGCTTGTTCACCGTAAGGCCCCCGATCAGCTCGTTCTCGCGCAGCATCGGAATGGCGAGCACCGCGCGGGTCCCCGTCTTGAGCAGGATGTCGCGAAGCGGACCGTGGTACGCATCCTCCTCTGCAATGTCGGGCACCTGCACCGGCTGAAGCGTCACCGCCATGCGGCCCTGGACACCTTCGCCCTTGCGGGTCGGTGTCTGCCGGGCGAGGGTGACCACCTCGTCATCGAGGTTGTTGGTGGCGCGAAGGTAGAAGGCCTCCGTCGCCTCGTCGTACTCGAAGACGGAGCAGGCGTCGGTGACGGCCAGCTGGCTGGCCCGGGTCACGATGGTCTGCAGCACCGCATCGAGCTCGAGCGTCGAGCTCAAAGCACGGCTCACGTCCGCCAAGGCCTTCAGCTCGTCTACTGACCGCGTGAGCTCGGCGGTGCGCGCCCGCAACTCCGCGAGGAGCCGTGTGTTCTCGACGGCAATCACGGCCTGATCGGCAAACGTCTGGAGCAACTCGATCTCGGCTGACGAAAATGGGCCACCCTCAGCACGAGTAATCGTGAGCGCTCCGATGGGCTGCCCGTCACGCAGCATTGGAGCGGCGAGGACGGATCGGTACCCTCGCGTGCGTGCAAGCTCACGCATTTCCTCATCCAAGGTGGGATCTGACTCGGCGTCTGGAATGTGGATTACGGTCCGGTCGACGACGCAGCGCGAGCCGGGGAGTACCCCATGGATCGGCCAGGGAGACTGTCGTCGCAGATATTCCTCGGTTCCGGGCAAGCCGCCACGCGCCGCGATGAGATGCAGGAACTGCCCATCTAATCGCATCACCGCTACCGCCCACGCCCGGAACAGGCGCATGGCGTTGTCCACGATGGTATCGAAGACCGGCTGCACCTCGCTTTGCGATTGGCTAATCACACGCAGAACCTCGGCCGTCGCCGTTTGCCGATCGAGCGCCTCGGTGAGCTCGCCGTTGCGCGTCGCCAGCTCCTTGAACAGCCGCACATTCTCTATAGCGATGACGGCCTGGTCGGCGAAGGTCTCCAGAAGAGCGATCTGCTTCTCAGAGAACGGCTTGACCTCTAGCCGACGAATCTGAATGACACCAATCGCCACGCCTTCTCGAAGGAGCGGCGTTGCGAGTGCAGTACGAGCACCGAAGGTGCGGACGTCACCCGCCGCATCCGGGAACTGATCCAGGGCAATCCTCATGTCATGAAGATGAATCGTCCGACGTTCGAGAACCGCTCGACCGATGTGCCTCGTCGGGATGATCGGTCTCGCTTCGACGGAAGGAATTGGTCCAACCTGGGCCGCCAATCGCAGCGTGTCGCCAGCGACGAGGTGGATTTTGACGTCATCGGCGCTGCACAGCCTGGCCGCTCGCTCCGCGACTGCGTTAAGAACCGGTTGCAGATTGGTCGGCGAACCGGAGATGACCCGGAGGATCTCGCTCGTCGCCGTTTGCCGCTCCAGCGCCTCGGAGACTTGCTCATGAGCCTCCGTCAATGCACGATTCTTCTCCTGCAGCTCGGTGAACAGCCGCACGTTTTCGATCGCGATCACGGCTTGGTCGGCGAACGTCTGGAGCAACGCGCCTTGCTTGGTTGTGAAGCCGTCCACGTTCCGGTGAGTGACCCCGATGCCGCCGATGGTATGCCCGTGGCGCAGCATGGGCGCGGCGATGATGCTCCGGAAGCCATTCGCGCGCGCGAACTCGACGAGCGATGGCGGTGCATCCCGGTCATTGTCGATATCGGCGATATAGAGAAGTCGTCCCTCCGCGACTGCGCGGCCGACAAATGTCACTTGGTCCGGAGGCGCCGGGAAGATATGCCGCAGCGGCTCCAAGTCGACGCCTTCGACGCTATCGACGGCCGCGAGGTGGATCAGCGTGCCGTCGTGACGGAACACGAAGCTCGCAATGCCATCACACAGGCGGAGGGCGCTGGACGCGATAGAGTCGAATGCGGGCTGCACGTCGGTGGGCGACTGGCTGATCACCCGCAGAACCTCGCCCGTCGCTGCCTCGCGTTCGACGGCATCGTCAAGCGAGCGCCTCAGCCCCTCGTTCTCGCCCTTCAGCCCTTCGATCTCGCGTTTCAGATCGGCGTACGAGTTCGCAATGGGAGTGCGCCCGTCAAGGGGGACACCACACTTCAGACAAAACAGAGCGTGCGAGAGGTTGTCCTGTAGACACTGAGAACACTTCATGCCGAGCCTCCTCGAAACGGGGCCGGGGGGCTACGGCAAGCGAAGGTAGCCTGACGGCGTCAGCGCGTCAAATCACTCACCACGACTCAGCGAAAGAGGCGCGAGACGCTTGATCCGTCGTGGATGGCATGAATCGCGTCCGCGAAGAGTCGCGCCACCGACGTGACGTGAATCTTGGCGATGCGCTTGGGAGCGGGAAGCGGAATCGTATCCGTCACGATGAGCTCGCGAAGCGCCGAGGCCTCGATGCGATTCACCGCCTTCCCCGATAGCACGGGGTGGACGACACAGGCTTCCACGGCGACAGCGCCATGCTCGAGCACGAAGCGCGCGGCCTCCATAAGAGTTCCACCGCTCGCCACTTCGTCATCCACGATGAGCGCGACTTTCCCCTTGACGTCACCGATCAGGTTCACCGCGCGCGCGACCTCATCATCTCCGTAGCGTCGCTTGTCCACGATGGCGATCGGCAAATCCAAACGGGCCGCGTAGTGGTCGAGGTCTTTCGCCTCGCCCACGTCGCCAGCAACGAGCACATAGTTCGCGAGATCACGGCTTTCGCGCAGGTAGTCGCACAGGAGAGGGGCCGCCTGGAGCTGGTCGGTCGGAATGCGAAAGAAGCCCTGTACCTGAGGCGAGTGAAGGTTCATGGTGAGGATGCGGTCGGCCCCGGCTGTTTGCAGCAGGTCCGCCATGAGGCGCGCGCTGATGGAGACGCG
>Ga0075423_10002647_pt1 | contig 16326 bp, 13 predicted proteins | sample SoiMethybrSBSTD2_FD_80114 | JGI IMG/M metagenome (GOLD analysis project Ga0075423, IMG submission 80114) | Bulk soil microbial communities from a Populus tree surrounding site in Tennessee, USA - Soil MetaG P. TD hybrid SBSTD2 | ecosystem: Environmental > Terrestrial > Soil > Tree plantation...
CCGCTCGGGTGAAATCGGCGTCGACCGTGCCGGGACAAGAGTTTCCGGTGTGATGCACCTGAATCGCATATTTATTGCTGAAGCTGCCCGGGCCGGTCGGAGTCGAAGTGTCTGACACGGCGTACAGCAGATCGGACGACGTGGGCGGATCGTTGGCGCCGAAATCGATCGCGCCGATGAAGAACCGCGCTGCTACTTCGTCGTACAGGACCACCGGATCGCTGACCGCATGACTTGCCGGCACTGAAAAAAACGCATTCAGGTCGTTCGGCCCCGAGACCAGCGCTCCAGTCGCCCGGTCATAAATCGAAAAGGCGCTGTTGACCGTTTCGACGATGTGGTCGGGTCCCGTCGCCGCGTGTGTGTCCGGCGGAACGGAGCCGTGGCTCGGGTTGCTCGGATTGCTGTCGTCGAAATCCATCCCGGCAAACCCCGGCGCAACAACCGGAAAGCGCGGCGTCGGCGGCGGCTCTTGCTCGGACTGCGCGATCTCGCCGCGTTCCGCTGCGCGGCGCTCCGCCTCCGCCTGCTTTTTACGCTCAAGGTGCCCGGGAAGGCGGCGGATAGGGACTTTTTTGGGAAAATCAGGAACTTCCGGGTAAATTGAGGTCGGAGGAGGAGCGACGAGGAGCGCAACGAGAAGAATGAGCAGCCGCGAAACTTTCATTTCATATCGCCGACGACGAGCGACGGGCGATTATAACCGATCGCGCGGCAGTCTTAAAGCGAAGCATCGCGGCGGCGCGATATTTCCCGCCGGTCGAGAAGAGCCAGTTACGGCGTCATATTAGTTATTACAGGACCGAAACTGTCGTCGGACGTGTTCGAGTCGGGGATGCCGTCGAGCTCGTCTGCGTGGACGGTGGCGCTATGGCTGTAATCGCCGGAGTCGGGCGCGAGCTTGGTGCCGGCAAACGGAGCATTGCAGGCGTAGGTTACCAGGAAATTGACCGCGAGCGAGCCGCCGGATTTCAAAACTTTCGGCCCTTTGCTGAAGAGCTTCGCGTTCTTATCTCCGTTCAAGCCGACGCTCGCCGGCTGACATTGTTCGCTGTCGGTGTCGATCACCTCCACGTCGAGGCGCACGAGCCCGGTGCTCGAGCCGTCGCCGAGCACAGAGATATTGCTCAGCGTCTCGCTGTGACTGCTGCGGTTTTGGATCGTTACAGCGACCGGCTCTGTAGCGCCGCCGCCCTTGATAGACTTGCGCGCTTTAATGGCGGTGACGGCGAACTCGTGATCGGATGGGGGAGGAGGCGGCTGTGGAGCGGAGCCGCCGCTCCCGAGCGTGAAGCACGCGATCCACGTTCCCCAATTCGGCGCCGATGCCGATGTCGCGTATTCGTTCGCCGCGCAGAACGCGTCGTTGGCGCTCGGATCGACCGAGATGCCGCTGAAGTCGCCGCTGAGACAATCCTGGGTGAACGCCCCGTTGCTGAAACAATCGAATGACTTGTAAGTCGCCGCGCCTGCTTTAGCCAAAGTCCCCGCGTGCATGGCGCCGGCCGCATCCGAAGAAGTTTTGCCGGTCACATACATCGACACGAACTCGGACGCGGAAGACTGCATGAACGTCATGCCGAGATCGCCGTTCGATGCGATCTCGATCGATGGAAAGTAGGTGCTGATTCCCGCGCCCGGGTCGATCACCCCCTGCTGGGTGAGCGTGGGGGCGCTGCCGGAGGTATCGAACTCGTACCAGCGCGCCAGCGCGCGCGTCGGGTTGCCGGCGGGAAGGCCGGCGTGGTGGGCCGCGAGCAGCCGGTTGCCGCGCCAGGAAACGCTTAGGAATCGCGCATCGTTGGTTTGAATCGTGCCGGCGCCGTTCGGCTGGTCCGCCGGCGGCGGCGTCGAATAATTGTTCACCGTCACGTCCGCTGCGCTGAAGGTCGGCGTGGCGCTCAAGACATTGGTCATTTTCGTGACCCGCACCTGGGTTTTGACGACCGTGGAGTCGTCGCCGATTTTGTTCGTCTCCTCCACCAGCCACATCGGCGCGCCATGGACGGCGCCGTGCATCACTGCGGGCACGATCGTCGGCACGATGCCGGGGTCGGCGCCGCACTCGGCGATCGAACGGTCCAGATGACGGAACGTAAATGTCGTGGGGTCAGCGTCAAGCACCGTGCTTTTATCGATCGTAATGATCGTTACATGATCGCACGCCTCGCTGTTCCCCGAGGCGTTCATCGTCATGGCGATCACGTGCGCGTCCGCGTTCCAGCCGAGGCGGGGGAAATCCGGCTCGACCGTCGCGTTGAAATTCCTGCCTGGCGTTTCGTCCATTTTGATGTTGTGCATCTCGCTAAAACCGTCGAGCGGATCCGACGTATTCGAGACGGCGTAGAGCAGCGCGCCTACGTTGCTGATCGAAACCTGCAGGACGATCACGACGAAGCGGCCGGCCAGCTCATCGTAGCTGACCGAGGGATCGAAGGCGCCGGGGCCGAGGGCCACCGATTTGAAGAAATCGAGCGCGAGATCCTGCTGCATGAGTTTGGCGCCGGAGGTCTTGCTATAGATGGCGATCGTGTGATTGATGACCTCGACGATATGATTTGGGCCGACGGCGACGTGCGTATCCGGCGGAACGGAGTTGTCGCTGTCCGCAAAGGTCATCCCGGCGAAGCTTTCCGTAACGGTGTCGCTCGCCGCCGATGCCGAGCGCGGCGTTGGATAGGCGATGACGCATGCGGTAAGGAGCCATGCCGCCAATCGCTTCAGCCGTTGTTTGACTTTCTTCATGGGCCTTCACCCGTTGTCGGCCCATTGTAAAAGAAAGGCGGTTTACGGCAATTAGGTGTTCACCGGTATCGGCCCGCTATAATTACCGTAAAAGAGTCGGAGAAAAACGCACAATAAGACGATAAGTAGGGGATTACACTGACAGGCGGGGTCTGAAATCCTGCGATTATTTCGATTTTTTGGCGAGCTCGCTGTCGATAATCTGCTGGAAGGCCGTCGCCGGTTGCGCGCCGGCGAGGAGGCGGCCGTTGATGAAAAACGCGGGCGTGCCGCTGACGCCGAGGCGCTGGCCTTCTTCGAGATCGGCGGCGACCGCCGGCTGATATTTGCCAGCCTCAAGACAGCGGTCGAAGGCGTCGCCGTCGAGCTTGAGGCCACGGGCATATTGCTTCAGCTCGGCGGGCGCGAGCTGCGGCGAGCGCTGGAAAAGCAGATCGTGATACTCCCAAAATTTCCCTTGCTCCGCGGCGCAGCGGGCGGCCTCGTGCGCTTTGTTGGCCAGCGGGTGGAGACTCGCTATCGGGAAGTCGCGAAAAACCCAGCGCACCTTGCCCGCGTACTGCGCCATGACCTGGTGCATCGTCGCGGTCGCCGCCTTGCAGAACGGGCACTGAAAATCGGAAAACTCGACGATGGTGACCGCAGCGTTCTTTTCGCCGCGCACGAACCCCTTACCCGCGTCTATCTGCACGGCCGTCGGATCCGCGAGCAGAATCGTGACGCCGGCGCGGGTGCCGAGCGCGCGAATATATTCGCTCTTCTGCTGCGCGGTTTTTTGCTCGCGGAGGTACTCCCAAACCTTGAGCTTGAGCTCGGCGTCGTCTCCCTGCGGCAGGCGGGCGCGGTTTTGCGCCATAAAAGCGTCGATCTCCTGATCGGTCACTTTCGGCGTCTTGGCGTTGACCTCTTGCTTCAAGAGCTCCTCGACGGAGATGCCGCGCCGCTTCGCCTCCGCAGCCAGCAGCTTGTCGGCGACGAGTTGATTGAGCTTTTGCTCGATGAGGCGGAAGCGCTCACGGTCGAGCTTGATCAGCTCGGCCTGGAGCGACTGCTGCACCTCCTCGAGGGTGATGACCTCGCCGCCGATTTTAGCGGCCGGGGTGGAGCTGTTCGCTGCCGGCTGGGCCGCGAAAAGATACCCCGCCGCGAGCAGGGAGCCCAGAAACGATCCGAAGATAGGCCATTTGATTTGCAAAAAAACCTCGAAGATTCAAGTAGTAACAGAACTCGCGGCAGGAGTCAATTTCACCCATGAATTCGGGTTGATTTATCGCCTGCTTTCGCCTACTCTCTAGGGCTATGGCGCTGTTTCAGTACCGCGCCGCAGACTATTCGGGCAAGGTCGTCGAAGGCGTCATGGATGCCGATGCCGAGCAAGGGGTCGTCGCGCGTCTCCATGACATGGGCTTCGTGCCCTTGCGAATCGCCGCGTCGAGCGAAGCAGCCGGACGGGCGGGCGCCGCCGCCGTATCGCTCTTCCTGCACCGAAAAGTCAGCGAGAAAGCACTGCTGCACTTCACCCAGGAGCTCAGCACGCTCCTAGGCGCCGGGCTCCCGCTCGACCGCAGCCTTTCGGTTATCGCCAACCTCGTCGAAGGCCCCGAGTTCAAAAAAATCGTCAGCCGGCTCCTCGAAGAGGTGCGCGCCGGAAAAGCGCTCGGCAGCGCGATGGCCGAGCACAGCGACGTCTTCCCCAAGCTTTACGTCAATATGATCCGCGCCGGCGAGAGCGGCGGCGTGCTCGACGGCGTCCTGCGCCACTTGTCCGAGTACCTCGAGCGCTCCATCGCCCTCAAGGAAGAAGTCAAATCCGCGCTGACCTATCCGATCGTTCTCGCTTCTGTCGCAGGCGTCTCGCTAGTGGTGCTGTTTCTTTACGTGATACCGAAATTCGCAGTCATCTTTAAAGATGTTAACCAAGCGCTGCCCCTGCCGGCCGCTTTGCTGATCGGTTTTAGCAACTGGCTTGCTCAATACGGTTGGATAGCCCTCATCTTTATAGTGATAGCGGCCGCAGGCATCGCTTTCTATGTCCGTAGTCCGGAGGGCAGGCTCCAATGGGACCGCTGGCGGCTGAATGCCTGGGTATTGGGTACGCTCATGCGGCAACTAGAAGTCGCCCGCTTCGCGCGCACGCTCGGCGCGCTGCTGAAGGGCGGCGTCCCGCTGCTCGACGCGCTCGGCACCGTCCAGGGCGTCGTCGGAAATCGTTTGATCGCACGCGCGATCGCGCAAGTTCAGTTGCGGGTGCGCGAGGGTAAGGGGATGGTCGGGCCGCTGACTGAGAGCGGGTTATTCCCATTGCTTGCGCTGCATATGATCGCCGTCGGCCAGGAGACCGGCCGGCTCGAGGTTATGCTCACGAATGTCGCGGAACATTTCGATCAGGAGGTCAAACGCTCGACCAAGCGTCTCACTGCCCTGCTCGAACCCGCTTTGATCGTCGGCATGGGGTTGATCATCGGCGTGATTGTTATCTCCATGTTGATGGCTATTTTCAGCATTAACGATCTAGGTTGAGCAAGAAGGAGTAAACATGTTTCTGGATGCATTAAGACGCAGGCGCATAGAAAACAGCGCCGGCTTTACATTAATCGAGCTCATGATCGTCATGGCGATCATCGCCTTGCTCGCCGCTTTCGTGGGCCCACGGCTGCTGGGAAAGAAGGAGCAGGCCGAGGCACAGGCGGCCCGCGCGCAGATCGAGATGTTCGGCACGGCGTTGGACGCTTTCCGCCTCGATGTCGGCCGTTATCCTACGACTGACGAAGGCCTGGAGGCCTTGATACGCAAGCCGTCGAGCGCGGATCGTTGGGACGGGCCTTACCTCAGAAAAGACCTCGTCCCTACGGATCCCTGGAAACATCCGTATCTCTATAAAAGCCCGGGCGACCACGGCGCGTACGACATTCTCTCCTACGGGTCCGACGGCGTCGCCGGAGGCGAAGGCAACAATCGCGATATCGGGAGTTGGGAAGGATAAGTGCTCGTTCGTTTGCATGAGAAGCGCGGATTCACTCTTCTCGAGTTGGTGGTCGTTTTAGTCCTTGTCGGAGTATCAACCGCTATTATTCTTCCGTCGCTTGACCGAGGATTGAAGAAACGGCAAGCGCGCCAGTCGGTGCTCGCGCTCGCCGCTGTGGCGCGCGATCTGCGCCGCCGCGCGATCGATCAAGGCAAGCTCAAGCGGCTGACGCTGGAGCCGCCCACCGGCAGCTATCTCGCTTCAGACCGCGACATCGTTCGTTTGCCCGAAACCGTCTCGATTACCGGCGTCAGCGGCGGCGAGCCGATCGGCGACCGGCTCCGGCAATACGTATTTTTTCCCAACGGCAGCTTACTCGGAGGCGAGATCGAGCTGACCGACCGCACGGGTTCCGCCTACGTGATTCGCATGGAAGCGATGGCCGGGCGGGTGGTGGTCATAAGACAATGAAGAAGTTTCTAGTTTCAGGTTTCAAGTTTCAGGTTCGGAAAGAAAAAAGTCATTCCGACTCGGGGCTCAGAAAATTGTTTTCGACACCAGAAACCAGAAGCTTGAAACTCGAAACGGGTTTTACTCTGCTGGAGGTCGTGGTCGCGATGGCGATCGTCGGTATCGGCGTCGCGGCGCTGCTGGAGATTTTTTCGCTCGGCCTAAAGCTCGCGGGCGCCAGCTCGGCGCGGACCGACGCGGTCGTCTACAGCCGGGAAGCGGTCGATTCTTTTTTGGTCCGCAAGTCTTTCGACGGGCGTGGAGAATCGGGCAGCTTCGGCCGGTCGCTGCGCTGGCAGATCGACGTCGATCCCGTTCGCGACGACACACAGGAAGCGCCGCCCAATTGGGAGGTGAGCGAGATCACGCTGACGCTCCGCTATCCAGACGCCGAGCGCGACAAGCTGGTGCAGATCAAAACGCTGAGGGTGATCAAAAAGCAAAGCCGATGAAAGCTTTTTCGGTCTTATCTCCAGAACATCGAAAGACGCTCGTCGGCCGCGGCGAGCGCGGCTTCACGCTGATCGAGATGACGATCGCGATGACGCTTCTGGCGGTGATGGTCGGTGTCCTATACGGGTCGTTTTATTTGAGCGATCGGGCCGTCGCCAAGGCGCAGGCGCGCGCCGACCTGAGTCAGAGCCAGCGCACGCGCGAGGAAATCCTCGCCGGCTATATCCGCTCGGCGTTCCCCTACCGGCTGTCGCCGCGCGATGCATCGGTTTATTTCATCGGCAGCGACCGCGACGTCGAGTTCATCTCGTCGCTTTCCACCGGCCTCGGCGGTCGCGGCATGTCGCGGGTAAGAATCTCCTCCGATCTCAGCGGCGGCGGCGCGGCGTTGGTGCTGGATGAAGAGATGCCCGTGCGCGTGGGCGACAAGGGCAGCGGCGGCGGGGGCTATCGCAATAATATTCTTCTCGCCGAAGGGCTCCGCGGGCTGCGCTTCGAATACCTCGATCCGGGCGAGGATCCGCGAAACTTCGAAGAGAACTGGGTCAATGAATGGGACGGCAAGCAAAAGCGCGCCTTGCCGCGCGCGGTGCGCCTCGTCTATCGCGGCGACCGCGGCGAAGAGGTGCGCTGGACGTTTCCGATCATGATCCGGGTGCTCGCGCCATGATCAGACCGGAGAAAAAGTCCCATTCGCTGAGATGCGACAGCGATGCGCGGTTGCTCCGATGTAGGGGCGGTTCGCGAACCGCCCCTACGAATAATTCGCTCGCGAATGAGCGCGGCGCGGCGCTGCTCATCGTCCTCTGGATTTTCATCTTTCTCTTCGTCGTCGCGTTCGATTTTTCCGCCGCGGTGCGCGAAGAGGGCATGGCGACGCACCGCTATGCCCAGGAGGCCGAGGGCTATTATCTCGCGATCGCCGGGTTTCAACAGGGTATTTACCAGCTGCTCAAACAATCGTCGCGCGGCGGTCAGGTCGCGGCGGGGCAGGGAAGCGACCTCTTCGAGGAGGGCTGGAAACAGGGGACGCTCGGCGAGGGCGCCTATGAAGTGCGCTTCATCGACGAAGCCGGCAAGTTCAACTTGAATCGCGTGAATGAGGAGACGCTCAGAAGCATCTTTCTCAATCTCAGGATCGACCAGGAAAAAGCGAATATCCTGACGGATTCGATTATCGACTGGCGCGACGAGGACGACCTCCATCGCGTGAACGGCGCGGAGAACGATTATTACCTTGGGCTCTCGCCGCCCTATACCGCGCGAAACGGACCCTTCGACTCGGTCGAAGACTTGCTGTGGGTGCGCGGCGTGACGCCGGAGCTTTTCTACGGCGACGGGGGACGGCCCGGGCTCAAGGATATTTTTACCGTTGACAGTCCCACGGGGGTCAATCTCCGCACCGCCTCGCCCGCGGTTTGCGTTGCGCTCATAGGCCTTTCCATGGAAAAATGCGAGGAGTTCATCGCGAATCGTTCGAAGCTGTCGGAAAAAACATTGGCGGATCTGTTGCGGCTGCTCGGTATCGGGGACGACAGCCTCGTCCGCAGGCAGGTGACGTTCGCCAATCCGACCGTGATCACGATCGAGGCGAGAGGCCGGCAGGCGCAATCGCCGATCGCGCGGCAGGTGAGGGGCGTGATTCGCATTCTAGGTGGCGACCGAGGCTACGAGCTGATCCGCTGGCTGGATCGTGATGTGATGCGCACCGGACAAGGAGAACCGACGGCGGGCTAGTCCGCCGCTTGTGCCATGATCTATCCGAGTTGGTTTAAAGATCTAGCGCGTGCCGACTTCGTGCGCAGCGCCGGGCTCTACCTTACGCCCGAGCGCTTTTACCTCGTGCGTATGCGCAAGAGCTTGACGAACATCTCCGTCATGGAAGCCGAGTCGCGCGCGATACCGCCCGCCGACGATCCGGCGGCGCGCAACCAGGCGCTCGCCGACGCGCTGCGCTCGCTCGTCCATTTCGACCCCGCGCGCGACCCGCTCTATGTCTGCCTCTCCTCGGATCAGGTAGTTAGCCTCGAAATGTCGCTGCCGCAAGTCGCCGGAGAAAACCTCTCCCAAGTCGTCAATTATGAGATCGAGCGGTACCTGCCGTTTCGGCGCGAAGACGTCTACTACGACTATGTCCCGATGGGCCCGAAAGGCGACAAGTTCGGCGTGCTGCTGTTTGCGGTGCAAAAGAAGTTTATCGACGGACTGCTCGAAGTACTCGGCGGGTTCGGCGCGCGGCCGAAAGTGATCGAGAGCTCGGCCACGTCGCTGTCGAATTACATGTTCTATTGCACAGGCGGCCTAAGCGGCCCGGCGCTGCTTTTGGGCGGGCAAAACCACGATTGGGAAATTACAGCGGTGGACGGCAAGAGCGACGGCTGGCGACAGGAAGCGGTGCTGGCCTTCACGCACCGGCTGCCCCGAGCCGAATGGGTCGAAGGGCCCGGCCGCGAGCTCTTTTACAGCTCGCTGCGCCGCGAGCCGCGCTTTTTCGGCTGGGGCGATGCGGCGGAATTTTTGCGCGCCGTCGGTGAAGAGCCGCAGACGTATGAAGACCTCACGGAGCTGGGCAAAGCGAAGCTCGGTCTGGTGGACGGCGCCGGCGTCGATCCGGCATTTTTACCGGCTGTCGGCGCGGCGCTTCAGGGCCTTCGCGAGGCGACGTTCGATGTCAATCTTCTCCCCGGAGCCAAAGGCGAAGGGCGCTCGCGGGCGCTTTCCTGGCTGAACGCATCGCTCGCGGTGCTCATGCTCGTCGCGCTCGCGGCCTGGGGTCTCAGCTATCCGATCAAGGACGAGCTTCGGCTCGGCCGCCTGCAGAGGGAGAATCAGAAAATACAGCCGGCGGTGGAGGCGCTTCGGCGCGAGGACACGGAACTCGGCCGGCTTAGAAAAGAGATTGCTTTTTATTCCGACTTAAAGCAGAAGCGCGGCCTGGTGACGCGCATTCTCGACGAGCTTTCGCGCATCGTGCCCGACAGCGCCTACGTCTCGAATCTGCGTTACCGCGAAAATACGGTCGAGATGCAGGGGAGCGCCGAGAACGCGTCGAGCTTGATTCCTCTGCTGGAGCGCTCGCCGGTGTTTGAAAACGTGGCGTTCAACGCGCCGTCGACGCGCGGCCGCGACAGCAAGGAGACTTTTTCCATCAAGGCCGACATCGAAAAGCCGAAGCCCGAAGACGCGAAGAACGAGCCGGCGAAGCCCGAGTCGCCACAGGCGCCGGCCAAGGGCGAGCCTTCCAAAGCTGAGCCGTCAAAAGCTGAGCCGACCAAGCCGCCGCCGGCGAAAGCCGAGGCCTCAAAGGCGGTGCCGGAGAAGAGCGAGGGGCGCAAAGCGCCGCCGCCGTCCAAAGCCGAGGGGGTTAAGCCGTGAACCGGTTGATGACCATCTGGCGGCGGCTTTCCAAGCGCGAAAAAGGGCTCGTGGCCCTGGGCTTCGTCATCCTCCTTTTGCTCATTGGCCGGGCTCTCGTTTACGATCCGTTGGTCGCGCGGATGCGTCGCACGGCCGAGCAGCTCGAGCTCGAGCCGCAGCGGCTGGAGAAAAATCTCCGCTACATCAACCGCAAGCCGGAGATCATGGCGAATCTCGACAAGGCACGCGCCGATTTGAAGACGCTCGAGCCGCTGCTGCTCACGGGCGACACCCCGTCCGTGAGCGCGTCGGACCTGCAGCGCACCGTGCAGGAGTTCGCATCCCGCGGCGGGACGCAGGTCGTGTCGACACGCGTGCTCAATGCCGAATCGCTCGGCACCTTCACGCGCATTCCGATCCAGCTGGAAGTGAGCGGGTTGATTGATCAGGTCGCCGGCCTCATTCAGGGCATCGAGTCCGCGCCCAAGCTGCTCGTGATCAATGAGATCAACATCCGCTCCTTCGCAATCGTCGGCGCGCCCCCCCGACGGCCCGACGGCACCTCCGCGCTGCCGCCGCAAAACCTGCGCGTCAGCCTCACCGTTTCGGGCTATATTCGCTCGCAGCCGGTCGTGAAAGAAAGCGCCGCGGGCGCCGCCAAGGCTCCGGCCGGCGGCGTAAAAGCCTCGCCCGGATTAGAGAGCGACCTCAGGCCGCGCCGCCCGCGCGAAGAATAACGCGTCAATCCGCACTCCAGGTAAACCGTCATTTTCACCTATACGCCTGCCAAGAATATTTAGTTAATTCAGCGATTTGCACTTCATGGGTCCCAAATGGTGTCACAAAACGTGACCCCATTAATGCCTTGACGGAATAACTCCATCCAGAGTAGATTGGGCCGTTTTAACTGCGGCATTCTACGCCACATTCGACCGGGTTCCGACTGCACGCGCTGGCGTGGCGAGAGATCGCGAATTCATTTCAAGGAGGACGAATGTCCAAAGGAAAACTTTTTGTTTTAGGCGCGCTTTTGCTCGCGGCCGGGGTTGCGACGCTGCCCGCGCTCGCGGCGCGCCCCAACGAGGAGCCCGAGGTGATCGTCGAGGATCACCACGATTTCTCACGGCCGCTCCGCGACATTGAGCCGCCCAACAAGCAGACCAATCCGCCGCGCGAGATCCCGCTCGGGCGGCCGCATCCTGGACCCGGCGCGATCGATCAGGTCGATCCGGTCGTGCAGAAAACGCCCACGGCCTCCTCGCCCGCGGCGCTCAGCGGTAGCGGCTTCGACGGTGTCGGCGTCGGATTCACCGGTCCTAACGGAACATTCACGGTTGACGCCGCGCCGCCGGACACCAATGGCGCGGTCGGCGACACGCAGTACGTCCAGTGGGTGAACGAATCGTTCGCCGTCTTCGACAAGACGACCGGAGTCGCGTTGAAAGGCCCGGTGCCGGGCGGCGCGTTGTGGCAGGGCTTCGGCGGCGGCTGCGAGACCAATAACGACGGCGACCCGATCGTGCAGTACGACAAGGCGGCGCACCGCTGGATCTTCACGCAGTTTTCCGTCAGCACAACGCCCTATCTCCAGTGCGTCGCCGTATCGACCACTTCCGACGCGACGGGAAGCTACGCACGCTACGCCTTCTCCATGCCGTCGTTTCCGGATTATCCCAAGCTCGGCGTATGGCCGGATGCCTATTACATCACCTTCAACATGTTCAACGGCAGCTCGTTCGCCGGCCCGAGAGTGTGCGCGCTCGAGCGCGACAAGATGCTCGCGGGTTTCGCCGCGCGCGCGGTCTGCTTCCAGCTGAGCACGAGCTTTGCGAGCCTTTTGCCGTCGGACCTCGACGGCGCGACGGCGCCGCCCGCGGGCGCGCCGAATTATCTCCTGAGCCTCGGCACGAACGCGCTCAGGTTCTGGCGCTTTCATGTCGACTGGACGAACCCGGCGAGCTCGACGCTGACCGCCACGCCGGCGTCGATCGCGGTCGCGGCCTACACGCGCGCCTGCGGCGGCGGCGCCTGCGTGCCGCAGCGCGGCACGAAAAACAAGCTCGATTCGCTCGGCGATCGGCTCATGTACCGCCTCGCCTATCGCAACTTCGGCACTTACGAGACGCTTGTCGTCAACCACTCGGTCGCCGCGGCTAATTCGAGCTCGGGGACGACCGGCGTGCGCTGGTACGAGCTCAGGAACGCGGCCACCCAGACGCTCGCTTCGGCGAATCCGGTCGTATATCAGCAGGGCACCTATTCACCCGATTCGAACTATCGCTGGATGGCGAGCGCCGCGATGGACAAGGCCGGTAATGTCGCCGTCGGCTACAGCGTGTCCGGCAACAATATATATCCGGCCATCCGCTACGCCGGCCGCGAGGCGAGCGAGCCCAGCTCCACGCTGGGCAAACTCGGCCCCGAGACCAGCATCATCGAAGGCGCGGGCGCGCAGCTCCAGCCGCTCAATCGCTGGGGCGATTACTCCGCGATCGCGCTCGACCCGAGCGACGACTGCACCTTCTGGTACACCAACGAGTACTTGAAGAGCACCGGCAAATGGAACTGGTCGACGCGCATCGCGTCGTTCAAGTTCGCCTCCTGCATACCCTAAGTCCGCGTCTCGTCCCGCAGCGGCGTTTTCTTTCGCGAGAAAATCGCCGCTGCGGGATTTTTTTCTCTGCCGTACAAAATCGCGCTGACAAAAAGTTGCCGGCGCAGGACATCACTCGCACACGCAGGAGTGGACACCAGTTGCTTAAACCGCCACCAGGCAGTGACGAGAATAAGTATCGACAATTTTTTAACACAGCGGGTTTTCGCAGGGCTGGGAACGTCGAGGGGTCCACTTGGCGCCCTTTAAAATCTACTAGTAATTTAAGCTACTTATGCTACAGCAGCCGCTAAGAAATCGGCCGGGTATTGTCCCTGAATACCCTGTCAAGGGGTCACAAAGGAACCAAAAGAATGTGTCCTGTTGACGTGGGTCGGTATATTGACAGGTACCAGGCGGGTGAAATACAAGTGTGTGCGCAATCGCAAACACCAGTCTGGAGGTAGTGAGGTAGGTATGGCGAATGTCCGCGCACTCGTGGTTTACGATCTGGCGACCCCCCTCGATCCGGTGCATAAGATCCTCGCCGAGAGGGGGCTGTCCACCCACTTGAGCGCGAGCTGGGAAGACGCCGAGCGCGCTCACTCGCTCATCGACGCGAAATATATTTTCGCCGACGTCGGCATGTGCCACGGCGAAGGCTGGGAGAAGTTCGTTCAGCGCTCGCGCATGGGCGGCGTGAAAGCGAGCCTCGTCGTTTTCAATCCGCGCTTCCCGCAGAGCCTCCATCACCTGCTCGGCTGCCAGTCCAGGCCGATGATCGTAGAGGAGATCGGTCAGATCCAATCGGGCGATGCCACGGTTGTCGCGCGCTCGGCTAAGCTCCGCGAGGCACTCGACCTCGCCGCGCGCTACGCCAAGCACGACGTCACCATCATGATCACCGGCGAGACCGGTACCGGCAAAGAGGTCATCGCGCGCCACATCGTCCAGAACAGCGCGCGCCGCAACGCCCCGTTCGTCGCCTGCAACGTCAACACAATTCCCGAGACGCTGATCGAGAGCGAGCTCTTCGGCCACGTCAAAGGCGCCTTTACCGGCGCGGACAGGAACAAAAAAGGGTTGATCGAGGCCGCCGAGGGCGGGACGCTCTTTCTCGATGAGATCGGCGACCTGGCCCCCGCGCTCCAGATCAAGCTGCTCCGCTTTTTGGAAACGCGCGAATACTACCGCGTCGGCGAGTCCACTCCGACGAGCGCCGACGTGCGCATCATCGCCGCCACCAACCGGAACCTCGAGGAGGCGATCCTCGACGACTCGTTCCGTAAAGACCTTTACTATCGCCTCAACATGGCCCGCATCATCCTAACGCCGCTCCGCGAGCGCAAGGAAGACGTGCTGCCGCTGGTCGAGCACTTCGTCCGCCAGGCCGCCGGCCCCGAGGCCAAAGTCGTCAAGGGGCTCAGCAGCTCGATCAAGGCGCTGTTTCTGGATTATCCCTGGCCCGGCAACGTGCGCGAGCTCAAGAACGTCGTCGAGAGCGGGCTCATGGTCTGCGACGGTCCGTTCCTCACGATGAACGACCTGCCGATGCATTTGCAGCAATACGCCACAGGCCACCGCGGCACGATCGCGGCGCGCGCCATCCGCACGATCGAGGACGCCGAGCGCGAAGTCATCGAAGAGGCGATCCGCAAGTCCGACAACAACAAGGTCCGCGCCGCGGCACTCCTCGGCATCTCGCAGCGCACGCTCTACCGCAAGCTCGCGAAATTCGCCGCCGCCGAAGACGGCGGCGGTCTGGACTTCGCCAAAGCGGTTTAACTAGCGCGCAGCGCGCCATCGCGACCGGCTGCAATATTTCCTGTTTCGCGGTATTATCCCACATACGGCTTTTCCTCAACCGGACATGAGCGTAAAAACTCGTCTTTGGCTGCCTTCGATCACAGACGTTGTTTTTATTTGCGTCTTCCTGATCGCCGTCTTCAAAGGCGGTAATGAGCTTTTGGGGGATGCCGATACGGGCTATCACATCCGCACCGGCGAATATATTCTTCGGACCCACACCGTTCCTAGTTACGATATCTTCTCCTTCATCGCGCCGCCGCTGCCATGGTTCGCGCACGAGTGGCTTTCCGAAGTTATAATGGCGTGGGTGCATCAGCTCGGCGGGCTCACGGCCATCGCGATTTTTTTCTGTATCGCCATCGCCCTCTGCTACGCCTTGCTATTTAAATTTGTCGAATCGCTGCCGTGCAACCTGCTTGTCTGCCTGCTCGTTGTTGCGCTGGCAATCACGAGCTCATGGCTTCATTGGCTCGCGCGGCCGCACATCCTTTCGCTTATTTTGACAGTTGTTTGGTACCGCATTCTCGACGACTACCAGAACACCGGCCGGAACCGCCTCTTGCTTCTCCCGCCTTTAATGCTTCTCTGGGTGAACCTTCATGGAGGTTTTATTCTCGGCCTGCTGCTGTTGGCGATTTATCTGGCCGGAAATCTCGCCGCCTTTTTATTTGCGACCGGAGAGAATGCCGATCAAGCGAAGAGAAAACTCCGTAAACTCGCGATCTCTCTGCTCGCGTGTGTCGCGGTCTGCTTGATCAATCCCAGAGGTTACGAGGTCCTCCTCTACCCGTTCAAAATCGCTTCCAACAAGTTTGTCACGGCCAACGTCGTTGAATACTTTTCACCGAACTTCCATGACCCGTTGCCGTACAAGTACCTCCTGCTGATCGCCATCGGCGTCCTCGTCTTGTCGCGTTCCGTCGGCGCCATCGAATGGATGCTCTTGCTGTTGTTGACTTATATGTCGCTCTATTCCGTGCGATTCATCCCCTTATTTGCGATCGTCGTAACGCCCCTTCTGGCGCGAGGCAGCCAGGCGATCATCGATCGGCTTTCCGACCGGCTAAGAAAGTTCTTCGCCGTCAGAGATGAAAATTTGCGAGAGAATAACGACATGGCCACAGGCTACGTCTGGCCGATCGTCTCGATTCTCGCCGTGTTCGCTCTCGCGGCCAGCGGCAAAGTCCACTTCGAATTCGACCCGTCGATCAAACCGGTGGCGGCGGTGGAGTTTTTAAAGAAGGAGCACATTAACGGGAAGGTGTTCAACGACGACGAATTCGGGGACTATCTCATCTACGCGGCCTCGCGGCAGTACAAAGTCTTCTTCGACGGGCGCTCCGATATGTATGGAGCGACATGGGGAAACCAATACATCGTTATCGCAAGACTTCAACCCGATTGGGAAGCGGTCATCGAGAAAAACGACTTTTCTTGGATTTTTTTCGGCGCCAAGACGCCGCTGAGCATGCTTCTGTTGGAAAAGAAGAACTGGCGGCTAATCTACGCCGACAAAGTCGCCAACATTTTCGTGAAGGACATCCCCGAAAATCGCGCCCTGATCGCGAAGTACCCTGAAGTCAGACCGGTTGCGGATCGGCAATAAGCGCGCGAATTCCCTACTGCCCGATGATCATCTTCGCGGTGTTGGAGTAGCTTATCGTCGGAAAAGCCGCGGAAAACCAAAAAACGGGCTGGAACGTGGCGCTTACTTTAACGCTGACGGTGGTGCCGGGATCCGGGGTTGCCGGCCAGGTAACGTCGACGGTAAACGCAGGCCATTGATTCTGCACGTACGTCTTGATATCAGCGCTCGTCACCTGGCAGGCGGGCAAGCCTAAGACGGTCTTGCAACTGGTTCCGTGCATGCTGCCGTACCGCGCCCCCTCTTCCG
>Ga0075423_10002648_pt1 | contig 16322 bp, 12 predicted proteins | sample SoiMethybrSBSTD2_FD_80114 | JGI IMG/M metagenome (GOLD analysis project Ga0075423, IMG submission 80114) | Bulk soil microbial communities from a Populus tree surrounding site in Tennessee, USA - Soil MetaG P. TD hybrid SBSTD2 | ecosystem: Environmental > Terrestrial > Soil > Tree plantation...
GCGTCAGGGTCAAATCCGAACGGCATCGCGCACTTCCTCCAGCGTGGCCGAGGCGACCTGGCGGGCCTTTCCGGCCCCCATTTCCAGTATCTCCCGGACGCGCCCCGGATGTTGCGCAAGGGCCGCCCGGCGCTCGTGCAGGGGAGTGAGAACTGGATTCAGGTGGCCCAGTAGCATCGTCTTGCAGTCGATGCACCCGATCCCGGCTCTGCGGCACTCGATAGCCACGGAATCCTGCGTGGCTTGGGTCGAAAACGCCTTGTGCAGCGTGAAGACCGGGCAAATGTCCGGATTGCCCGGATCCGTCCTGCGGACCCGTGCCGGATCGGTGACCATAGTCAGCACCTTTTTGCGCACTTCGGCCTCCGGGTCCGAGAGATAGACGGCGTTGCCGTAGCTCTTGCTCATCTTCCGACCATCGGTGCCCGGGAGGCGCGGGACCCGGGTTGTCTTCGGCTGAGGCTCTGGGAAAACGTCGCCATAGAGCGAGTTGAAGCGTCTGGCAATCTCCCGGCAAAGCTCCAGGTGAGATATCTGATCCTCGCCGACCGGCACCCAATGGGCTTTGTAGGCCAGAATATCGGCGGTCTGCAGCACCGGGTAGCCAAGAAACCCGTAATTGGTCAAATCGCGGTTGGCCATCTGTTGCTGCTGCTCCTTGTAGGTAGGAACCCGCTCCAGCCAACCCAGCGGGACGATCATCGACAACAAAAGGTGGAGCTCGGCGTGCTCCTTGACCCTGGACTGCACGAACAGTGTCGAGCGATCCGGATCCAGGCCCGCCGCCAGCCAGTCCAAGGCCATTTGAAAGACATAGTCCTTCAGATTCTCGGTGTTGGCATATTCGGAGGTCAAGGCGTGCCAGTCGCAAATTGCGTAAAAGCAGCGATACCGATCCTGAAGGGAGACCCAGTTCTGCAGCGCTCCCACGAGATGGCCGATATGGAGCGGACCGGAGGGGCGAAAACCGGAAAGTACCCTCTCTTGGGCGTTCATGGTTTCAGACCTTCTTCAGCGCTTACGCCGGGTATCCAGCACCAGCAAAGCCGAGCTGATACGGGAAATCTTCCGACCCCGCTTCTGGATCGCTTGAATATCGTCGGTAGCCGGTTGGTCGGCGCGAATCTCCCGCTGTACTTTCTCCAGCTGCTGGCGCAGCTGCATCAGCTCCGACTCGGTGAATCCCTTCAGCAGCACCGCACTGAGGAGCACGTACCCTTCCGCGATGTCGCGGGACATGGCGTAGGCTGAGCCGCCAAGAAAAGTCCCCATGATCTCTCTCCCTGAAGGACGCGGCAACGCCGAGCTGACGTTATCGCGCCTGTAGTTTCAACAGAACCATCCCCAGGGCGAGAGTGTCCCCGCTCTGGAGGGGCTCCGATTTCCCCGGGATGAGCCGCTTGCCGTTGAGGAAGGTGCCGTTGAGGGCTCCGACTTCCTCGCTGATGAAGAGCTTCGTTCCGCTGGCCGTCACCCGGGCATGCCGCCTGGAAACGGAGCGATTGGTGTCGAACGGGGTGAGGTCGATTTCCGGCCGTGTCCCGGTCACGGGATCGTAGCGGCCGATGAGGCAAACTTCCCCCTTGATGGGGAATACCTGCTCCCCTTCTCCCAGCACCAGGGCGCCCACGCAGTCGGGGGGAATCTGCACCGCGCCACCCACGGAAACCGCCGCGGGGGCATCTCTCACCAGCGGCACGGAGCGATCCAGGTCCCTGCCCTTGACCGCCGCCGCGTCGCGATCCGCTTCTGGAGTGTCGGCTTTGCCCTGCGATTCCTGCAATCGGGAGGAGAGTTTGCGCAGCATGCGCACGGCGATCTCGATGTTTCCCCGGATCATCCGGTCGAATATCGCACTGGTGATCTCGATGACTTCCGAGTCTTCGGCGGCGCGGGCGCATGCGGTACGGGGGGTCCCCTCCAGCACCGACATCTCCCCGAAAAAGTCCCCCTTCTCCATGACCGCCAGGATCTGAACCTGGCTGGCATGGTTCCGGTAGATTTCCACCGCTCCCGACTGGACGATGAACATTTCGGAGCCGGGATCCCCCTCCCGGAAGATGACCTCCCCGGACTTGAAACGGACGATGAAATCCTTCAGGGGGTGCGAGACCACGGATGTCCTTGAGCGGGAAGAGGTGATTCGAAATATCGGATCGCCGACAACGCGACAGAGAATATCGAGGCTGCGAGGACGTGTCAAGGAATCGAGAGCATTGCTTCCGGGGTGCGGCCTCCCTAGAATGGTTCGGTGATGCGAGCCCGCAGCCTCCTACTCTGGGCCCTCCTTCCGATCGCTCTCGCCGGCGGGATGGCGTCGCGACCTTCCCCCTCGTTCCATCCTCCTCTGCAGAGCGCCACTACCCTGGTTGCCTCCTTTGCGGAGTACCGGCCGGATCACCTTCACCCGGGTGTCGACCTCTCCACCGGCGGGCGAACCGGGCTTCCGGTGTACGCGGTGATGGCGGGCGAGATTTTTCGACTCAAGGTGGAATGGCGCGGGTACGGACGGGCCGTCTACTTGCGGCATGCCGACGGCCGAATCTCCGTCTATGCGCACCTGGAGCGCTTTGACGAGGCGCAGTTGAAGCTGGAGACGCGTGTTGAGCAAGCCAGCAGGTCGACCGGTTCGAAGTATCCGGGGGACATCTACCTGGACCCGCCGGTACCGGTGCGGCAGGGTCAACAGATCGCCACCTCCGGAGAAAGCGGCGCGGGGCTGCCTCATCTGCATTTTGAGCTCCGCAAAGATGAGCAAAGGCCCGGCGATCCTTCGCCAGTGCTGGGGCGCTTGCCTGGCGGAGAATCACCTCGCCTGGAGACGCTCGTGCTCCTCGCCGATGAGGCGGGCGTCTGGGTGAACGGCGCCAGAGTCTCCGAGGTCCGGCTGAGTCGCGACAAAACGGGCACTTTCGTCCCCGACGCTGAGCCCATGGTAACCGGGCCTTTCTTTCCTGAGGCACGCATCGTGTCCGAAGACCGAGAAGGGCACCACCTGGGAATCGAGAGCCTGATGGTCAAGCTGGACGGCAAGCTGGTGTATCGCACCGTCCTGAGGGAGTTCCGGTTCGACCAGTATCCGCAGGTCGGATTGCTCCTCGATCACGCCAGAAGCCGACTTTCACCTTCCGAGTTCACTTATCGGTTGGCCAGACTTCCGGGAAATACACTGGGGCTCGTCGGCGCTCCTCTCGAATCAGCCTGGCCCTCTATGCAACCGGGCCGGCACCAATTGCAATTGGAGGTCACTGGCGCCCTGGGCGCGCGGACGAGCGCCACCATTCCCCTCCGGGTGGTTTCGGCGCCACAGATGAAGTGGGTTACGGTCGCCGCGGGCGAGGGCGAGTCTCCTCGAGTCACGCTGCGTGTTGCTTGGCCAGCGGGCGAAACCAAGTCCTCCCGCAAGATTCTCTACACGCCCATCGGTACGAACGCTCCCGTGCCCTGTGGCGCTCGCGAGATTCTGCCGGACGGGGAATCGTGCACCTTCCCCGATCTGAAAGGGGTGCTCGGACTCACTGCCACCGCCCTGCTCGACGAAATCCCGGTCGCCCGATCCACCCATCTTTTTCCCCTCGCAACCGATCAGAGCCCTTCCCCGCTCGAATGCCAGGCAGTTCCAGGCATGAATTTCGTGGATCTGGAGATCCCTTTCACCCGGTCGGCTCGCGACCTGCCGTCCCGCCTGGTGGTGGCGGGAGAATCGGACAACTTCGCATTGCCGTTGACGGAGCTGGAGCCGGGTGTGCTGGTCGCATCGGTCCCGCTCGAGCACTGGCAGAGGATCTCGCGAATCGACGCCGAGTGGGATACTCAGGGCGGTCCCGTGCGTGCTTCCCTTTCTCTGGCTGTTCACACGGTTACTCCGGATAAATCCTCGGAGATGGATGATTGCGGATTGAAGCTCAGTTTTCCGGTTGGCTCCATTTTCGCGCCGACGGCCGTGGCCTGTTCCGTGTACAAGGGAAACATCCCGTCGGTTGAAGGATTGGATTTGAAGAGCCCGGTCGTCAGCCTGCTGCCGGAAGGCACTCCGCTGTCCCGCAAGGCCTCGGTCCTCTTCTCCCCTCCAGGCGGGACGGAGGGTACCCGCCGGCTGGGAATTTACCGTCTGGATCGCTCCCGCGGGGAATGGGCCTTCCTGGGTGGTGAAGCCAGTGCCGCGGGCATCGCCGTTGGTGTGGGTCGCTTCGATACGCTTGCCCTGCTGGAGGATCGGGCCGCGCCACGCATCCTCGGAGTCATGCCCTCGCTCACCGAAGGGACCCTCGATTCCCGGCCGCATTTCGTGGTGCGAGTCGAGGACAACGGCTCCGGACTGAACTTCGACGGCGTTCACCTGGCGGTGGATGGGGATGAAGTGGAAATGGAATACGACCCGGATCGTGGATGGTCCACCGGCGGCCCTGAGAGAGCTTACCCCAAGGGAAGCCACACCCTGCGGCTGTGGGCGGAGGATCGCTCCGGGAATCGCACGCAAGACGCCACCTTCACGGTAATGGTTCCTTAAAATCAGCGGCCCTCAGGCATTCCAGAACGGGGCTGTCGATATCTTTTCGCGGCCCGGTTTTTCTCGCTGCCGGGAAATATCTGCTGCGTCATTCGCCCGTATCCTCCTGTGTTTGCATAAAGTTCCGAGCCGTAGTCCGGAAATGGCGAATCGCCGACCCGCGGATCCCGACAAATCCCGGACCCAAGTCTTCAACAGAATTTCAACAGGGTGCCGGGTGAGAGCCAGTGAGGGTTCCCCGAGGTGGAAGGAACCTATCCTCCGAGGACGCGCAGAAAGCACTCCCTCACCGAAGCGCAGGACTCATGAACCAGCCGAAGCAGTGAATCTGAGGTGGCTTGGCGGGAGGAGGAAAACGAGAAGCTCAGCTGCCTGGCAAGACGGGTGAGAATGACCGGAGAAAGGGGGAGCAAATCTCCGGGCCGATCGTGCAGCAGGCGCAGGGAATGGTCCAGGCTCCGGAACAACAGATAGGCGGCGTAAAGCGTGGGATAGTCGTTGTCGGACAGGAGTCTTCGAGCGTGCAGATCGCTGAGCATTTTGAGGGTATCCCGCTCCGGCACGCCGGAGACACCGTGGAGGATCTGCAGGTACTCGATCAGGAAGTGTATTTCCATCAGTCCACCGGGACCGAGCTTGAGCGGTATCCCCTCGCCGGAACGTCCCGCGATCGACTGTTCCAGTCTCTGTTTCATTTGCATCACTTCGGAGGCCAGTGTGTCACGGCGGATGCCCTGGAATACTTCTTCCTCGATCCGGCCTATCACACTGGCCCCAAACTCCAGGTCCCCCGCAATGGGCCTGGCTTTCAACAGAGCCATCTTCTCCCAAGTCTGCGCCGCACCGGAAAAATACTCGAGCAGCCCGGCATCCGACTGGACAAGCTCCCCTTCCCCACCCGCCGGGCGAAGGCGGAGATCGACGCTGTACAGCGAGCCCTCCTGGGTAATGGCGGTCAGCAATTGGACCACTGCTTCGGCACGACGCCGGGCCACATCCACGGATGCGGCCCGATCCCCTAAGGGATCCATCACGAAAACCAGATCGAGATCCGAGTTGTAGTCCAGCTCGCGATAACCCAGCCGCCCCAAGCCGAGAATGCAAAAACGCATGCCGGTGCGAGGCAAGCCCTGCGCCGCCACCTTATCTGCACCGCGCAAACAGGTCTGGGCGAGTAGCGTCAGGCGCTGCAGCGTCCGGCTCAAACTGTCCTGATGATGAATGTCCCTCAAGCCCGTAAAGAGGACTTCCCTCTGGTGAAAACGACGCAGAGCAGCGCTCGCCTTCCGGGGCGACGGAGAAACTCCGAGGGACTTCTGTAGCCGTTCCTCGAGCTGCCGGGGTTCCACATCATTCAGCGAGTGCGTGAGACTGCCCAATTCCTCAAAAATCTGCGGATGCCGGGTCAAGACCGAGCTCAAATGCTCGCTTTGGGCCAGCAGCTGAACCAGCGGCGGGATCCACTCGACCTTTTGGAAAAAGGCCCGCCGGGCGGAGACTTCCACCAGCAAGGAGGACAAAAAACGCTCCAGGTTGATGAGGGCCCGCTCCGGTTCAGGGGCGCAGGCAACTTCCTGAAGGAATGCGGTCGAGACTCTTCGTACGCCGCGCCTCTCTACGGCGCTGATTTGCTCCGGAGAGAAAAGTCGCCGGATCCGCTTGAACAGGCGGATGGCCTCTTCGGGGGCCGGGGTGTTGTTCCGGCCGAGGAGACCCGGAAGCGCTCCGTCGGGGATCGGATCCAGGAGGGGATCGGGCTCGGCAGCCTCCAGGGTCGGCTGCGAAAGGACGCCAAACACCCGATCATAGAACTCCCGAATCGCTCGCCGGTGCAGCTCCAGCTCCCGCCGGAAGGCTTCGATCCCATCTCGCTCCAGGAATCCCATGCGCCGCGCCAGGGCCCGCAGCGGTGCATCCTCGGTGGGAAGCTGGTAAGTCTGGCGATTCCTGTCCAGCTGGAGACGGTGCTCCACCCGCCTCAGAAATGTGTAGGCCTGCGCCAGGCTGGCGTGCTCACCGTAGGTCACCAGGTCCTTGTCCGCCAGCCGGTGCAGCGCTCGCAGAGTGTTTCCCTCATGCACCCAGGGCTCGGTGCGACCGTGAGTCATCTGAAGCGCCTGCACCGAAAATTCGAGCTCGCGGATACCGCCACGACCCAGCTTGAGATCCACGTCGCTCCGGCCCTTCAAGGCCAGCTCCTCATCGATCCGGTCCTTCATTTCCTTAATTTCCAGCGCCACGAGCGCAGATCCACCCGCAGGATCCACGCATTCCTTGAGGGAACGGGCAATCCCGTCACCGAGGTCGGCCTCGCCGGCGCAGGCCCGGACCTTGATGAGAGCCTGCTTCTCCCAGGTCCTGGCCCAGGTGCGGTAGTACGAGAGAAGGGAGCGCTGCGAGCTGACCAGCTCTCCATCGGCTCCCCCGGGCCGAAGTCCTAGATCCACCCGGAACACCTGCCCTTCCGTTGAGATTCCGGCGATACGCCGGGTGATTCCCTCGCCAACGCGGGTGAAGAATTCCCGATTTGAGATCACGCTTTCCGGATCGGAGTCGGCACCCGCCGTCTGCCCTTCGCGACCGTACACATAGACGAGGTCGATGTCCGAGCTGTAATTGAGCTCACGGCCACCGAGCTTTCCCAACGCCAAAACGGCGAAGTCTGCTTCACACAGCCAGCCGGAGTCATCGTGGAATTGGGGCATTCCATGACGATTGAGCTGCTCAGCCAGCGTGAGTCGATAAGCTTCCTCGAGCAGGACATCGGCCAGCAGCGAGAGCGAGCCCGTCGTCTCGGTCAGGTCGGATTTTCCAAGAACGTCCCTGAGAGCGATCCGCACATACTCGCGATACTTGAAGCGGCGCAAGACCGCGGCGTCGGAAAGCTGGGAAAACGTGAACCGAAATCGAGCCAGCTCCTCCTGGAGATCCTCCGCAGTTCGTACCTCCTCAGACGCGAGATGGACCGCCGCCCAGGGCAGGTAGTCTGGGTTTTGCAGGACGAGCTCACCCAGAAACGGACTCTGCCCCGACAAAGACGTGAGGATCAGGAGCTGCTGGCGGTCGGCCGGAAGGCCATTTCTGGCCTGGTAGCGGGTCAGAAAATGGATGAGCGAGGGAGGATCTGGACTCGAAGCGATTTGCTCTCGGAGAAACTCCTCCTCCCCGGATGGAGCCGGGAAGGCATCGAGCCCTGGAGGGGCTTCGTCATTTCCGGTCGAACTCATGGCGGGATTCTATCGGTGGGAGGGGTCGGCGGGCAATGCGAGGGCGGCGCGGCGGCGCGCCGCCCTCGCTGGAGGCAATCAGATATCAAAGTACAGAGCGAACTCGGAAGGGGTGGGACGAAAACGCTGCGGCTCCACCTCCCGCTCCATCTTGTAATCGATCCACGTCTGAATCACGTCCTCGGTGAACACATCGCCTTTAAGGAGAAAAGCGTGATCCTTTTCCAAAGCCTTGAGAGATTCTTCCAAGGATCCCGGCAGCGAGGGGACCTTGCGGAGCTCTTTCGCCGAGAGCCCGTAGATGTCCTTGTCCAACGGCTCGCCCGGGTCGATGCGATTCTCGATGCCGTCCAGGCCGGCCATTAGCATGGAGGCGTAGGCAATGTAAGGGTTGCAGGACGGGTCCGGAGGCCTGAACTCCACACGCTTGGCCTTCGGGCTGGCGCTGTACATGGGGATGCGGATGGCCGCGGATCGATTGCGTCGCGAATAGGCAAGATTGACCGGCGCTTCATAACCCGGAACCAGACGCTTGTAGGAATTGGTGGTGGGCGCGGCGAAGGCGACGATGGCAGCGGCGTGCTTCAGGAGACCTCCGATGTAGTGCAGCGCCATCTCCGAAAGCCCGGCGTACTTGTCGCCCGCGAAGAGGGGTTTTTCTCCCTTCCACAGGCTCTGATGGGTGTGCATCCCGGAGCCGTTGTCGCCAAAAATCGGCTTGGGCATGAAGGTGACCGTCTTGCCGTGGCGACGGGCTGTATTCTTGCAGATGTACTTATAGAGCATCAGCGAATCGGCGGTGCGGGTCAGGGTGTTGTACTTGATGTCGATTTCCATCTGGCCGGCGGTGGCCACCTCATGATGATGGGCCTCGATATGCAGCCCGCACTGCTCCATCACGGCCACCATTTCGCTGCGCAGGTTCTGGAAGGCATCGGTCGGCGGAACCGGGAAATAGCCTTCCTTGAAACGGGGTTTGTATCCCAGATTCGGATTCTCCTCGCGACCGCTGTTCCAGCGCCCTTCCACGGAATCGAGATAGTAATAAGAGCAATGCTCGTTTTGATCGAAACGAATGTCGTCGAAAATGAAAAACTCCGCCTCGGAGCCGAAATAAGCGGTGTCGGCAATCCCGGTATAGGTGAGGTAGGCCTCCGCCTTCTGGGCGATGTTCCGCGGGTCGCGGCCGTAGCGCTCCTTGCTCACGGGATCGTGGATGTTTCCGACCATGGACAGGGTCGGAATATCGCAGAAGGGATCCATGACGGCGCTGGCGGGATCGGGAACCACCAGCATGTCGCTCTCATGAATCGATCGCCAGCCTCGAATGCTGGAGCCGTCGAAACCGTAGCCATCCTGGAAATTGGATTCGCTCAATTCGTGAATGGGTACAGAAAAATGCTGCCAGAGGCCGGGGAAATCCATGAACTTGATGTCCAGGATTTGCGCACCTTTTTCCTTCACCATCTTCAGGACATCCGCCGGTTTCATCTGCTCTTTTCCTCCATGAAAGCGGGGATTCTAGCACACGGCGGATCGCTGTCAAGAGACGCTTCGCGACCTTGAATTCGCCCCTCCCGGGGAAATTCCGTATGATGATTCGCGCCAGGAGCCACGCGGCACGAAAAGCTCCGGAGCATGGGGAAGGGTGACGATGGCGGGACGATTGAAGCATCTAGTTCGTGGTTTGCCCTGTCTGTTGGGAGTTTGCCTGGCGGGGAGCCTGGGCGCCGGTCCGGCCGAAGGAATCAAGCCGGTGAAGAGTCTGGAGCTTCTCGCCGATCAGGACGGTGTAAGAAGCGGTGAGTCACTCAGGCTGGCGGTCAAGGTCTCCCTGGACGGCGAGTACCACGTCAACAGTCATGTCCCCTCGGAGGAATTCCTGATTCCGACGACCTTCGAGCTCTCCCCGCCCGAGGGTCTGGCCTCCGGAGCCTGGGAATTCCCCAAAGGAAAATCCAAGAAGTTCCCCTTCTCGGACACCCCCCTGAGCATCTATGACGGAACCTTTATCATCCAGGGATCTCTCAAGGCCGCGGCAGGCTCTTCCCCGGGCCAGAAACAGGTGCGCGGGGTGCTCAAGTACCAAGCTTGCACCAGCCAGCGCTGCTTTCCTCCCAAGAAAGAGGAAGTGACTCTCGTCGTCCAGGTTGTACCGCCCGGGGCCCCCGTTCAACACCTGCACCCGGAGATCTTCCAGCCTGCCGTCCCCTGATCCGCTCCGCCTCAAGGGGGCGGTTCGAGAGGACGCCGGCGGGGTCGGGTGGATTATTGGCGCGACACGGGGACGATATCAGACTTGAAGGTGTCCAGGATTTTTTCGAGGCTTCCCAGGAGCTCCTGTTCCTTCTCAGGGGCGGGAGTGTCGCATTTCTCAGCGCCGGCTCCTCTCCCCTGGGCCGTGAACACGAGTGTGTACTCCACGTCCTCCCGCGGTGAGAAGAAAGTCACGGCTTTGGCCGGACCCGAGCCCAGGTGCTTCGGTATCGAATCCACCCAGCGTCCTTCCAGAATCCAGCCATCGTATTTCTTGAATTTCCCCTGGGTGATCTTTGAATCCGCCGGATCGAAGCGGAACGGACCGGTCCATTTCAGATAGTCCGAGAGGGCGCTCCTGGCGGCTTTTTCGTCCTGGATCCGCTCAGCCTTGGATATCAATTTCCAGACAACCAAGATATCCAGAGCATTTCCGGGAGCGCCGTTGTGAAGGCGGAAATTCCCCGAGTACCCTTCGTCCCTCGTTTCAATTCCGATGATTCCCGAAGGATTCTTTCCGGTCGCAACCGCATCAGGTGGCGCGAACTCCCAATCGTCCCTTCCGCTCACCGTCGTGTCCAGTCCTATGCGCGCCTTCCTGCGGAGAAACCTCTCAAGATTTCCGACGCTGTTCGCGTACTCGGTCACATCCACGGGGACCGGGAGCGTCTCCTCTTTTCCCGGACCATCGGGAAGCGTGAACTCAATCTGAGTCGGCGCTATTTCGAAGGTCGACATCCGCCGCTGCAGGAAAAGCTCGGTAAGGATGACCGCCGCCTGGCGGCGGACGAGCTTGGGGAGGACCATGCTGTATACGCCATTTTCAATTTTCTGACTGAACTCAGGCGGGTAGCTCAGCTGGGCCTGGAGCTCCTCCGGGGCGAGGCTGGGCTTCATCTCCACGGGAAAGGGCTGCCGGAAAGTCACGTTGCTCAGGCTCTGGGCCGCGGCGTTGACCAGATAGAAGTTCGCAATCAGCGAAAACGTTTCGCTCGCATTGTGAAATCTCGGGCGAAACGTGGGATAGGAAACGAATCGTGCGTTCGTGCCGGCTCCCGGCTCTTCTTGAGAGCGCAGGAATGACATCGAACCGAGTAATACCAGCGCCGACAACCCCATGAAAACAATCAACCTGCTTCGCATCAGGGCGATCCCTCCTCGGATTTGGATTCGGGCGTGAGTATAACATAGCGCCGAAACGGAGCTGGAATGAGCCATGACTTGGCGGACGTTCCGGAATCGTAATTCTCGTTACATTCCTCGTCTCGGAATGTAACTTCAGAACCTCGACCTCGGAGCGAGAAAACTATTCAACGAGCTGAACGGGAATGAGTTGTGATGAAGGGCGCGATTCGGTGGCGGCCTTGCACGGAAATTGCGACGGACTTCTGGCAAATGGACGGGAGCACAGGCTCTTGTCTTCTATCACCCCTTACAGTCCGTACCCTCCTCAACCGAACGACAGAATGCCGGGACCCCTCCCAGGGCCCCGGCATTTCGCTCCGACGGGTCCCGTCGCGGGTGGCCGAATCTCTAGTTGGAAAGAGTGAGGGTCATTCTGAGCTGAAGCCGGACCTTGCGTCCCTCGACAGACATCTCCAGAGGAACCGTGATTTGGTGCTGTTTCCCAGGCGTAACCGCCCCGACTTGAATCGTCGGAGTCTCGGGCGTCTCGGCGTGCCGAGCCGCCATGATTCCAAGCGGGTCGTGCGCGGTGGCGTCTGTTGCGATGTGCCCTTGCGCTGCCGAACGCCGGATGTCGGTGTCGGGGCCAGTCGTTGGGAAGGTAGCCGCGCGACCCGGCCTGACACTGGTCGGTGGCGCTGCTTTGGGGCTGAAGGCGACCGGCAGCGGCTCGGGCCGCTCTTCTTCGAGCACTTCCAGGACTTCTTCTGGGCCGTCTTCCGGAATCTCCTCCAGCAGAGCGCTGAAGTCGTTTGAAGGCTCGCTCGCAGAGGCCACTCCGGCGGTAGCGGAACGGGGAGGAAGATCCATTTCCAATTCGTCATCCAGATCGAGAATCTCCAAATCCTCTACTTTGGAGAGATCCTCTCCTTTTCCCTTTGAGGTGGCGGTAAAATCCGTCATCCCTCCAAGCTTTTCATCACTCCCGTCCCCACCGAAATCCACCCCCGACTCTTCGGCGAGAATCGCTTCCTCCTCCGCCGGGTTTTCGGAGGCGTAGACCGGGACCTGGGAGGCCGGCTCGACCGGAATCACGATGCGTTTCGCTTCGAACGCGTCTTTCTTCTCCCCTTTTTCCGGACCGGAAGCCCCGAGGTGATACTTGACGGCCAGGTGATTGAGGACCAGCTTGGTGACGGCCTTCAAAGTGTCTTCAACACCGATCCCGGTCGTCGCGACAGCCTCGTAGAAAGGGGCATTATGGCGGTTGATGAGAGTATTCATCTCCTCCACAGACGCCAGGTTGGGAAGGTCCCGCTTGTTGAACTGCATGACCAGCGGCATCTCGTCCAGTTTCAATCCAATTTCCAGGAGATTCTCTTCCAGGTTCTTGTAACTCTCGATGTTGGATTCCATCATCTTCTGCTGCGAGTCGGCCACGAACACCAGCCCATCGGCGCCTTTGAGCACCAGCTTGCGGGTGGAATTGTAGAAGACCTGGCCGGGGACGGTGTACAGCTGGACGCGCGTTCGCATGCCGCGGATCCGACCCAGCTCAATCGGCAGGAAATCGAAGAAGAGGGTTCGATCGGTCTTGGTCGCCAGTGAGAGCATCTTCCCCTTCTTGACTTGCGAGGGAAGGCCATCGTAAATGAATTGGAGATTCGTCGTTTTTCCGCAAAGCCCGGGCCCGTAGTACACAATCTTTGCGGTGAGCTCTTTCGTCGTGTAATTGAAGAGGACCATGCAGACTCCCGAAAGTCTTCAACCCCATAAACATAAGAGCCGATCGTCCCGGACGCAACCCGCCACGCGGCGCGCAACATATCATGCGCCTGCTCAGGGGGTCAATGTATTGATTAATCTGTCTTTAGCCTCAGCGGCACGTTAGGTCCGCTCACGAAACCTGAGAGCGACCGGGGCAAGAAGAAAGCCCAGGGACTCCTTGATTTGCCTGGCGAGGTACCGCCGGTAAGGCAGGTCGATACGGGCGCCATTGGTGAATACCACGAACGAGGGGGGGAAAATCCCGGTCTGGGTGATGTAGTACAGGCGGGGTATGCGATCACGCGCCGAGGGCGTCCGGCGGCCCACCGCCTCCTCCAAAGCGGAATTGAGGGCCGGCGTCGGGATCCGGCGCGAGCACTCCTCGGCAAGCCGATCCAGAAGGGAGAGCGCTTGAGTCATCCCGGCTCCTCCCAGAGCCGACACCGCGACGATCGGCACGTCGGAGGAGAAATGCAATCGGTTCCGGGCCCTCTCGATGGCATCTTCGGAACTGCCGGCGCCGGTGAGCCGGTCGATCTTGTTCAAGACAACCAGCAGAGGACGGCGGGTGCGCAGGCACACCCCAATCACGGCTAAATCCTGGTGGGTGGCGGGTTCTGCGGCATCCAATACCGCCAGAACCATATCCGCGTGCTTGATCACCGCGAAGGCCCGAGCCACGCTCTGCATTTCCACGTCCTCACCTTCGGAGCTCGCCTTTCGGCGCAGGCCGGCCGTGTCAACCATCTCGTAGAGTCGGCTCGCATGACAGAACTCCGTTCTAACCGGATCCCGCGTCGTTCCAGGCACGCTACTGACGACGGAACGATCTTCACCGGAGATTCGGTTGAACAGAGTCGATTTTCCAACGTTCGGCCTCCCCACGATGGCGAGGCGTATGCGCAAATCCTCTCCAGCAGCGGTTGATTGCAGCTCCGCCTCTTCCGCCACCAGGAGCTCCCCCATGCGATCCAGGAGAGTTCGAATGCCCCTCCCCTCCTCCGCGGAGACCGGAATCGGCTCCTTGAATCCCAAAGCGAAGAAATCAGAGAGACTTGCCTCCTGTGCTTCCGCATCCACTTTGTTCACAACCAGAAGCGTTTTCGTCGCCGCGCGTCGCAGCAATGACGCCAGTGCCTGGTCGAGCGGAGTCATTCCCAATCGGCCGTCCACCACGAACAAGAGGAGTTGGGCATCGGTCACACCCTTGAGCACTTGTGCCTTGACGCCGCGGGTCAATTCGTCCGGATCGCCCGGAACCAGGCCTCCCGTGTCGAGGATGCGGAAGCGCCTCCCGCCCCACTCGCAAAGCCCCTCGATGCGATCGGTGGTGACGCCCGGACGATCGTGCACAATGGAGCGGCTTCCCGTGAGACGGTTGAAAAGACGCGACTTTCCGACATTCGGGGCACCGACGATGGCCACCAGCGGCGTGGCGCCGGCGGACATCGTGCCCTGATTCAACTCAGGTTGGCTGTCTCTTCTCATCCGAGCCCTCCAACACTATCCGAGCGCCGCGCAGAGCGTGCCTTGCTTGACACCGATTTCTGTATTACCTAACATAGCAACAACTTAAAGCGGCTTGCCGCGATTCCGATGGGGAGGTCCGGGGGATGATCAAGACCGACATAATCAACAACGTCGCCAAGGCGGCTGACATCACCCGCATCAAGGCGGTCACCGCCGTGGAGGCCGTCCTTGATGCCATGAAGGAGTCAATGAAGCGCGGGGAGCGAATCGAGTTGCGGGGGTTTGGCGTTTTCCAGGTCAAACCCCGCAAGAAGGGAATCGGCAGAAACCCGCGAACCGGCTATGAAGTGCGCATTCCCCCGGGCAAGACCATTCGCTTCAAACCCGGCAAGAACCTGAGGAATCTCAAGTAATCCCAAGACTTCTGGCCGCGGCGGTATCCTGTCAGGCTCCTCGGATTTCCGCACTCCATCCGGCTTCCAGCGATGCGACGTCTGACCGCATCGATGCCGGAATCAAATTATAGCATCGCAGGGAACTCTTTCTCCCGCCCTTGTGGATTCTGCAACTATCTAGAGCGTGACGGTTTGTGACAAAGACCACCCGATGAGTGCCATGGACTCCAGCGAGGAGCAGCGCTTCCACCCCGGAATGGCTCCTGCCGGCCGACCCGCTAAAACCGATCGCCCTCTTCTGCATCTGGCGCTGTTCCTGGCGACGGTGGCAACGACGATGGTGGCGGGAGCTCTCTTTCACGTAGAGAACGCTCCTCCTTCGGAGCAATGGCAGAGCATCGTCATGAACCCGACCACCTGGCTGATGGGCCTCCCCTACGCCCTGAGCGTCCTGACGATCCTCCTGGCTCACGAAATGGGTCACTACCTGGCCTGCCGCTACTATCAGATACCGGCGAGTTTGCCCTATTTCCTGCCGGGTCTTCCCATCCTGGGTACCTTCGGTGCTTTCATTCGCATCCGTGGCCCGATTCCTTCCCGCAAGGCGCTCTTCGACGTGGGGATCGCCGGACCGCTTGCGGGGTTTGCAGTGGCTCTTCCGTTCATCCTGTACGGGATGAGCCGCTCCCACATCGGGAACGCGTCCGACGTGGGAGGCAGCGACTTTCTCCTGGGCTTCCCGTTGCTGTTTCTCGGGGTGATCCGCTGGTTTTTCCCCCATCTTCCCGACGGTGCAATCTTGAACTTGAGCCCCTATCTGTCCGCTGCATGGGTCGGAATGCTGGCTACTTCCCTGAACCTCCTCCCGGCCGGCCAACTGGACGGCGGGCACATTTGCTACGCCATCTCCCGGCGCTTCCACGCCCGAATGTCCCGCGCCACCCTCGTGGGAGTGATCCTGCTCGGAGCGCTGCACCGGGCGTGGCTCGTGTGGGCTGTGGCATTGCTCTTTCTTGGTGAGCGTCACCCTCCCCTGCTGGATGAGTCCGAGCCGCTCTCCCCGGGAAGAAGGGCGCTGGCGGTCGTCGCCCTGGTGATTTTCCTGCTCACCTTCATGCCGATTCCCATCGAGCTCCTTTCGTAAGCCCTTTACGGTACCAGAGGACGCCATCCCCACTGGGTCCCGTCGCTGAACGCCTGCACCGCGCCCTCGCGGTCGGTGCGGAGAATCTTCACCCCTTTCAGTCGCAGTCTCTCCAGAACCTTTTGCGACGGATGTCCCCAGGGATTGCCTTCGCCCACGGACACCACCGCCAGCCCCGGCAGGACCCTTGCGAGCAAGTCCTCTGACGTGGAAGAGGCGCTCCCATGGTGTGCAATCTTCAGCACTTGAGCCGAGATCGAGACGCCGGCGCGCAGGATGAGCGACTCCCCCTCCGTCTCCACGTCACCCGTAAGCAACACTGCGCTATGACGGTAGGTGATGCGCAGAACCAGCGAATCATCGTTGGCGACGGGTTGCCCAACGCGGTAGCCGGCTGGAGGGTGCATCACTTCCAGGCAGGTTTCTCC
>Ga0075423_10002650_pt1 | contig 16318 bp, 15 predicted proteins | sample SoiMethybrSBSTD2_FD_80114 | JGI IMG/M metagenome (GOLD analysis project Ga0075423, IMG submission 80114) | Bulk soil microbial communities from a Populus tree surrounding site in Tennessee, USA - Soil MetaG P. TD hybrid SBSTD2 | ecosystem: Environmental > Terrestrial > Soil > Tree plantation...
CGCCCTCCGGGCTACGGCGAGGCAAGCTTCGCCCTCCGGGCTGCGGCGAGGCAGGCTTCGCCCTCCGGGCTACGGCGAGGCAGGCTTCGCCCTCCGGGCTGCGGCGAGGCAGGCTTCGCCCTCCGGGCTACGGCGAGGCAGGCTTCGCCCTCCGGGCTACGGCGAGGCAGGCTTCGCCCTCCGGGCTACGGCGAGGCAGGCTTCGTCCTGCACCCTACCGCAGGGGTGCCGTGAATTCAGGCGGCAGCTCGGTCCAGCGGTCGCGCCGCGGATAGAACAACGGCTTGCGATCGGGATACTGCTTCCTGAACGCTTTGTAGCGTGCCCGCCACCAGGCGGTCCGCCGCTTCGAGATCCGGATCCGGCGGTGCGGCCACTCGAGCAGCATGCGCTCGACTTTCCAGACGCTGACGTCCGCGAGCCGCCAGTCGTAGGTGCCCATCACCCGCAGGTCGACGACCTCGTAGCCGGTGACCCCTCCCGTAAAGTCCACGTACGGATCGACGTAGCTCAACGCCAGGTTTCGTGGTGACGTGAACACGGGCCGCCGGCCGTGCAGCCCCGGATCGCGTGAGCGCGCGACCGATCCCCATCCGGTGGGTGTCTTGTAGACGAAGATCACATGGTCGAGGCGATCGATCGACTCGAAGCTCAGAACGAGCGGCGGATAGCCGTGCTGCTCGAGAATGACCGCGGCCGCCAGCGCCGCCTCGAGACAGTGGGCCGTGCCATGACGCACCACCCCGCGGAAAGTGCGGAGCGTTTCACCGCGCTTCTCGTCGTTGTACCGCAGCAGGTTCAGATAATGCTGCACCGCGGCCGGCGTCTTCAGGCGGTCGATGACCCGGCGTTCCGCCGCGGTGAACGCCTCCCGCGGAGGCCGTTCAGCGTCTCGCGTGCGCACGCCGGATCTCCGCAACCAGGTCTGGAGGGGCCCACTCGCTGCCACTCAGAGTCGTAATCAGCTTCCCCTCGCGATCGATGATTGCGGTCCGGAGGTTGTGCACGATGTCCCCCGCCGGTTCGCCGCTGCGCAGCACCGACACCCCGAACTGCGCGGCGAACCCATCCACGTCCTCCCGGGCGCCGGTCAGGAAGTGCCAGAGGGAGGGATCGGCGCCCAGATCGGCGGCGCGCCTGCCGAGAACGGCGGGCGAGTCGTAGTCCGGATCGAAGCTCACGGACAGCAACTGCACCTCGCCGCGAAGGCGGGCATCGGCGCGCACCTGCTCCTGCACGGCTCTGAAGTGCCGGTCCATGACCGGACAGAAGTCGGGCAATGGACATCGCGTGTACATGAACGTGACGGCGAGAATCCGGCCGCGCCAGTCGGCGAGCCGCCGGGGCGCACCGCTCTCGTCGATCAGGCGTGCGTCGCGCACCGCCAGTCCGGGCTCGATGAGCGCCATCACCCGGGCCGGCGATGACGGATCGGCGAGCGGAGCGAACCCGGTTCGGGCGACATCTCGCAGGTGCGCCTCAGTGCCGTTCACGACCAGCGTCGCGGTCACGAGCTCGCCCGCGGTGCGCCCGTCCATCTGCTTCCCCTCGCTCACTTTGAACGCCATGGTCATGCCGGGCATGAAGCCGGGGATGTCGTCGTGTCTGATGGTGAGCTCCTGCCGGGCTGGATCCACCGCGACGACCTGCCCCTTGAGCACGTAGCGGCGCCCGGACGGGCGGCAGGCCGCGGCCGTGATGGTCAGGCCGGCAACCAGCACGGCGATGAGCGCGCCAGCCCGCCGAGGCCGGCACCTGCGAAGCGTCCCCATCTGGTTGACTCTACAGGCACCCAGCGCCCGGAGCAACGGCATGCATCCTGCTTGATTCGCGTTCTTAACGGGACACTCGTCTTGATGCGCGGCACAGCCCCGCACACCATCCGTGTGAGCCCCCCACATGAGCGTCTGCTTCAGCGCGGAGGCGGTCGGCTCGCCGAGGGTGAACGTCGCGCGTCATTTTTGGCAGGAGTAAGGGGAGCATGGGAAGGAGACTCTACGTCGGCAACCTACCGTATTCGACCTCCGAGGATCAGCTCACCGAACTGTTCAGTCGCGCGGGCAAGGTCGACAATGTCCGCGTCATGCGGGACATGGCCACGGGACGGGCACGTGGCTTTGCGTTCGTCGAGATGAGCTCCGACGAAGAGGCGCAGAAGGCCATCAATGACTTCCACGAGTACCAGCTCGAGGGCCGCGGGCTGGTGGTCAACGAAGCCCGTCCGAAGCCTGAAGGAGGCTTTGGCGGCTCCGGCGGTGGGAGCGGACGCGGACGCGGCAACTTCGGCGGAGGCGGCGGCAACCGCGGGGGCGGCGGCGACGAGTACGGTGGCGGCCGCAGAAAAGAACCGCGCTGGTAGCAGAACGAAAAAGGCCGGCCCGCGAATGCGGCCGGCCTTCGTGTGTACGGACGCCGAGGGCGCTACTCGTCGACGATCCAGCCGTCCCGTAGCTGGATGATCCGGCTGCCGTAGGCGGCGTTCGCTTCCGAATGCGTGACCTGCACGATCGTGGTACCGGACTCGTTGAGTTTCCGGAACAACTCCATGATCTCTTTGCCCTGGCTCGTATGCAGGTTGCCCGTGGGCTCGTCGGCCAGAATCACCTTGGGGTTCGAGATGACCGCGCGCGCGACGGCGACGAGCTGCTGCTGCCCGCCCGACAGCTGGTTCGGGTAGAGATCCTTCTTCCCGACGATCGCGAACTTGTCGAGGATGTCGCAGACCATGCTCTCGCGCTCCGACTTCCGGATGTCGCGATAGGAGAGCGGGATGTCGAGGTTCTCGTAGACCGTCAGGTGATCGAGCAGGTGATAGCTCTGGAACACGAAGCCGATGTATTGCTTGTGCAGCTTCGCACGATCCTTGGCCGCCAGCTTGTGGACGGGTTGATCGAGGAAATAGTACTCGCCGGTCCACGCGCTGTCGTGCATCCCGATGATGTGGAGGAGCGTCGACTTCCCGGCGCCCGACGGTCCCATGATCGAGACGAACTCGCCTTCCTTGATATCGGCATTGATGCGGCGCAGGACATAGCTGCGGCTGGTGCCGTGCGCGTAGGACTTTTCGATGTTGCGAAGCCCGATCAGCACGTTCGGCGCGAGCGACGTTTCCGGCGGCAGCGCGTCGGCGACCGGCGCGGGTGCGGGCTGGTTCGAGCGGGAGAAGAACGCCATGTGGTCTGTACCTTTCGCCTCTTAGACGGGCCGCTGTCAGGATCGGTTTCTCTCTGAAGCCGGGCCCGCCGGCGGTTGCGAGCCGTCCCTATCTTACTCCGCGCGCAACGCGACCATCGGATCGACGCGGGTGGCCCGCCGTGCCGGGATCGTGCAGGCCATCGCCGCGATCAGCGTCAGCAGCAGGGCCATTCCGCCGAAAATGCGCGGATCTCCAGGCCCGACCCCGAACAGCATGGTCGTCAGCAGGCGGCCCACGACGAACGAACCGGCGATCCCGAGCAGGATGCCCGCCGCCGTCACCCGCAGGCCGTCGCCGATGACGAGCCGGAAGACCTCCGACCCCGATGCCCCGAGCGTCATCCGTACCCCGATCTCGGTCGTGCGCTGAGCGACGGCGTAGGCCATCACGCCATAGAGGCCGATGGCCGCCAGCGTGAGGGCCAGCGCCGCGAATGCGGCCGCGAGCACCGCGACGAACCGCGGCTGGTCGATCGAGTCGCGGACCCTGGTCTCGAGCGTCGTGATGCCCGACACCGGGACCGCACGATCGATCTCGGCGACCGCGCGACGCAGGGCGGCGCCGAGCCGCGCGGGGTCGCCGTCGGTCTTCAGGATCACGTTCATCCCGGGCTCGGTCATCTGCCAATAGGGAATGAACGCTTCGACGCGGCCGGCATCCCTGGCGCCGCGCCCTTTCACGTTCGACACGACCCCGACGATCGAGAACCACGGGGCGTCATCGCCCCCGAATCGGACGCGGTGGCCGATCGGATCCACCCCCGCGAAATAGGTTCGCGCGAACGTCTCATTGACGATCACCGATGGGGCAGCCTCGCGTTCGGCGATCGCGTGTCCCTTCAGAAGTCGCATCCCCATGACCTCGAAGTACCCGGCGCTGATCAGGCGATACCACGTGGCCGGTGTCTGCGACTGCGAGGCGGGAGCCGGCCGGCCTTCGATCTCGAAGCTGGTGTCGCTGTCGCCGCTGAGCGGCAGCACCGACGCCAGCGCCGCCCGGCGGACGCCCGGCAGCGCGCTCGCGCGCTCGAGGACCTGATCGTAAAAGACGCGATGCTTCGCCATCGTGTCGTAGCCGCCGGCCCGGGGCGGATTGACGAAGCCGACCAGCGCCTGGCGCGGATCGAAGCCGAGGTCGGCGGCTTGCAGCTTGACGAAGGTCTGCAGCAGGAGGCCGCCGCCGGTGAGCAGCATCAGCGCCAGCGCGACTTCCACGGCGATCAGTGCCCGCCGCACGCCGTGGCCGCTCGCGCCGGTGGCACCTCGAGCGCCATCCTTCAACGGCTTCGCGACGTCGTTGCGTGACGACTGCAAGGCCGGGATCAATCCGAACAGCACGCCGGTGCCGATGGTCAAGGCGGCGGCAAACAGCAGGACGGCTCGATCGAATCGCACCTCGTTCAGGCGCGGCGCAGTCGCCGGAGCGAGCGCGAGCAGCCCATCGACCGCCCAGACGCCAACGCCGATCCCGGCCGCGCCGCCAATCGCGGCGAGCAGCAGGCTCTCGGTGAGCAGCTGGCGAATCATGCGCCCGCGGCCGGCGCCGAGCGCCATGCGCACGGCGATCTCGCGCTCTCTGGACGACGCGCGCGCCATCAGGAGATTGGCGATGTTCGCGCAGGCGATCAGCAGCACGAACGCGACCGATCCCAGCAGCGTCAGGAGTCCGCCCCGGATGTCGCCGACGACGCGCTCGTGCAGCGGGATCAGCAGGAAGCCGGTCTTTTCGTTGAACTGGGGATGCTCCGCCTCGAGGCGCCGCGCCAGAGCAGAGGCGTCGGCCTGCGCGCGCTCGATCGACAGACCCTCGGCCAGCCGCGCGACGGATCGAAGGATGACCGCGCCGCGGGACGGGTTGACCACGTTGAGGCGCAGCGGCCGCCAGACCTCGGCCGACGCCGCAATCACCGGACGGAAGCCTGGCGGCAGCACCCCCACGATCTCGTGCGGCTCGCCGTTCAGGACGATCGGGCGGCCCACGGCATCGGAGGCTCCGCCGAAGCGCCGCTTCCACAGACCATCGCTGATGATGGCGACCCTCGCGGCGTTCGGCACGTCATCCTGGTCACGGAACGTGCGGCCGACTGCCGGAGCGACACCGAGGACCGTGAAGTACTCGTGCGAGACCTGCTCGCCGGGCAGCGGCTCCGGCTCGGCGCCGCCGCTCAAGGTCGGCCGCCAGCCGGTGATGACCGCCACGTGTTCGAAGAGCCGCGTCTCGCGGCGCCAGTCCGCGTAGTTGCCGGGCGTGCCCCACTCGTCGGGCGGACCGCCGCGCGCTCGCAGATCCTGCCAGACGGTGACGAGTCGATCGGGCGCGCGGTAGGGCAGCGGGCGGAACAGGAGCGCATTCACGACGGTGAAGATCGCCGTGTTCGCACCGATGCCGAGCGCCAGCGTGAGCACCGCGACGGCGGCAAAGGTCCGCGACTTCAGCAGGAGACGGCCGGCGTACCGGAGATCGTGAAGAAATTCGTTCAGCATGGATTCCTTGCGCGGCTCGTGCGATTGTAGGAGAACGCGCCTGACCGCGAACTTCTACAGAACTGTGACAGCGAGCGCCATGCCGGAAGGGCGGTCCGGGAAAACCGTTGAAAAATGGCCGGACCGTCTCACCCACGTCACGGATCGCTGTTCAGTTGCGGACAGAACGGTCCCGCTGCCGGACAAGGGCGGCATTTTTCTTGAAGCCAGATGTATGTGCGCGACGTCCTAATTAGGGTTCTGATGGGGTCTTCGAGAATCATCGTCCTGCTGCTGGCGCTGCTGCTCGGCGCGACCGCCACGGCGGCGGCCCAGCAGAAGGAAGACGTGCCGGCGTCCCCCGACGGCTCGTCCGAAACCGCCATCAATCCCGATGCACTGCCGGTCAGCGTCAGCCGCATCAAGCGAGCATTGGCGCGCCCTCCCGCCATCCGGCCGGAAAGCACCCGGCCCGTGTTCCGGGTCCAGGTGTTCAGCCGCAGCCCCACCATCGATGACATCCTCGGACCCGACTGGCGCAAAGGCCCGACGCCGCTCGGCGCGATGACCCATCAGGAGTTCCTCAACCTGGTGACGCCCACCGACGTCCAGGGCTATGCGGCCTTCGACAACAAGCAGGCGCTCGTGGTCGCGGCCACGTCGTTCGCGCTCCAGTGGGCGGTGACCAAAGCCATGCAGAAGCTGGACGAGGCGAGGACCGACCGCCAGAAGGCGGCGGCGCGCAAGGAAGTGGACGAAGCCCTCGCGGCCTTGAAGAAGGCCCGCCGCGAAGCCGGACTACCGGACAGGTAACGCGCCCGTCCCGATCTTTCCGCGATTTTCACGCCGTTCACCGAACCGAGGCGAGGGTTCGCCGGAAACGTGCGCCCGGCGCCGCGGGCCCGGCTATCGTCGATCCGTGGTTTCGTCGATACCCGTGACCGGCACACACCCATGATGCTGCCCGATCGCCCGCGACTCGAGGCCGGGATCCGTGTCACGCCTCAGCTCTTCGTCGGTCTGATCGTCATCCTCGTCGGCGTCCTCATGACGCTGGACAATCTGCAGCTGCTCGATGCCGAGCGGTACTTCCGCTTCTGGCCGGCGGGCCTGATCGCGCTCGGCCTGATCAAGGTCTGGAACTCCCGCGAGGGCTTCGGGGGATCGTTCGGCGGCTTCATGTTCGTCGTGATCGGCACCTGGCTGCTGCTGGAGCAGACGGCGCTCGTGCGTCTGAGCTTCTGGGACATGTGGCCGGCGCTGCTCGTCTTCTTCGGCCTGTTCCTGGTCTGGCAGGGACTCTCGGGGCCGCGGCGCCGCCCGATTGGGGATTCCAACGCGTTCGTCAGCGCGACCGCCGTGCTCGGCGGCGTGGCACGCGGCAACAATTCGTCGGCGTTCCGCGGCGGCGATCTCACGGCGGTGATGGGCGGCTGCGAGATCGATCTGCGGCACGCCAGCATCGACGGCGAGGCCGTGCTCGACGTCTTCGCGCTGTGGGGCGGCATCGAGATGCGCGTGCCCGAGGACTGGACCGTGGTCTCGCGCATCACGCCGATTCTCGGCGGCGTCGACGACAAGACCCGGCCGCCCCAGGCCGCCTCGCGGCATCGCCTCGTCCTGCGCGGGTTCGTGGTGATGGCGGGAGTGGAAATCAAGAACTGACGGCATGTATCCGCTGCTTGCGCGCCGCGATCACCTCGCGGTGTACCTGCTGCTCTGGATGTTGCTGGGCGTCCTGCTCGCGGCGGTGCTCGCCGCGCCGGGAGGACTGTCGTGGACGGGCGCGGTGATCGCCGGCGTGCCGATGGCGATCGCCTACTCGTTCATCTGCCTCTCGGCGTGGTACGTGGCGCGGAGCATGCCGCTCGCGGGCACCGGGGCGATCCGCGTCGTGGCGACGGCGCTGGGCGCCGCGGTCGCGTCGGCCGCGATGTGGCTGGTGCTCGGCCGCGCCTGGACGGCGCTGATCGCGACGCGCTGGCCGGTGCAGGGGCCGCGGACCTTCGCGGCGATCCAGACCCTGCTGTTCGGAATCGGCATCCTCCTCTATCTGCTCGCCCTCGCGGTCAGCTACGTGCTCGTGGTGTTCGAGGCCTCGCAGGAGGCGCAGCGGCGCGGCCTGCAGGGGCAGGTGCTCGCGCGCGAGGCCGAGCTCCGATCGCTGCGCGCGCAGATCGATCCCCACTTCCTCTTCAACAGCCTGCATTCGATCAGCGCGCTCACCACCGCCGATCCCGCGGGCGCCCGGCGGATGTGCCTGCTGCTCGGCGACTTCCTGCGCCAGACGGTTGCGCTCGGCGGCGGAGATCGGATCACATTGTCCCGGGAGCTCGGATTGATCGAGAACTTTCTGGCCATCGAACGGGTCCGGTTCGGCGACCGGCTCGGCGTGGCGATCGACGCCGGCGACGCCGGCGACTGTCTCGTGCCGCCGCTGCTGCTGCAGCCGCTCGTCGAGAACGCGGTGACGCATGGCATCGCCCACCTGCTCGAGGGTGGCACCGTGCGCGTCGCCGCGCGCCGTGACGGCGCCTGGCTGCGGGTGGTCGTGGAGAACCCGTGCGATCCGGATCGCCCGGCGCGGGGCGGCACGGGGGTGGGCCTGGCCAACGTCCGGGCGCGGCTGCGGGCGCTGCACGGCGGCGAGGCCACGGTCAGCGCGGAGGAACGCGGCGACCAGTGGGTGGTCGAGATGACGATGCCGGCGGTGACCGGGGAGCGCACATGAGCGGGGACACGCTGCGGGTGGTGATCGTGGACGACGAGCCGCTGGCGCGGGCGGTGGTGCGGGAGTACCTGAAACGGCACCCGGGCATCGAAGTGGTGGCCGAATGCGGCAACGGCTTCGACGCGGTGAAAGCGGTCACCGAGCTCGCGCCCGATCTCATGTTCCTCGACGTCCAGATGCCGAAGCTGAACGGCTTCGAGGTGCTGGAGTTGATCGGGCGTCAGGTGCCCGTCATCTTCACGACCGCCTACGACCAGTACGCGCTGCGCGCCTTCGAAGTCCACGCGGTGGATTACCTGCTGAAGCCGTTCAGCGAGGAGCGGCTGGCCGAAGCCCTGTCGCGGGCGCGCGGCCGGCTCCAGGCGCAGGAGGACGCGCCCGACATCGAGGGCCTGGTGGCGGAGGCGCGCCCCCGGTCGGGCCCGGTCGAGCGGGTGCTGATCCGCGACGGGTCGCAGGTGCACGTGCTGCCGGTCGAGAAGATCGACTACGTCGAAGCGCAGGACGACTACGTGTGCTTCAAGGCGGAGGGGCGGCAGTATCTGAAGGATCAGACGATGGGCGCGCTGGAGTCGCAGCTCGATCCGGCGCGCTTCGTGCGCATCCACCGTTCCTACTTCCTCAACCTCGAGCGCATCGCCCGGGTCGAGCTCTACGCCAAGGACAGCCGGGTGGCGATTCTGCGCGACGGCACGCGGCTGCCGGTCAGCCGGGCCGGCTACGCCAGGCTGTCGAAGCTGCTCTGATCCGGTCGGGTTGACAACCGGCGGTCGTTGGTTAACTATCCAGTTAGTCAGTACTGACTAACCGTTTAGTCATGACCGCCGTCGCCCGTCGCCCGTCCCGCTCGCCGCGTCGCCCCGCCGTCCGGAAACGGCCCGCGGCGCCGCCGGAGCCCGGCAGCCGTGAGCGGCTCTTCGCCGCCGCGGCGGCCGAGTTCGCCGCCCGCGGCTTCGCCGGCGCGAACGTCGACCGCATCGCCCGCGCCGCCCGCGTCAACAAGGCGATGATTTACTACCACTTCGGCAGCAAGGCCGCCCTGTACCAGGAGATCCTCGGCGAGATGCTCCACGCCGTGGGCGAGCACGTCCGCGCCGTCGCCGCCTCCGCGGCCGCGCCCGACCAGAAGCTGCGCCAGTTCGTCGCGGCCATCGCCGATGCCGCCGAAGCCCGGCCCCACTTCCCGCCGATCTGGTTCCGCGAGATTGCCGAACAGGGCGTGCACCTCGGCGCCGGCACCATCCAGGAAGTCTCGGGTGTCATCAGCGGGCTGGTGTCCATCCTCCAGGAAGGCAACCGCAGCCGCCGCTTCCGCAAGATCGATCCGCTGCTGGTGCACACCAGCATTGTCGGACCGCTGCTGTTGTTCTTCGCCAGCGCCGGGGTCCGCCGCAAGCTCGAACGCGCGGGAGTGCCGGGCGCGGCGCAGTTCACGCGCGACCAGGTCGTCGCGCACGTGCAGCGGGTGACGCTGGCGACGGTCGAAGGGCGGATGTGATGACGGCGGCGGTGAGAGCGAGAGCGGCGTGCGCGGTCCTGTCGGCGATGGTGGTCGCGGCCGGCTGCCGCGGGAAGGCAGCCGAAGGACCGCTGCGGGCCTCCGGCTACGTGGAAGCGACCGAAGTCCGCGTGGCGCCGGAAGTCGGCGGCCGCGTCCTCGAGATCAAAGTGGACGAGGGCGATCGCGTCAGCGCCGGCGCGCTCCTCGCGCGGCTCGACACCACGGACGCCGAAATCGCCGGCAAGCGGATCGAAGCCGAGAAGGCCCAGGCGCAGGCGCAACTGCGGCTGCTCCAGGCCGGGGCGCGGCCCGAAGAGATCCGCCAGGCGCGCGCGCAGGCGGAATCCGCCCAGGCCGACGTGGCCGCCGCCGACTCCGAGCTGCGATCCGCCACCGACGACGTGGCGCGCTTCGAGGCGCTGCTTGCCTCCAGGGCAGGATCGCGGAAGCAGCGCGACGACGCGGTGACGAGGCGGGACGTTGCCGCGGCCCGCGTCGCCGCCGCAAAGGAACGCGCGCGCGCGGCGAACGAGGCGGTCGCGCGGCTGAAAGCCGGCGCCCGGCGCGAGGAGCTCGCGGGCGCACAGGCGCGGATCGACGCGGTCGACGCGCAGCTCGCCGCCCTGCACAAGAACATCTCGGATGCCACCCTGACGGCGCCGGTCGGGGGCATCGTCACCTCGCGGCTCGTCGACGCCGGCGAGATCGTGATGCCGCGGTCGCCTGTGGTCGTCATCACCGATCTCGATCGCGCCTGGGCCAACGTCTACGTCGACGAGCCCGTCGTCCCGCGGCTGACGCTGGGGCAGTCGATCGCGCTGGTCACCGACGCCGGGCAGCGTCTCGACGGCAAGATCACGTTCATCTCGCCGAAGGCCGAGTTCACGCCCCGCAACGTCCAGACGGCGGAGGAACGAACCAAGCTGGTCTTCCGGATCAAGGTGACGACCGACAACCGGCAGGGCATCCTCAAGTCCGGCATGCCGGTCGAAGCGGAGATCCCGCGATGACCGCCGATGCCGTCGTCTTCGATCGCGTCACCAAACGCTTCGATGGGTTGACCGCGCTCGATCAGGTCAGCCTGCAGATCCGGCGCGGCGAGATGTTCGGTCTGATCGGTCCCGACGGCGCCGGAAAGACGACGGCGATCCGTCTGGCGTGCGGGCTGCTGCACGCCGACGGCGGCACGATCCGGATGGGAGGGCGCGATCCGGTCGCCGATCATGGCGCGATCACCGGCATGGTCGGCTATCTGTCGCAGCGCTTCTCGCTCTACGGCGATCTCTCGATCGACGAGAACATCGCGTTCCAGGCCGAGATCCATGGAGTGCGGCGCTACGAGCGCGAGCGCGACCGTCTGCTGACGCTGACGCAGCTCACGCCCTTTCGTACTCGTCGTGCCGATCGCTTGTCCGGCGGGATGAAGCAGAAGCTCGCGCTGGCGTGCACGCTCATCCACCGGCCGGACGTGCTGCTGCTCGACGAGCCGACCACCGGAGTGGATCCGGTCTCGCGCCGCGAGTTCTGGAAACTGTTGTCCGAGTTCCTGGCCGCCGGGCTGACGATCGTGATGGCGACGCCATACCTGGACGAGGCCGAGCGCTGCGGCCGGGTCGCGCTGCTGCACGAAGGCCGGGTGATGGCGCTCGACGATCCGGCGTCGCTGCAGGCGGGGCTGCCGGGAGCGCTGGTAGAGGTCGAAGCCCTGGGGAGACGGCCGCCGGTCGACGCGCTTGCGGCGATCCCGGGCGTCGAGGACGTGCAGCTCTTCGGGGACCGCGCGCACGTCCGCCTGGACCGCGCACGGATCAGCGACGCGCCGCAGTTCGCCGGCGCACTCGAGCGGGCCGGCATTCGGGTCGCCGGCGTCCGCGCCATCCCGCCGTCCCTCGAGGATGTCTTCATTCACCTGGTGTCGCGCGCGGCGCCTTCCGGGCCGGCGGCGGCGCGGACCCATCGTTGAGGCGGATCGTGCAGATCTCACGGCATCTTCGAGCCGCTGTCGTCCTGATCCTGGCGCTCGCGCCAGTCGCCGCAGCGGAGGCGCAGGAGGGCCCGCTGCGACTGACGCTGGACGAGGCGATCGCCCGGGCGGAGCAGAACAGCCTGCGCGTCGCGGAACTGCAGGCCCGGGTCGACGTCGCGGCCGCGGTCGAGGCCGGCCGCGAGGCCGCGGCCCGTCCCGCGCTCGCGGTGCTCGGCGGCTACACCCGGACGAATCACGTCGACGAGTACGCGCTCGCGCTGCCGAACCAGCCGGTGCGCACGCTCTATCCCGACGTGCCCGACAACTATCGGAGCCGCATGGATCTGCAGTGGCCGATCTACACGGCCGGGCGCCAGCAGGCGCTCACGCGGGCGGCGAGCGCCGAACGAACGGCTGCCGGATTCGATGTCGCGGCGGCGCGCCTCGATGCGCGGCTCGAGGCCGCGCGGGCGTTCTGGGCGCTCGTGACCGCGACGCAGACCGAGACGGTCGTGCAGCGGGCGCTCGACGCGCTCGACGCCCACCTGCGCGACCTGCGCAGCCGGCTCGATCAGGGCCTGATTCCTCCGAACGACGTACTCACTGCCGAAGCGCAGCGCTCGCACCAGCAGCTCCTGGCGATCGAAGCGCGCAATCTGCGCCAGGTGGCGAAAGCGGATTTGCGCCGCGTCATCGGCGAGGACACGGGCCGCGACGTGGAACCGGGCGGCGTTCCCGATGCAGCCCCGCCGGCGCCAGGCCCTTCGTCGTTCGAAGCCGCGCGAGGACAGCGGCCCGAACGCCGTGCGATCGCGAGCCGGATCGAAGGGGCGCGCGAGCGCGAGGCCGCCGCCGCCGCTTCGGCCCGACCGCAGATTTCGATCGCCGGCGGCTACGACTACGCGCGGCCGAACCCGCGGATCTTTCCACGCATCGACGAGTGGCACGACTCCTGGGATGCCTCGGTCAACGTGAGCTGGTCGCTCTGGGACGGCGGCCGACGCCGCGCCGAACAGGCTGAAGCCGCGGCCACGACGCGAGCGCTGACCGCGCGCAGCGCCGACTTCGACCGCCAGCTCGCCTTCGAGGTGGAGCAGCGGCGGCTCGACGTGGACTCTGCCGTGGCGGCGATCGCGGCCACTGAAGACGGTGTCCGCGCGGCCAGCGAGGCCCAGCGGGTCGTGGGCGAGCGCTTCGGGGCAGGCGTTGCCACGAACACCGACGTGCTCGACGCGCAGACCAGCCTGCTGCAGGCCGAACTGGATCGCACGCGCGCGGTGGCGGCCGCGCGCCTCGCGCTGGCGCGGCTGGATCGCGCCATCGGACGGCCATGACCGACGCCGAGGGTTCCGCGCGCGCGATCGAGGTCCGCGGCCTGACGCGCCGGTTCGGTCAGTTCGTCGCGGTCAACGACCTGTCGTTCGACGTTGCCCGCGGCGAGATCTTCGGATTTCTCGGCAGCAACGGCGCCGGCAAGTCGACCACCATCCGCATGCTCTGTGGCCTGCTTCGCCCCTCGTCCGGGAGCGCCATGGTGGGCGGCGTCAACGTGGCCGCGGATCCGGAAGGCGTGAAGCAGCGCATCGGCTACATGTCGCAGCGGTTCTCGCTCTACGAGCTGCTCACCGTCGATCAGAACATCCGGTTCTGGGGAGGCATCTACGGTCTGACCGGCAGCCGGCTGGAGGCACGTCGCGCGTTCGTGATCGACATGGCCGGCCTCCGCGGCCGCGAAACCACGCTGGCGCGCGATCTCTCCGGCGGCTGGCGCCAGCGGCTGGCCCTCGGCTGCGCCATCCTGCACGAGCCCCCGATCCTGTTCCTCGACGAGCCCACCGGCGGCGTGGATCCGCTGGCGCGGCGGCAGTTCTGGCGGCTCATCGACGACCTGTCGCAGTCCGGCGTCACCGTTCTGGTGACGACGCATTACCTGGACGAAGCCGAACGCTGCCACCGCGTCGCGCTGATTCACGCCGGCGCGCTCGCCGCCATCGGCACCACCGCCGAAGTGAAGCAGACCTTCGCCGACCGGTCGATCGCCGAGGTGCGCGCCAGCGATCCCGTGCAGGCGATGAAGACGCTCGACACGATGCCGGACGTCGAGAAGACGAGCCTCTTCGGGACGGCGGTGCACGCGGTGTTCAAGCGCCGGGAGCTCGACGCGGCCGAGCTGTCGAGACGACTGGAGGTCGCCGGGATCACTGTCATCAGCGTCGAGCGCGTGTCTCCCTCACTCGAGGACGTCTTCCTCGACGTGGTCGAAAAGTTCGGGCGGGAGTCATAGATGCGAGCGGTCCTGGCCGTCTACCGGAAGGAGCTCAGACAGATCGCCAGGGACCGGCGAACGCTGATGATCCTCGCGTTCATTCCGGCGTTCTTCCTCCTGCTCTACGGGTATGCGCTGAACTTCGATATCCGCAACGTCAAGCTCGCGGTCGAGGATCGCGACGGCACCGCCGACAGCCGCGCGCTGGTGTCGGCGTTCGTCAACTCCGGCTACTTCGACCTCGCCGCCGCCGTCTACGCACCCGCGGAGGCCGAGCGGCTCCTGGACCTGAACGCCGCCAGGGCAGTCCTCGTCGTGCCGGAGGGATTCAGTCGCGACATCTCGGCGGGGCGAACCGCGATCATCCAGGTACTGATCAGCGGTGACAACGCCAACACGGCCACGACGGTGATGGGCTATGCGCTCAGCATCGTGCGCGAAGCCGGCGCCCAGGGGCGCGTGGAGATCGCGCCGCCAATCGGGGTCGAGCCGCGCATCTGGTACAACCCCGAGCTCCGCAGCACGCTGTTCCTCGTACCGGGGCTGATCGCCTACATCGCCATGATCACCGCGGTGGCGTCGACGGCGTTGTCGATCGTCCGTGAAAAGGAGAACGGCACGCTCGAGCAGGTCAAGATGGCGCCGATTGGCACGTTCGCCTTCGTGGTCGGCAAGACGGTGCCGTACTTCCTGATCTCGCTCGGGTCGGCTGCGCTGATCATCCTCGCGTCGATGATGCTCTTCGGGCTGCCGATGCGCGGCAGCTGGCCGGGCCTGCTGCTTGCGATGTCGCTGTTCCTGATCGGCGCGCTCGCGACCGGCCTCGTCATCTCGACGGTGGCTGACAGTCAGCAGGTCGCGTTCCAGATGGCGCTGCTGATCTCGCTGCTGCCCACGCTCATCCTCTCCGGCTTCATCTTTCCCATCAGCAGCATGCCGCGCGCGCTGCAGCTGGTCACCAACGTGGTGCCGGCGCGCTATTTCCTGGTCGCGCTCCGCGGGATCGTGCTCAAGGGCGCGGCCGTCACGACCCTGCTCGTTCCGCTCGCGGCGCTCGCCGCCTACGCGGCAGCGATGTTGTCGCTGGCCTCGCTGCGGCTGGCGCGGGAGCGCCGCTGACAAGATGCACCGCCTCCGCTTCCTCGTCTGGAAGGAGTTCCTCGAGCTGCGGCTCAACCCGCGGCTCTTTGGCGTCGTGGTCATCGCGCCAATCATCCAGCTGACGATGCTCGGGTATGCCGCGACCACGGACATTCACGACGTCCCGCTGGTCGTCGCCGACGGCGACCGCACGGCCCGCAGCCGCGAGCTGATCGCAAGGTTCGACGCCTCTCCAAATTTCAGTGTCGTCGACACCGTGACCACGGTCGGGGAGATCGAGCCGTTCCTCGAGCGCGGCCGCGCCTGGCTGGCGCTCTCGATCCCGGCCGGCTACGGCACCGCGCTCGACAACCACGTCAGGACGGACGTGCAGGTGGTGGCCGATGGCACCGATTCCAACTCCACGACGGTCGCCCTCGGGTACGCGACGAGCCTGGTCGGCGGGTACGCGCAGGAGCTGGCCGGCGCGGCGGCACCCTCGGCGGCGCCGGCGATCGAGGCTCGGATTCGCGTCTGGTACAACCCGCGGCTCGAGAGCCGGTTCTTCATGATCCCCGGGGTGCTTGCCCTGGTTCTCCTGGTGGTGACCGCCAACCTCGCGTCGATGGCGGTGGTGCGGGAAAAGGAGCTCGGCACGCTGGAGCAGCTGAACGTGACCCCGCTGCGGCGGTGGGAGCTGATCGTCGGCAAGCTGTTGCCGTACGGGCTGATCGCCATGGTGGACGTGCTGCTGGTCGTGGCCGTCGCCGTCGGATGGTTCCAGATCCCCTTGCGGGGCAGCTTCGTGCTGCTGGTTTCGATGTCGGCGATCTACGTGTTCAGCACGCTCGCGCTCGGCCTGTTCATTTCCACGATCTCGGAGACGCAGCAGCAGGCGATGATGACTTCGACGTTCTTCTTTCTGACGCCGATGCTCTACCTCTCGGGGTTCATCTTTCCGATCGAGAACATGCCGCACATCATCCAGCAGGCCACCTACCTGATTCCGCTTCGCTACTTCCTGGTGATCGTCCGGGGGATATTCCTGAAGGGCATCGGTCTTGAATTGCTGTGGCCGCAAGCGCTCGCGCTCGGCCTGTTCATTTCCACGATCTC
>Ga0075423_10002651_pt1 | contig 16318 bp, 15 predicted proteins | sample SoiMethybrSBSTD2_FD_80114 | JGI IMG/M metagenome (GOLD analysis project Ga0075423, IMG submission 80114) | Bulk soil microbial communities from a Populus tree surrounding site in Tennessee, USA - Soil MetaG P. TD hybrid SBSTD2 | ecosystem: Environmental > Terrestrial > Soil > Tree plantation...
AAGATTAGTCAGGGACAAACATGGCACTCCTACGGAGTGCGATCCGTGCTGGCCTTCAATACTATAAACATCGCACTCCTACGGAGTGAGGACTTTTGCAAGAGGCTCTAAAGCATATCGGACAACTTGTGACGCGACACCACCGTATACCTCGATCCCTTGCTGCTCAGTTCGCTTCGAAAGAGTAATACCTCGCCAACCAACATCTCCATCGGTTCAAAACCAAATCTCTGATTAGCATCTGCCAGCGCTCGAGTACCTTCTGGCTTCCTGATTCGCGCGATAGTTAAATGCGGCCGATAAGCGCGTGTCTCTCTCTCAAATCCCTCCTTCGCACATTCCTGGTCGATGCATTTATGTAGACGCTCGAGTTGTTCGCTGGAGTCGTTGACTCCGATCCACAGAACGCGCGGTTGTTTTGTGTTTGGGAAAGCGCCAGTGGCGACAATCGAGACCTTAAATTTAGAAACGTCCTCGACAGCACGAAACAGAGCATCAGTTATTTGGTTGACTCGGGAGTGTTCGACATTACCAAAGAACTTCAGTGTCAAATGGATGTTGGCGACTCGAGCCCAACTTGGCTGAGATTCAGGGACGGCCGCACGCAATCGTTCAATGTGTTTCTCGATTCGGTTGCGTATGGCTTCTGGCAATTCAACCGCACAGAACATTCGCCATTGTTCGCCTTTGTGCGGGGTCACTTTGCTGGTTCCAACACGACGGTCTGCTTCGTAGCGGCAGTAATAGCGGCGTCACTAAAAGGGAATACTCGCGGAGTCACAGCCTTCCAATCATCCAGCTGATCCTTCCAATGCGGATTAGATGGAACGCCGGATTCTCCCAGCGAGATTCCTTGCTGGGTTAGATCCCAGTTGCTTGGATTTGCGATCAGCCGCATCGAAACTGACGACCCCACATTCACGGTGGCGCCAAGCAAACCACCCGTTCCGTTCTGCGGAAATGGTTGAATCGTGAACTGCGCTCCGATGAACGGCGCACCACCAAGCGGATGTGGAAACCGTGCTTTTGTCATCTCGCCCCACGTCCATTTTGTCTCGTCTGGGCCGAGACTCTTTGTGAGATTGGTCATGGCTTCGTCGTAACAAGCACGGAAGAGGTCTGCGTAGCTTGCGATTCCTTTTGGTAACCAGTCGACGGGTTGGTCTTTAATGATTCGATCGAGGGTCGTGTCGAAATTCGGCCATTGGTAGTTTTTGACCAGGTCAGGACCAAGTGCTGCAGTCAGAATCTTCGAACGAAACGCCAAGCGCATTTGCGAGACAATAGGCGCGACTCGTGATTCCGCATTGACTTGGCCATCCCAAGTCTCAAACAACTTCAGCACAGCCGCGAGCTTTTCGTCGGCAGGAGTTCCACTCGGACGAAGTGTCTTTACAACTTGTGAGGCGAAGAGAGTTCCACCTATCGAGTAAACATCGCCTTGAATCTTGCGGAAGTCGTCGGAGTTTATTTTTGGTTTTTGATTGAGCAAGTCGAAGATGCGCCTGGCACGATACGGTTGCGCCCACGAGTGCGTCAGGAAGTTCGGGTAATCAGTGCCTATGATTCTTTGATTTGCAGTGACTATTATTCCAGATGGCGGATCGTAAACTTGCGGGAGCTTATCGATCGGTATGTAGCTGATCCAGTCGCCGGCATCGGTGGCTCCATCATATGGCACGGCGCCGTCGCCTGATTTCCGAATTGGAACCACGCCCGCAGCGTGATAGCCGATATGGCCGTCAACGTCGGCGTAAACAATGTTCTGGGTGGGCGCCGTAAATAATCCCAACGCTTCGTTAAATTCCTTCCAATTTCGCGCCCGGCTCATCGCGTAGGAAAACTCGGAGTTGGTCTTCGTCGGATCCAACGCCGTCCACCGCAGCGCGTAGCGCTTCCCGTCGCCCTCGAAGATGATTGGGCCATGGCGGGTGACGGTTACATCGTGAGTGACGATGTCGTGCTCAGAGCTCCCAATTCCTTTCCTTACTTTGATCTCTTCACGGCGCACGACTGCATCCTGCCAGCCTGACGGTGTCTGGTATTGTTTGGGATTGTCAGGATTGAATTTCTCGACGTAGAGATCCTGGACGTCTGGCCCAACATTTGTGAAGCCCCATGCGATACGATCGGTATGTCCGATGATTACGCCGGGGATTCCCGCAGTAGCAACGCCGGCTACGCGCACGCCGGGCGCGCTCAAGTGGACCATGTTCCAGATCGAAGGAGCTGTGGGACGCAAATGCGGATCGTTTGCGAGCAATGGTTTGCCCGAGACGGTTCGTTTACCGCTCACGACCCAGTTATTACTTGCCGCGAGCGCGTCGGCGTAGAAACCGATGCGGTCCAGTGCAGCGGCAGCGATCGACTGATTGATGGCGAGCTTTGCGAGTGTCGCGGGTGAGAGAGGTTCCGGTTTCGTTCGCGCAGTCTTGACGCTGGACTGAATGTCTTTACCAACCACCAGCACATCGATTGATGAAATCTCGGGCAACAGCTCGGCTCGTTTCTCCGCCGGTAAGACCGAGAGCGCCTGGCGCATCAGATCTATGCGCCATGTATCTGAAAGTGCTTCAAAGAATATCTTGATGACCACAAGTGAGTCTGCCGGCGTCCAGGGACGGAAGCTGTATTGCAGGATCTGAAACTCCGGCGGCATCGATTTGGGATCGAGAGAAGCGGCGTACGCATTGACACCGCTGGCGTAGGCTTCCAACATCATGCGCGCTCGCGGAGAAGCCTTTGCAAGCTCCGCTTCGGCGACTTGCGAGAACCCATAGGTGCGATGGAGCTTGTCCTGGTCCAAGGCGACATTGTTTGGCCCGGCGCCAAGCACCTCTGCCAGCTCGCCGCGAGCAGTGCGCCGGAACAGATCCATCTGCCACAGGCGATCCGCGGCAGTCGCGTAACCCTGACCGAAGTAAAGATCCTCGTCGCTCTGCGCTCCAACGTAAGGAATCCCTCGTTCATCTCGCCGGATCACTACGCGATCTTTTAGTCCTTTGATCTGAAGTGTGGTGGACTCCGGGCTCTGGCCTGGCTGAGCTTGTTGGGCCAGCATTAGTGTCCAACTCGTTGAACCCAAGCCTAAAAGCAGCACAAAACGAAAGAAGGCTTTCATCACGAAGACCTCGTAGTGGAATGGTTGTTCGGTGCGAGATGGTAACACACCGCACCGTTTTGCTTAGTGAGACATTGGATGGAATCAGTATCGCGCCGGTGGAGTTTCTGAAAGCAACGGGTTCACTCCATTAGGAGTGAAAATGTTTATAGTTCTTGAGCTACGTTCCATGTATCTGCACTCCTTTAGGAGTGCGATGTTAGTGTTGAGGCACTGTCTTTCAATTCGAACCTCAGACGTATCTTTTAATCAGAGGTTAGTTGAGGGAACATAGCACTCCTAAAGGAGTGCGTGAATAGCTATCGTCAGCGATCTATAAAGATGTCACTCCTCACGGAGTGAAGACAAGTTATTGACCAGCGATGAGCCTAAGTCTAAAATTGCCGCCAATGCTGCGAACCAAACTTCTAATCCTCATATCGATGGTTGCTTGTTTTGCATTCTGCTCGTCAGTCTACGCTCAGCAACGTCCACTCATCACTGAAGACGTTGACATCATTCCACCTGGCACTTTGAGAATCGAGGGTGGTTTGGACTTCATGCAGGGAGCAAGGTATCCCGTCTCTGGTATCAAAGGCGATCTCACACGAGTTGGCGTGATTGGCGTTAGTATTGGAATGGGCCCAAACGTTGAGTTTCAAATAGAGGGCGTCGCACAAAATTACCTCAGTATTAACTCGAGAGGCCCATCCGCAATTCCTCTGAACCTGGCGCCAGGCGCAAATTCCACCACCGATACGGGAGACTTTACGATTTCGGCGAAGTTTAAATTGAGGAACGAAACCAAACGCGGTCCGTCTCTCGGCTTTCGTTTCGGTGTGACACTTCCAAATTCGAGTCAAGGCACCGGCATTGGATTAAATCAGACGAATGCTTACGGCTCGATTCTCGTGGGAAAGAAGTTTGGTTCTGATGGACGCTTCAACACGTTCGGCAATCTCGGCCTTGCGATTCTGACTGTGCCCACGCAGCTCTTCTCCCAGAACGACGTCATCACGTATGGAGTCGCGGGCATCTTTCGCATCAACAAGCAATTCAGCGTCGCTGGAGAGGTGAATGGTCGAGCCAATACTCGACCAGGCTCTGGACCTTTAGGAACTGAATCACAGTCTGAAGCGCGTTTAGGCATGCAGATCCGAGCATCAGGTCTGCGGTTCGACTTTGCGGGTATCAAAGGACTCACCAGTTTCTCTCCAAACTCAGGCTTTACAGTCGGCGTCACGTACGACACTCCTGCCGTCTTCGCACCCATCAAACAATAGCCTTGTGCTTTGATCTTTGTGCTTAGCCCTTTGTGTTTTTTTGTTCGTTTAGCGCTTCGCAGTAAACCAAGAACAAAGCACAAAGTACCAAGGACAAAGTACGACTTTGATCTTTGTGCTTTGATCTTGGTACTTTGTCTCCCCGTTTGATTACCCCGGTAATGCAAAATACAAAGCTCAAAGGACAAAGCTCCACGTTCAGTTATGTTTGATTGGCTGGCTACCATCGCACGCTGGTTGGAGCGCTATGTACTTGGCCTGCCGATTTATCTTGCGGCTCCCGCAATGATCGTTATTGGAGCGTTGGACTCATCCCTCTTGTCTTTGCCGGAAATCAACGACTATCTCGTGGTTGGACGGTGCTTCAAACAACCGCACGCGGTTTTTTACTTCCCTTTATTTGCTGCTTTCGGATCTGTGCTGGGTTGCTTGTTGCTCTACACCATCATGCGGCGAGGCGGTCAGGCTGTATTACGAAAGCGATTTAGTCTCGAGAGTATTAAAAAGGTCGAGAAGGCCTATGCAAGATTCGGCTTTCTTGCGATAGCGGTGCCGGCAGTGTTGCCACCCCCGTTGCCATTCAAAATCTTCGTTGCCACAGCGGGCACGCTCGAATATCCGCGCTGGAGGTTCCTGGTGACGGTTATGGTGGCACGATCGTTGCGCTACTACGTTGAAGGTGTCTTGGCGGTTTTCTACGGCAGGAGGGTGTTGATATTCTTCAGAGACAATGGTGTTGTAATCATCAGCATTGTTGCTACCATCGGCCTAATCGCCCTGCTTATCTATATGTTCATAACGCGACGCAAAAATCTGCGCCAGCAGACGCTTTCAGCCGACAATGATGATTCGCTCGGAAAGGAATAATTTTTGAAATCATTCATACATCCCCTGACGAAAGGTCTCACGCGACTCTCTGAGTATTTAGTAACTTTTGGGCCGTTTGGTCTTTTTGTCGTTTCTGTACTTGACTCCAGTTTCGTTCCTCTGCCCAGCAGCGCCGATGCACTAATGCTTTTGCTTTCTACAACTCATCCCCGGTTCATGATTGTCTATGCGTTGATAGCAACTGCTGGTTCCGCTGTGGGCTGCTGGCTTCTCTACATTGTTTCGCGACGTGCGGGCGCTCGTGCGTTAGGTCGGTTTTCCGAGCGGAAACAGAAACGGGTTAAAGAATTAATTAATCGGTACGACATGTTATCGGTATTGGTGGCGACGCTCTTGCCACCTCCGTTTCCTCTCAAGCTTTTTGTGGTTACTGCGGGTGTATTCAGGTTCAGCTTGTGGCGGTTTATGGCGGCGATTGTAGTTGGACGGGCCTTTCGTTTCCTTCTTGAAGGTTATTTCGCTATACGTTACGGCGCTGAGGCGAAAGCGATCCTGGCTAAATACTATCCGTGGATTGGACTGGTCGTGGCGATAGGCGTAGTGCTCTTCGTCATCATCCGAAAAGTATTGAAGCGGGATCCGGCAGCGGCCGTTGAGCAGACGTTAGAGGCTGGGAACTAGAGTGAGTTCTGTTTGAACTGCAACAGGTTTGATTTCAGGAAACTGAAAGCTTCGAGCCGTCGCCAAGTCTTTCACTCCATGATCTTCGTCGAGTTTCGTTAATAAGAACAGGAAGATCTCGGCGGTTGCCAGGGCGTCGCTGCCGGCTCGATGACGACTAACGATTGGAATTGAAAAGTACTCAGCGATCGTGTCCAGCCTGTGGTTTGGAATATCAAGTAAAACGCGTCGGGATAGTCTGACTGTGCACAGGTGAGGATTCAGCATTCGATGGCCTGGATAGACGCGCGAGATTTCATGATTTAGAAAGCTGGTATCAAAGGTTGCATTGTGGGCGACCAGCACTGAATCGCTGACGAAATCAAGCCATTTCGGAGCAACTTCCGCGAACACGGGTTGCCGCTTCACCATTTCGTTTGTAATTCCGGTCAGTGTCGCAACAAAACGAGGAATTGGGATCTCGGGATTTACTAACTGCAAAAACTTGTCAACGATACGTCCGCCGCGAATTCGATATGCGCCGAGCTCAATAAGTCGATTCGGAGGGGTTTTGGCTCCAGTCGCTTCCACGTCCACAACCACGAAGTCGAGTTCCTTAAGTAAACGGTTGTCCCAATCATCCTGCTGTAATTCGACTGTGTGGTTGTCAATGATTTTGAAACGCCGGTCGTTTCTGACGAGATCAGCAATGAGGAGTCCGGCCAGATCATTGTCGATGTGGGAGAGTTTGAAAACGGCGTCAACAATATCCGATGCTGCGGCACGTCCACCGGAATCGTTGAGAAGGTCGATTGTGTCCTGAACCAGCGTGGAGTCGGAAACCAGATTTGGATAAGGCGGCATTCGGGCAGCGATTGTAGCATGCTCGTAGGATTTTATAGAGGTGATAATTTTGAAACCAGAAGAAGTAATCAGCGAATTCAAAAAAACAGATGCACTCTTAGAGGGACATTTCCGCTTGACGAGCGGTTTGCACAGTAACGTTTACCTGCAATGCGCGCGTGTTCTTCAATATCCGGAAAAGGCAGAGCGTTTCGGAAAAGCAATTGCCGATCAGTTTGCTGGACAGAACATTCAACTGGTAGCGTCGCCGGCGATAGGTGGATTGATTATCGGTCATGAAGTCGCTCGTGCACTTGGAGCGCGATTTATCTGGACCGAAAGAGAAGAGACTAAGATGACCTTGAGACGAGGCTTCAAGGTTAATCCAGAAGAGCGAACACTCGTTGTGGAAGATGTAATTACTACGGGTGGCTCGACGAAAGAGACGGTCGATTGTTTACGAGACGCTGGTGCCAATGTGGTGGGTGCGGCTTCGATCATCGATCGATCCGGCGGTGATGTTGAAGTTGGTGTTCCGAGAATCGCACTGGCTTCTTTGAAGGTGCGGGCTGTTGATCCAGATAACTGCGATGCGTGCAAACAGGGCGAGCCGGTGGTAAAGCCGGGCAGCAGGAAATCTTGAACTACAAACTCCTGATCCAATACGACGGCACCGACTTCCATGGCTGGCAGATTCAAGATGATCTGCGGACCGTACAAGGAGAATTGAGAAGAGCTCTTTCGCTCATCGAAGGGCAAGACGTCGTCGTTCATGGATCCGGACGAACTGATGCGGGCGTTCACGCAGAAGGCCAGGTCGCAAGTGTGGTATTAGCCCGTGAAATCAGTCCCGGCAAACTTCGCTCGGCGATAAATGCCAATGTTGGTAAGGATCTTCGTATTCTGCAGGCGGAAATTGCTGCTGAGAGATTTCATGCCCGTTACTCGGCAACGGGTAAGACTTATCTTTATCGGATTCTGAACGGCCCGGTGCTTTCTCCGTTTTGGTCGCGATACGCTCATCAGGAGGCTCGGGACTTGGACCTCAAACAAATGGTCAATGCCGCGGGGTTGTTTCTCGGTAAACACGATTGGACAGGGTTCTCAGCAGCACAATCTGATGTCGAAGATCGCAAGCGGACGATCAGGAGTCTGGAAATATCGGAATACGAAGATGAACGCGCTCGGGATCGAATGATTGAACTTAGAGTGACGGCCGATGGTTTCTTGCGTTACATGGTAAGAAGCATTGCAGGTGCTCTAATGGCTGTCGGTCGTGGAGAACTTGATATCAATAAGATTCGCGAGGCGATTGGTGACGGAGTTCGGCATAACGAAATCGTTACTGCGCCGGCACACGGTCTCACGCTACTTGAGGTCTCATATGAGCGGGGCAGTAGCCCGACTGTCAAGGAGGGCTCATCGTCGCTGTAGGACCTTGTCAACATAGCGTGAGCCCTCCTTGACAGTCGGGCTACTGCCCCTTTACCTGGGTCTTCATTAGTATTGATTCGTGTGATTCGTGGATCGTTCTTCTCCGGGACTAAGCAGACGATCCACGAATTACACGAATTAACACGAACTACTGTTTTAGATTGACAGCCATCCTAACAGCGACAAGAATGAACCTCGCTTGAACAAGCAGATATGCTTTCTGACTTTGCCACCGTTGTAAAAAAAGGTTCTCACGACGACACACTCCTGCAAGCGTTGGATTGGGATCGCCTCCCCAAACACGTTGCCATCATCATGGACGGTAATGGTCGCTGGGCCGCACAACGTAGTCAGCCGCGCATCGCTGGTCATCGAGCAGGTGTTGAGGCAGTCCGTGCAGCGGTCGATACCGGCGCGCGTTTGGGATTACAAGCATTAACTCTCTACGCGTTTTCAACTGAGAACTGGAAAAGACCTCGTTATGAAGTAGACGCCTTGATGCGAATGCTGCGTCGATATTTGCGAATCGAACTCGACGAGATTGATCGGCAGAACATTAGATTCCAGACGATTGGTCGTACAGCAGCGCTCGCCGAAAATGTTCGTAGCGAGATTGCGCGCGCAACCGAGCGGACCGCAAAGAACCGCGGAATGATTCTCAGCGTCGCGCTGAACTACGGTGGACGCGCTGAGATCGTCGATGCGACTCGCGCAGCAGTCAGACGTTTGCTCGACGAGGGAGGAAAGCCGGATGAACTCACCGAGGAACGCATTGCGAACGAACTCTACACGAGGAATTTGCCCGATCTTGATTTGCTCGTGCGGACCAGCGGCGAGTTGCGCATTTCAAATTTTCTTTTGTGGCAAAGTGCGTATAGCGAGATCTATGTGACTGAAACCCTGTGGCCGGATTTTCGACGACAGCATTTGTTGGAAGCAGTTGTTGATTATCAAAGACGAGACAGGCGTTTTGGTGGATTGAAGTTGGTCGTCTCGAAGCGGTAAGGCTGTCCTTTGTACTTTGTGCTTTGTTCTTTGGATCCCAGGCAAGCAGGCTGCCTCAAAGTGTTAATCTCATTCTCAAATGAGGCGTTAATGGTTTGTTAAAAACCAGGATGACTATCCAGTTCTTTCGTGTTAATTCGTGTGATTCGTGGATCGTCCTTTACGTCCCCAATAAGACTGATCCACGAAATTACACGAATTAACATTAACGATGGGCCAGGGCAATTTGAGTATTTGACAAATTGACTACAGCCCGGGTGAGAATGAGATCAGCTTCGACGCAATTCCTACAGTTTTGAACACAGCGACCCAACAGCCGTCAACGAAAACCTCAGGACGCGCGCGAGTATTGACGGCGGTCGTAGTCCTTCCTTTCTTAATCGCATCAATTCTGGTCCCGTGGCTTAAATGGCTGTTTGTTGCTATGGCTGGCATAGCGATGGCGTTAGCTCTTTTTGAATTCTATGTCCTCTCTAAACGTCTCCAGTTGAAACCTGACACGAGCGCAGGCTTTGTCGCAGCCATTGCGATTTTTGTGGTCTCGCTATTCGTTAACGACATCTCACTAAGCCTGTTACTCACGCAGTTCATCATCATCGTTTTGACGGCGGGAACTTTGGTTGCTGCATCGTTAAAAGGAACCGGTTTTGACAAGATGATTGCAGCAACGGGGTCTACGATTCTCGGCGTGTTGTACGTGGCGCTTTTAGGAAGTCACCTCGTTGCGACACGCGTCGGATTCGATCAAAAGCTTTCTGCCCATCTCCTCTCTTTTTTCTTTCTCGTCCTCATGGGTGGCGACGCAGGTGCTTATTACACCGGTCGCTCACTCGGCAAACGCAAACTCGCACCAAAAATCAGTCCTGGAAAAACGTGGGAGGGCGTTATCGGTGGAGTTGTTGCGGCTTTGTTAATGGCAACACTTGCTCATTACTGGTTTTTTAGGGAACTCCCACTCAAGTGGACGTTATCGCTGGCTTTCGTGATGACGGTCGTCGGTATTCTCGGTGACTTAACAGAAAGTGCTCTTAAGCGCGGGGCCGGCGCGAAAGACGCTGCAAACATTCTCCCCGGTCACGGTGGTATTTTGGATCGACTCGATAGCTTGCTCTTCAATGCGCCGCTCATCTACTATTTTGCTCGCTTTTACTTCAACAGCTGATCCCCTAGAAAAAGCTGGCTGATGACCAACCGCAAACTCGTTCTCATAATCCTTGGCATAGTGGCCGCGATTACTCTTTTGGTACTACTCTTCGTAGGAGGAATTGTCGGCTTTGCGTTTTATTCCATCAGTAATAGCCAGGCTGCTGTGACCGCCAGGGAGTTTTTGCGCAATAATGAGAAGCTCAAAGCAGACATCGGTGAAGTAAAAGACTTTGGCAGTTTCATTACAGGAAGTGTGTCCATCAACAACGATAGTGGCGATGCCGTCATCAATGTAAAGGTGATCGGCGCTCGTGACACGGTAAATGCTACGGTACACCTCCTGTTCACGAATGGTCAGGCGTGGCGAGTGAGTTCAGCTTCATACGTAAACCGTTCTGGTCAGACAATCAGTCTTCAAGATCCCTACGAAACGAAAGTCATCGTAATCCCGCCCCCTCTTTTCGTAGCAGCTTAGTATGGTCATCAAAAACGTAGCGATACTTGGTTCAACCGGTTCGATCGGCTGCAACACTCTTCGTGTGATTGAAACGCTAGCGCCGCCGGCGTTGCGAGTCGTCGCCTTAGGGGCTGGTCACAACGTGCAACGGTTAGCAGATCAAGTTGCAACTCATTTGCCTGAAATTGTCTCCGTCGAAACCGAGAACGCAGCACACGAACTGCGCGAATTACTATTCGAGCGAAATGTTGACTTGCCTCGCATCGTTATTGGTGAAGGAGGCCTGGTAGAAGTCGCCACGCACACGGAAGCCGATTGCGTGGTCAGTGCAACAGTCGGTGCCGTGGGTTTCCTTCCTACTCTCCGTGCGCTCGAAGCAGGGAAGCGAGTGGCCCTGGCCAATAAGGAAACGCTTGTCATGGCCGGTGAACTGATGACGCGAGCGGCGAGAAGTTCAGGCGCCGAACTTCTTCCAGTGGATTCCGAGCACAACGCACTTCACCAATGTCTTCGAGGCGAACGACGTGAAGAAGTTAAACGCATCGTGCTGACGGCATCCGGAGGGCCTTTCAGAACCAAGAACAAATCGCAGATGAAAGACGCCAGCGTAGCTGAAGCAATGCGTCATCCCACCTGGAGCATGGGCGCTAAAATCACGATCGATTCCGCCACTCTGATGAATAAGGGTCTGGAAGTGATTGAAGCCCACTGGTTGTTCGGATTTGGACCGGATGAGATCGCGATACTCGTCCATCCAGAATCGGTTGTGCATTCGATGATCGAATTAGTTGATGGATCGGTAATCGCGCAGATGGGTATAACTGATATGCGACATGCAATCCAGTACGCGCTCACATACCCGGAGAGACACTCGTGTTCGTTACCACCATTAGATCTGACCGCAGTTTCTTTACTCCACTTCGAAGCACCAGACTTGGAGCGCTTTCCTTGTATTCGCCTGGCCTACCGAGCTCTCAGAACTGCTGGAACATTACCGGCTGCGATGAACGCCGCAAACGAGGAAGCCGTCGCCGCTTTCCTCGAGGAGCGAATCTGTCTCACAGAGATCCCAGTTGTAATCGAGAAAGTAATGGACAACCACGATTCACAACCAGTCGACTCCATTGAAACAGTTTTGGAAGTTGATGGGTGGGCGCGGCTCGCTGCACGCGAGGAGATCGAAAAGGTTGCGAAAAAGCCAGCGAGTGTCGTGTAGCGCATTCCGGATCAACGGTTTGACGCAACGATAAGCGCCGCGTAAACTCGCTGGTGCAACCCGCAAGGGTCGCTTTGCTGTCTAAACGAGCTGATTTGTTAGTGAATTCGTTAAGAAAAGGGCTTTGTTGATGAGTTTTTTAATCTATCCTGCGGCCTTTATTTTCATTCTCGGCTCTGCGGTTGTCCTTCATGAATTTGGTCATTTTTTAGTAGCCAAGCTATTGGGGATCCGAGTTGAAACATTTTCCGTCGGGTTTGGTCCCAGGATCTTCGGTAAACAGATTGGTCACACCGACTATCGACTCTCGGCGATTCCTTTGGGTGGTTATGTGAAGTTGGGTGGCGATGAATCAAACGCACCTCTCGAAGGTCAGGGTGCGACTGATATTCCACCTGAGGAAATGTTTAATCTGCGGCCGCGTTACCAACGCATAATGGTAGCGCTCGCGGGACCGGTGATGAACATTCTTACGGCGCTCGCTATTCCATTCGCCGGCGGAATGATTTATGGCGTGCCCGCGCCACCAAAGCCGGTGGTAAGTTACATCACTCCCGGTGGGGCTGCTGATCAAGCCGGGCTGAAACTCGGCGATCGGATCGTTTCGTTCAACGGTTCGGATGATCCGACGTGGGACAATATTCAAGGCGATGCGTTATTGTCACCGGGAACACCTCTTCCGATTACAGTCGAGCGCAATGGACAGCAGCTCCCGTTAACGATCAAACCGACACCGCGTGTTGAGAACGGAGATACAGCGGGATTCCTCGAATTCATTCCTGACTACGGTGGAATACCTGCCGTGATCCACGACGTGAACGCCGGCTCTCCGGCCGAGGAGTCTGGGTTACGTAGCGGCGATCGAGTTATGGTGATAGGGGGGCAACAAGTTCGCAGTGCAGCGCAGGTTACTGAGTACATCCGTAATCATCCCGATGCTATTCAGTTCACTATCGAGCGAAATGGGGCTCGCACTGACATTACCACCACCACACGAAGACTGCCGGGTAACAAGCTGGGCGTAACCATCGGCGATCAGATTCCCTTCGCGCGAGCTGGTATTCGTAGTTCATTTGCTTACGCATACGACTCCAACCTTCAAATTCTGAGGCTAACAGGAAAGGCAGTTGGTCAGGTATTCTCCGGCCAGCGTTCAGTTCGAAACACTCTATCAGGCCCAATCGGCATCTATCAGGCCGCACAAAAATCGGTTGAGACTTTAGGTTGGGACGGCGTCTTTGGAATGTTGGGTTTCTTGAGCTTGAACCTGGGAATCTTCAACCTCTTACCAATTCCTGTGCTCGATGGCGGCGCGATTTTCCTATTACTCGTAGAAGGCCTCCTGGCGGTCATCGGCCTGTCAATTTCCGCCGTCGTGCGCGATCGTATTCAGCAGGTCGGTTTTGTGATGGTGTTGCTCTTGATGGTCTTCGTGATTACAAACGACCTGCTTAAGAAGTTTACTTCCGCGCCAGAACAGGAAAAACCTGCCGCGACTGCGCCGGCAAAATAGAATGATCGAAGTCTTCATGTCCGACGTACAAAGTTCCAGAAGCAAGTGCTGAAGGAGCTTCGACGTCGGATTTGTTTGAATTAGGTATGCGCCAAACAAAAGCTGTTCAAGTGAAGCATCTGCAGATTGGCGGTGGCGCGCCAGTCGTCATCCAGTCGATGACGAAGACTGATACGGCCGACGTTGGCGCAACTGTGGCACAAATCGAGGAGATGGTTCGAGCGGGTTGCGAAATCGTTCGACTGGCAGTTCCAGACAACGATGCGGCAGTTGCCCTTAAAGAGATTCGCAAGCGAGTTCCCGATGTTCCGATCGTTGCCGATATCCATTTTCATTACAAGCTCGCGTTAATGGCTCTCGAGGCCGGCATCGACAAGCTCCGACTTAATCCGGGAAACATTGGTGCGCATGAAAGGATTCGTGAAGTTGTCCGCGCCGCACAATCGCAACGCGTCCCGATTCGTATTGGTGTAAATGGCGGATCCCTTGAAAAGGATTTGCTGAAGAAGTACGGCACCGCCACGCCGGAGGCGATGGTTGAATCAGCTTTGCGGCACATCAAGATTCTCGAGGATCTGGATTTCACAGATATCATCATTTCACTGAAAGCCTCCGACGTTCATCGGACAGTCGCTGCATATCGATTGTTAGCAGAGAAAGTCGATTACCCGTTTCATCTCGGTGTGACCGAAGCAGGCACGTCGTTCAGTGGAACCGTGAAGTCTTCCATCGGACTTGGCATCTTGCTGCACGAAGGTATTGGCGACACGATTCGAGTTTCGCTTGCGGCCGACCCGCAGGAAGAAGTTCGAGTTGCATGGGAAATCGTGAAGTCGCTCGGTTTGCGAACGCGCGGCGTAACGGTTGTTGCCTGTCCAACCTGCGGACGTCTTGATGTGGACAACTTTGTAGGGATTGTGACGGAGATTGAGCGGCGGCTGGCGCACATTGAGGAACCACTACATCTTTCCATCATGGGCTGTGCGGTCAATGGACCGGGTGAAGCGCACGATTCTCAACTCGGCATTACCTTCGGGCGTGGCGTAGGAATGATTTTTAAAGACGGTGTGCCGATGCGAAAAGTCGCGGGTGAGGACATCGTGGAAGCTTTTGTGATGGAGACTGAAAAGCTTTTGGCCGAGGGCGCCTCCTCAAAGAGCTCTACTGAACCGGACCTGGTAAGCATAACGAGATAAGATCGCGAATCTCGGATCTCAATATCAAAGGTGAATCGGAACGGCGAGCGAAGCGAGCTATTGATCTTCGTTCGTGTTAATTCGTGTGATGCGCGTGGATCGCTCTTCCTGGCACTTACTGACGATCCACGAATTAACACGAATTAACACCAACAAAGATCAATCGGTCGCTTCGCTCGCCGTTTCAATTCGCCGGGAAGCTGAGATCATTTGACACTAAATCGCTTCAACGGGATTTCTCCCGAGGCCATCGTCACAAACAACGCGTCTGTTGCTGCTTTACGATTGATGTTCACAATCAGTTGTTCTCGGAGGTCCTCGATCTCTAAGATCCATGCAGCTGCTTTGGCTGGATCGATCTTTCGACTAATCGATTCCAGATCCTGAAAGAGATCCTCATTGACCAGCTGTTCTCGCTTTGAACCAAGCGACAACATCCACGCGTCTCGAATCAAACCCTCCAACACATTCAAGCGTTCTTCAAACTCGTCCCTGTATTGAGCTTCATTTAATTGTTCGGACGATCGAAGCAGCTGGGCCACACTGTTGGTGACAACGAGCGCCTCAAGTACGGCGATCATGGCCCTACGTTGCGATGTGAACGTGTCAAGGTCGCCAGATAGAGCGCGCGAAATACTGCCAGCCGCAGCGCGTGCTCGCAGTCGCGCAGATGCTGGATCAGCCGATTCGTTACTGACCAGATAGCTTTCAATTTCGGACGGCATAAGTGGAGAGAATCTAATTGCCTGGCAACGCGACAGAATCGTCGGCAACAACATAGAAGGTCGGGATGTAATCAGAATCAGATGAGATGTGCTCGGCGGTTCTTCCAAAACCTTCAAAAGAGCATTGGCTGACGAATCGTTAAGTGTTTCAGCCTCGTCAATGATGAAGACCCTTGCTTTGCCTTCCATCGGCCGGAAGTTCGCTTCCTTTTCAATCTGCCGCATTTGAACGACCCGCAACACACGTCGCGGCGCCACAACCATCCCAACGTCTGGATGATCGGTCCAAATCATCGGAATCCAATCGTCAGGATCCGAACTCCTTGGGTAGTTGAGACGTGCGATCCGTTTGCAAGCGGGGCACGAGCCGCAGCCCTCGTTGTCGATTGGAGTACGACAATTCAGCGCGCGAGCAACTTCGAGAGCAAACAGCTTTTTCCCGATGCCCTCTTCGCCGACAAACAACATCGCCCCGGGCAAGCGCCCTGATGAGAGCATGCGCTTTAAGACTTTTTTGACGCGATCATTTCCAATTAATGATTCAAACATGATGTCCGATGTCCGATAAACTTCAGTTTGTCGTGTGTTGAGAAAAGTCCCCTTAGATCAGCAGCGCAGTCTTGACAAGCTCGTGCAATCTAATTCCTTGTTGGTGATCTCACGACAAACTTAAAAAGTTCATCGGATATGCCCACGCTCTCTTAAGAAGGGTACGAGAATACTTCTGACTCGTTCTTGTGTTGCCTCTACGGCGCCACTCGAATCAATCACTTTAACTCGCTGCGGGTCTGCGGCGGCAATTCGCAGATACGCGTCGCGAACTCGCTCATGAAAATCACGGTGCTCGATATCCAGCCGATCAAGTTTGTTCCTGACGTTAGATCGTCTTGTTGTTCTACTCGTCGACTCTGC
>Ga0075423_10002652_pt1 | contig 16317 bp, 14 predicted proteins | sample SoiMethybrSBSTD2_FD_80114 | JGI IMG/M metagenome (GOLD analysis project Ga0075423, IMG submission 80114) | Bulk soil microbial communities from a Populus tree surrounding site in Tennessee, USA - Soil MetaG P. TD hybrid SBSTD2 | ecosystem: Environmental > Terrestrial > Soil > Tree plantation...
CCGGTGGAGGTAGATCTCGGCGCGGCCGGCGACCTGCGGATCGATCGAACGCTCGCTGTTGAAGGTGGCGTACCAGACCAGGTCGGAGCCGCCCGTGAGCTGGAAGAGCGCCCGGCGCGCCACCGGCACCCAGACGTCCGCGGCCGGCGCCGCCGTGAAGGTGAAGTCGGACTCGGGCTCGCCCGCGGCATTGAAGACGTTCGAGTCGATGCCGAGCTCCTTGAGCAGGATCGTGGGCGTCACGTAGAACGGTCCGAGGTGTCCCCTCGACTCCTTCCGGACTTCATCGATCCGTTCGGCGCCGTCCACCTGCGCAAGTGCCGCGGCCGGCAGCGACACGGCCGCCAGCGCCAATCCGACGGTGCGAAGAATGCGTGATCTCATGACTGCTCTCGCGCTCCAGAAACAGCGGTTCCTCTTCCGGACAGGGCTGCGCCAGGAGCGGTGCGATCGGCCGCACCTGCCCGGCGTGCACGCAGCCGGTCTTCACCGGCTGCGCCTGGCCTCGAACGTGTGTGTTGGACTTACCGGCTCGGGCTCGCGGAGCAGGCGCCGAGCGTATCGCCGTGGCTCAGGTGGTTGCCCCGTTCCGATTCGTTGATCTGCAGCGTCTGCGAGGACGTCTCCGACGTCTTGTGGCAGACGACGATCATGCCCTCGCGGGTCGCGACCACGGCGGTCACCGCCGCGGCGCTCGCGGCCCCGGCCACCGCGACGCTCGCGAGCGGCCCGAGTCCGAGCAGGCTCAGCCCGCCGCCGCCCGCCGCCGCCAGCGCGCCCGCCGCGGTCGCCCCGACCGTCACGGTCACCGTCGACCCCGCGGCAACCGTCATCGAGGGGCTCAAGCCGACGACCCGGCCGGCCGCGTCGATGATTTCGACCACGTAGTTGCCCGGCTGCAACGAGCCGAACGAGAACTGACCCGCCTGGTTGCTGGTCGTCGAGCCGACGAGCTCACCGGTGTTGGCGTTGCGCACCTGCACCCGGAAGCCCGGCAGCGGCGCCTTGTCCGCGCTCTGCGCCACGCCGGTCAGCGCACCCTGACCACCCTGCTGCGCCAGAATCGGCGCCGTGCCGGCCGTCGCCGTCACCACCATCACCAGGACCGCGAAACTCTTCCGCATGACATCTCCCAAATTTGACTCGCAAGCAGTCAAAGGACACGAACAGACACTAGTGGCCTGCACCGAATTCTTCTACTGCTGGGGACCTCTTGTTTATCGCCTGCCGAGGGGACTGCCGTCAATTCGGAAGCATGTCCAAATCGGTGATTTGGTATCAAATGCGCAACGCTGTGCGGCGGGCGAGATAAGGAGCCTGGCCGGACGCGGCTTGCCCCCCTCAGCGCGAAGCGGGCTCAGCTTGCCCCGCCGGAGCGCGAAGCGCGTAGGCGGGTGAGACCCACAGATACGAGAAGCGCCGCCGTCGTCCAGCCGGCGATGCCCGGTCTGAAGCCCACCGGCGGATCGCCCGCGGAGTGGAAGACCAGGAACGACGACCCGATCGTGTAGGTGAAGACCGGAATGAGCGCGAGGTAGAGGACCGGCACGCCTGCCAGCCACCAGCGGCTCCTGAGCGGCGATCGCTTCGCGATCATGGCGGCACAGAGGGCGCTGGCGCCGGTGACCGCGGCCCAGCCGGTCACTGCCAGCAGCGCCTGGCGAGGGTCAACGGCGCCGGGGAGTGGGCATCGATCGTGACCTCGAGCGACTGCCCTTCCCCTTTGTCCCTTGTGCCTTATCCCTTGTCCCTTGACGCCGGATCAGTCAGTGCCCGTCGTCCAGCGGATGTTGAGCTGCTTGATCTTCCGATAGAGGTTGGTGCGCTCGATGCCGAGCGCCCGGGCCGCGTCTCCCATCCGGCCGCGATGGTGCTGGAGGACCGACGCCACGTAGTCCCGCTCGAAGCGCTCGCGCGCTTCGCGCAGCGTGCCCGACGGGCCGCCCAGCGCCTCGGCCCCTTCCAGCCGGACGTTCGCCAGCACGTCCTCGAGCAGCACCACGCCGCGCGTGATGATCACCGCCAGCCGTTCGGTGAGCGCCCGCAGTTCGGCCATGTTCCCGGGCCACGGCAGCGCGGCGAGCAGCGTCAGCGCGGATCGCGAGAACGTCTTTGCCGGAATCCCATTCCGCCGGCACGCCTCCTTCAGAAAGTGCGAGGCCAGCAGCGGAATGTCTTCGGTGCGCTGCCGCAGCGGCGGCAGCTGGACGCGGACGACGCCGAGGGCTTCGACGAGATCGGCCCTGAGCTCGCCGCGGCCGACCCAGTCGTCGATCCGGGGCGCGACGCCGCCGATCACACGCAGATCGGCGTCGGCCCGCCGCCGCAGGCTCTCGACGATCGTGCGCTGCGCCGCTTCCGAGAGCTCGCCGAGCTCTTCGAGATAGACGGTGGTCCCCGGCGCGGTATCCGCCTGAAGGGCGTCGGGCAACGCCTCCAACGCCGAGGAGCACTCCACTTTCACGAATGGCTTGTCCCGGTGCGGGCTCTGGGCGTGGACCGCCCGCGCCACCGATTCGCGGCCGGTGCCGCGCTCCCCGAGCACCAGCAGGTTGCACCGGCTCGGCGCGATCCGCCGGACCAGCGCGAGCACCTCGCGAATCGCCGGCGACGCGCCGAAGACGCTGCCGGCCGGCAGCTCGATGCCCGGCGCCGGCCCTGGCTTCGAGGCGCCGGCGATCTGCGAGAACTCGCGGGCGTTGGCGATCGCCGCGGTCAGCTCTTCCTCGCGGATCGGCCGCGACACGAGATCCGCGATCCCCAGCCGCAGCGCCTCGGACGACGCTTCCGGCTTGCGGCGATCGGCGATGCAGATGATCGGCACGCCGGCGCGTTGCACCAGCGGCGCGCGCAGGAACTTGAGCGCCTCCGGCCGGGCGAGATCCAGGACCAGGACGAGGCCGGCCTCCTGGCTGCCCTCCAGCAGGGCCCGCGGTTCGGCGGCCTGCTCGACTTCGGTGACGGCATGCCCGCGGCGCTCGAGCATGTCTTTCACGCCCTCGCGCTCGCCGCTGCCTGCGGCGATCAGCAGAACGGGAACAGGGGCGCTCACTTCACGGGCACGAGTCTGGTGTAGTGGCCGGAGGCGTCGGGCTGCGACTCGATCGAGATCAGGGTGCCCCCGGCATAGGTCAGGCGGCGATCGGGCCGGCCGTCGCGGTCTTCGTCGAACGACGCGGTCTTGAGGGCGCCCGCTTCGTAGGTCTCCCACTTGTCGGGCTTGCCATCGCCGTTGGTGTCTTCATCGGCTTCGAGCAGCGCGCCGACGCCTTCCGGTCCGGCCCCTTTCGGCTCGTAGCGCTCCCAGCGATCGATCTTCTTCTCGTCCCTGGTCGACGAGATCTCGATCCTCACGACTTTGCCGTCCGGCCCCGCATACGCCCACGCATCCGGCTTGCCATCGTCCGAGCGCGAGAAGCCGACCTTCGTGAGCTGACCCTTCTCGTCGTAGTACTCCCAGCGATCGATCTTGCCGTCTTCGTTGCGATCGATACGGGCGCGGATCGGACGCGTGCCGTCCATGTCGGTCCAGGTGTCGATCCGCCCGTTCTTGTTCGCGTCGTAGGTGAGCTCCTTGAGCCGGCCGGTGCTCTGATCGTAGGTGGCCTTGGTGGTCTGCTTGAGGCGTTCCTTGTCGGGATCTGAGCAGGCGAGGGCCACAATACAGGCGACAGCCACCAGCGGGATGGAACAGGAGATCAGGAGATCAGGAGGTTCTTGTTTTTGCTGTACCAAAGTCTTCTTCCTCCTGAAGTCCTCCCCTCCTGTCACAAGAGGCAGCGCACTCACCGCGACGCGGCCACCTCGTCGTACAAGTACGCGGACGCGATGATGCCGCCGTGGAAGTTGCCGAGATCGAGCTTCTCGTTCGGGGCGTGCGCGTTCTCGTCGGGAAGGCCGACGCCGAACAGTACCGACGGCAGCCCGAGGATCTCCTGGAACGTCGCCACCACCGGAATCGATCCCCCTTCGCGGTTGAAGACCGGGGTCTTGCCGAAGCCCTTCTCGATGGCGCGGCCGGCCGCCTGCACGAAGCGGTTGTCGAAGTCGGTCATCCACGGCTTGCCGCCATGCATCCGGGTCACCTTCACTTCCACGGTCTTCGGCGCGACCTTCGCCACGTAGGCCTCGAACAGCTTGGCGATCTTGTCGGGCTCCTGGTCCGGCACCAGGCGCATGCTGCACTTGGCCATCGAGACGGCCGGGATCACGGTCTTGGCGCCCTCGCCGGTGAAGCCGCTCAACAGGCCGTTGACCTCGAAGGTCGGGCGGCCCCAGACCCGCTCGAGGGTCGAGTAACCGCTCTCACCGAAGAGTTTCGGCGCTCCCAGCTCCTTCCGGTAGCGCGTCTCGTTGAACGGCAGCTTCTTGAACTCGGCCCGTTCCTCATCGCGCAGCGGCCGCACGTCGTCGTAGAACCCGGGGATCTTGACGCGGCCGCCCTTGTCCTTCATCTGCGCCAGGATCTGGCAGATCACCATCGCGGGATTGGCGACGGCGCCGCCGAAGGAGCCCGAATGGAGATCGCTCTTCGTGCCGCGCAGGTCGATCTGGAAATACACGAGGCCGCGCAGGCCGTAGCAGATCGAGGGAATACCCCGATCGAACATCGGCGAGTCCGAGATCACGACGACGTCCGCCGCGAGCTCGTCCTTGTGATCCTTGACGAAGTTGTCGAGATTCGCGGACCCGACTTCCTCCTCGCCCTCGAGAATGATGCGCAGGTTTATGGGCAGGCGGCCGTTCTGCTTCAGATGCGCTTCGATGGCTTTGAAGTGCATGAAGATCTGGCCCTTGTCGTCGGCCGCGCCGCGCGCGTAGATCTCGCCGTCGCGGATGGTCGCCTCGAACGGCGGAGACTCCCAGAGGTCGAGGGGGTCCACGGGCTGCACGTCGTAGTGGCCGTAGAACAGGATGGTCGGCGCCCCTTCGGCGCCCAGCCAGTCCGCGTAGACGACCGGGTTGCCTGGCGTCTCGATCAACCGCACGTTCTGCATCCCGATGCGGCGCAACTCGTCGACGGTCCACTCCGCGCAGCGCCGGACGTCGGCCTGGTGCTGCGGCAGCGCGCTGATGCTGGGGATGGCGAGGTAGGTCTTGAGCTCGTCGACGTAGCGGTCGCGGCTGGTGTTGATGAAATCGATGACGTTGTTCATTAGGGTGAAACCTTGCTCATTGCCAACATTGCCACCATTGCCACCATTGCCAGCATTGAAATGCCGCCAGTGCCTCTACCTGGGCCCTGCCTGCGAACGGTGGCCCTGAAGGTTTTTCTTCTTGGCAATGGTGGCACTGTTGGCAATGTTGGCAGTGGACTTTGTCACTTGGGGACTTCGATCGGCAGATCGAGCCTGTCCCCCCATTCCTTCCATGAGCCGACGTAATTGCGGACCCTGGGATAGCCGAGCAGCCTGAGGGCGAGGTAGGCATGCGCGGCGCGATAGCCGCCCTGGCAGTAGGTGATGACCTCGCGATCGGGCGTCACGCCGGCGGTTTCGTACATCTCCTTCAGCTCGGCGGCCGGCTTGAACGCGCCGTCGGCGCCGAGGTTGCGGGTCCACTCGATATGGACCGCGCCGGGGACCGCGCCGCCGCGCGCGGCGCGCACGGTCGTGCCGCAGTACTCGCCATCGGTGCGGGCGTCGAGCAGCACCGCACCCGGCTCGCCGATCGCCGACTTGACATCCCGCCAGGTGGCGATGGCCGCGGCGTCGCGCGTTCCCGTCCACTCCGAGACCACGGCGGGCGAGGCTTCGCGCGTGACGTCGAAGCCGCCGCGGACCCACTCGCCGAACCCGCCGTCCAGCACCCTCACCGACGGATGCCCGAAGTATTCGAGGAACCAGAACGCGCGCGCCGCGCGGATCCCCGACTGATCGTCGTAGACGACCACCGGGGTCGCGGCGGTGACGCCGCGCGTGGCGAAGAGGTGCTCGATCATCCACATGAACGCTTTGAGCGGGGCCGGATCGGTATCGATGAGACTGACGCCAAAAAGATCGAGGTGCAGCGCGCCGGGAATGTGTCCGGCGGCATACGCGTCAGGCGTACGCAGATCCAGGAGCAACGGCCGCGTTTCCGCATCGGCGGCGAGCGACCTGGACAGCTCGCCGGCCGCGATCAACAGCTGCGGGTTCGCATAGCCCTTCATCCGGGGAATCCTATCAACTCCCAACTCCCAACTTCCAACTCCCAAGGGAGGCCGCTCGAACCGCCGGGTGGAAATCAATCAGACCGGCCATTTGTTACGAATTTCACCCAGGTTCTGCGAGCGGCTTCCCTTGAGAGTTGGGAGTTGGAAGTTGGGAGTTGACGCTCTTACAGCCAGACGTATCGGGCCACGAAGAGTCCGGCGCACAGATACACCAGCGGATGCACTTCGCGCGCGCGGCCTGTCGCGAGCTTCAGCACCGCGTAGGCGATGAACCCGAATGCGATGCCTTCGGTGATGCTGACGGTCAACGGCATGAGGATCAGCGTCAGGAAGGCCGGGATCGCCTCGGTCAGGTCGTCCCACGCGATCGCGCGGACGCTCCCGATCATCAGCGTCCCGACGAGCACGAGCGCTGGCGCCACCACTGGATACAGCACCAGATTGCCGCCGGCCGGATAGCCGCCGCCGATCATTCTGACCAGCGGATGGAAGAACAGCGAGAGCAGGAACAGCGCCGCAGTGACCACGTTCGCGAGGCCGGTGCGGCCTCCGGCGGCGACGCCGGTGGAGCTCTCGATGTAGGCGGTCACGGTGGACGTGCCGAGCGCCGCGCCGGCCACGGTGCCCACGGCGTCGGCGAGCAGGGCCCGGCCGGCCCGCGGCAGCATGCCGTCCCGCAACAGGCCAGCCTGGCTGGCGACGCCGATCAGGGTGCCGACCGAATCGAACAGCGCCAGGAAGAAGAAGATCAGGATGACCGGCAGCATCGGCGCCGACAGCGCACCGGCGAGGTCGAGCTGCAACAGCGTGGGCGCGATCGAGGGAGGCGCGCTCACGAGCCCCTGGTATTTCACGAGTCCGAAGGCGAGCCCCGCGATCGTCGACAGGCACATCCCGATCAGCAAAGCGCCCGGGACGCCTCGCGCCAGCAGGATGCCGACCACGACCAGGCCGAAGAGCGTGAGCAGCGCGGGAGGCGCCGACAGGCGGCCGAGCGTGACGAGCGTGCCGGGCGAGTCGACGATCAGCCCGCCCCACTGCAGGCCGATCAGCGCGACCAGCAGGCCGATGCCGACGGCCATGGCGTGCTTCAGCGACGCCGGGATCGCGACGATCAGCCGCTCGCGCAGGCCGACCGTCGCGGTGAGGATGAACAGCAGCCCCGCGAACGCGACCGCGCCCAGTGCGATGCGCCACGGCACCTTCATCGCGACGCACACCGTGAAGGCGAAGAAGAAGTTGTGGCCCATGGCCGGCGCCACGGCGATCGGATAGTTCGCCAGCAGCCCCATCAACAGCGTCGCCACCGCGCTGGCAATGCACGTCGCGACCATCACCGCGCCGAAGTCCATCCCGGCGGCGCCGAGAACGGCCGGCTGCACGAAGATGATGTAGGCCATCGCCAGGAACGTCGTGAGGCCGGCCATCGCTTCCCTGCGCACCGTCGTACGGGCGGCGTCGAGTTGGAACAGCCGCTCGATCATCCGGTCACCTCGTGCCATTCCCCGTCGCGTTCGACAACCCTCCTGTCGTCGCGCAGCTTGATCAGGTGGGCGAGCACGCTGTCGCGGGCGGCGCGCACGACCGTCGGATGCAAGTCGGTGTAGAGACGGCCGACGATCCCGTCGATGGAGCGGATGCCCGTGCGCAGCAGCTCCAGGATCTGGGCCTCGCGCCCGGCGCGATGCGCGAGGTAGTGGTCGATCACTGCCGCTGGATCCTCGATCGCGGGCCCGTGTCCCGGCAGCAGCCGGCGCGGCTGCAGGCTCCGGATCCGGCGCAGCGAGTCGAGATAGTGCGCCAGGTTGCCGCCGGCGCTCGCCGGAATGACGATCGTTCCGCCGAGGCGCGCCAGATCGCCGCAATAGATCTCCTGGGTCGCCTCGTCCAGGAAGCAGAAGTGGTCCGGCGCGTGCCCCGGGGTGTGCAGGGCGCGGAGCGTCGCGTCTCCGGCCTGGATCGATTCGCCGTCGCGGCAGGCATTCGGGGCGACATTGCGCACGATCGCGGAAGGCCAGCGCTCGATCAGAGCCGGCACCCCCTTCACGTGGTCGGGATGCGAATGGGTCACGAGGATCTGGGCGAGCGCCGCTCCGCCGAGCGCCTGTGCGACCGCGCGGACGTGCGCGGGCTCGCCGACACCCGCGTCGACGAGCGTCGGCCTCGATCCCTGCAGCAGGTAGGTGTTGTTCCCTCCGGGCCCCGTCCAAGGCGAGGGATTGCCCGCGGGAATGATCAGCATGGATTAGAAGTAGTGCTTCAGCCGAACGTAGAGGAAATCGCTGTCGGCGAAGCGGCCGACCAGGTCGCGGCCCTCGCCGATGAACCAGCCGACCGATCCCTCGAGCGTCAGGTTGTCCCGGAGCTCGCCCGTTCCAATCAGCCGGGCGAAGCCGGATCCTTCCGAGCTGTTCGCGACCGCGAATGCTCTCAACGTGTAGCGCTCCCGTGAGAAACGGCGGTCCGCGGAAATCACCCAGGACAGATCCGATCGCGTCTCCCGGAACCGCAGATCGACCGACTCGTGATGATAGAGGACGCTCGCGCTGATCCGGTAGTTGCCGGCCCGCCGGTCGACGCCCGCACCCGCGTCGAGCGAGGACCCCTCAGCCACACTCGGCGTGGGCCGCTGGAAGTGATCGCGGACGAACGCCGCGAGCTCGCCGCGGAGCCCCCACTCGCCCCGGACCGTCTCGAAGTCGCCTCCGAGCATCGTGAACCGCGGATGGGCGGAAACGAAGCGCACCGGCGCGCCTGGCTCGAAGCCGCCGACATTGAATAATGGAAATGGCTCCAGACCGCTGAACGCGGCAACGCTCCAGTCGACTCGACCGCTCGTCGCATTGAACCTCGCCCCGCCCTGTCCATTCCTGAACGTCACCGCCGGGTCGTCGTCGACAACGACGGGCGGCAGTGTGGGACAGCCGATCGCCAGACAGACGACGCCGATCGTGTCCTCCGAGGTCAACGAGAGACCGAAAATGGACGACGGCTCGTCGAGGAGATCGAAGCGTCCGCGGCGGAAGATCGGAACGTAGACGCCTTCGATCGAGGCGCGATCCGAGAGGAACACGCTGGTGCGCAGCAGCGCCACCGGCAGCCGCGCCTCGCTGCGGCCTTCGAAGAAGAACTTCGAGACGTCGAGCGGATTGATCACATCGGTGGGCTGCACTTCGTCCAGGCGTCCCCACACCACCCGCCCGAGTCCGGCGCGCACGTCGACGCGGCCGGCGGCGTATTCGAGGAATGCGTCGTGGACTTTGAACACGGCATCGCGGGTAACCACGCTTCCGTTCGCGCCAGGCGTCGACTCGGGATGCCGGCGCACGAGGCCTTCGGCGAACGCCGAACCCGTCACCCGGAGCTGGGGCGACAGTTCCGCCTTCTCCTCGACAAAGGCGCGCGCGCGGAGCTCGAAGGTGTCGCGATTGGGCGCCTCCGTGGCGGTCAGCGAGAGGTGTCCAGCGGGCCTCGACACCGTCTGTGCCGACCCCGTGGCGGGCAGGATCAGCGCCAGGACAATCGCGGCAGCGGCGGCGACTCCACCGCGTCCCTTCCGCAGCGCTTCGGCGCCGAACACGCCCGGCAGCAGCCTGATCGTGGCCGGCAGGATCAGCACTTCCGCCAGGAACGCCACGCCCATCGTCAGGGCGAGCAGCCCCCCGAACCAGGCCGTGGGCCGGTACTCCGAGACCATCAGCACCGCGTAGCCACAGCTGTTGATGATCGCCGTCGTCAGCGACGCCCGTCCTTCGTGCGCGGTGGCGGTCTCGATCGCCTCGTCTGTCGACGCGCCGCCAGCGACCTCACGCCGATAGCGGTTGATGAAATGAATCGTGTCGTCGTCCACGACCCCGAGCGCGACGCTCGCGACCATCACCGTGGCGATGTTCATCGAGATGTCCAGGTAGCCCATCACGCCGAGCACGGCGACCACCGGAAGCACGTTCGGCACGACCGTGAGGATGCCGAAACGGAACGATCGAAAGACGATGAAGATGACGCCGAAGACCGTGACGAACGCCGTCGCAAAGCTGCTCAGCTGCGACATCACCAGGTAGTGATCGAGAGTGCTGAACAGCCGTCCCGAACCGGTCGTGAGGACCGAGACGCCGCTGCCGGCGAAGATCTCTTTCGCGCGGGCATCGGTGTGCTCGACCTGCTGGAGCACGAGATCCGAGCTCATGGACTGCAGCTTGATCGAGATCTGCGCCCGCGAGAAATCGCTGGCGACGACGCGCTCGAGCTCGTGGCGGCCTTCACCGCCGATCGTGAACACGAACAGCTCCTGTGCGACCGCCGCCGGATCGGACGGGATCACGTTCGCGTCGGCCCGGCCGTCGTGCAGTTCACGGTGGATCCGCTTCACGTAGTCCGCGATCGAGGTGACCTTCCGCACGTACGGCTCGCGGCGAAGCTCGTTCTGCAAGGTCTCGATCCGCTGGAGCATGTCGGGCCGCTGGAACGTATCCGGCGCGGCCTCGAGCATGATCTGGTAGCTGTACACGCCCGCCAGCTTCTGGTCGATCACCGCGGCCGACCGGCCGAGCGGATGATTGGGGCTGAAGAAGTTGATGTGGTTGGTATCCACGCGCAGCCGGAAGATGCCGAGCGACGTGACCAGCCCGACCGCCACGCAGGTGGCAAGCACCCGCCCCGGATGCCCCGTCGACCAGCGCGCCACCCGCATCAGCGGCGGCAGCAGGTAGCGCTCGTGCGGCGTCTCGCCGACTTCCGGCCTCACCAGGCTGAGGAGCGTCGGCATCACCACCAGCGAGATCACGAAGTCGACCATGATCCCGACCGCCGACCCGATGCCGAAAGACCGGACCGCGACCACGTCACTGGTGGCCAGCGAGAGCATGCCGAGCGCCGTCGTAGCGCTGGCGCCCAGCAGCGGCGCCGTCAGGTGCGCGACCGTGTTCTTGAACGTCGTCTCCGCGTCCGCGTGCCGCCGCTCCTCGTCCCAGTGCTGCATGATGTGGACGTCGTCGGCGATCGCAAGGACGACGATGAGGGGCACGATCATGCTGGAGAGCACGTTGAACGTGAAGCCGAGCAGCGAGTAGAGACCCAGCGTCCAGAACACGCTGAGGGCGACGCCGAAGAGGTTCAGCACCGTCTTGCGCCACGACCTGAACGTCGCGTAGATCGCGAGGACGGTGAACAGGAGGATCGGCGGGGTGAACTTCAGCTGATTGTCGAGCGTGATCCGGTTGTAGGTTTCGCTGATCTCCAGACTGCCGTTGTAGTAGGACCGGATCCCGGGCGGCAGCCTCGGATCGACGATGTCGTGAATGCGCTGGATCACGCCGCCGCGGACCGCGTCGATGCGGTCCTCGTCGAAGCTGACGACGATCGCGGTCACGGTGGCGTCCGCCGAGACGAGATCGCCGCGAAGCAGGTCGTCGTCCAATGCGCGTGCCCGGACCGCATCGGGACCGCGGGTGCGGCCGAACTCGATGAGCCGCCGGACCTCGAGGCCGTCCGGGACCGCGTCGACGACGGTCGCGGTGGCGATGCTGTCGACGCGCTGGACGGTGTCCACGCGCTCGATGTCGCCGGTGACCTGCTCGATGTAGCGCAGCGTCTCCGCCGAGAACAGCATCTGCGGCGACTTCGCCTCGAGCGCGACGATCAGGGTGCGGGTGCCGCCGAATTCCTGGCGGAACCGCTCGTAGTCCTGGTAGACGGGATCGGACTTCGAGAACCAGGCCGTGATGTCGTTGTCGATCTTCGTGACGTTGGCGCGCGGGATCGAGAGGATGGCGCCGAGGACGAAGAAGATCGTGAGCGGGAACCGGCCGCGATAGATCACCTCGGCGAGCAGGCGCGACATCGCTCAGCCGCCGCCCGATCGCCCGGCGCCACGCTCGAGCTCGCGGCGGCTGAAGTCGGTGTCCTTCAGGCCGACGTTGTAGTCGGCGCGCTCGACGACCAGCTCGGTGCGGGTCTTCTCGAGCGCGTTGACCATCTCGGAATCCATCACCGTCCAGATCGCTTCGACGAGCGCCAGCTTGCGGACCGTGTAGACCTTCTGCCGTTCGTTGCGGCGGTTGTAGACGTCGGCCTGCGCCACGACGAAGCTGTCCTTGAGGACCAGCGAGACCGCGCGCGGGAACGGCGCGGACGCGTCCTTGCGCTTCGACTCGAGCCGCCAGGCGGCGCGCGGCGCGCCGCCGGGCTCCGTCCACGTCGCGGATTCGCCGTCGGCGCCCGAGAAGCTGTAGGTGTATTCGTCGAGCTCGCGGCCGCCGATGTCTTCGTAGGTGAAGTCACTGCCCACGAAGCTGTCCTGCGTTTCGCTGCCGGCGATCCGCCGGACCCGGCCGAGCGATGGCAGGAACAGGAAACGCTCGTCCTCGGCCGCGGGATGCTCCCAGACCAGGAAGCTGGTGCCCCGAATGTCGTTCGGATAACTGAAGCGAATCAGGCGTCGATCGCCGTCCGGCGCACCAGGCGCCGCGCCGGGGGCCCCGCGTCCCCGCAGCGTCGCCACGTCGAGCGCACGCTCGCGGATCCTTCCGTGCCGATCCACCAGCCTCATGCGCATCGCCAACCGCGAGTCGCGGCCGGTATCGCGATCCCGGATATGGCGGGCGACGTCGTCCGGGGTCAACCGCGCCGGCGGCGGGGGCTGGGCATGCGGAACGGCGCTGGCCGAGACAGCGATCGAGGACGCGAGGCAGATCGAGGAGAGCAGCAGGCGCAGCATCGGGCGGGCGCGCAGTGGCCGGACCGATTATGTGAATGATTTCACAAGGGTGTCAATTCGGCCTCGATCACCGCACGGCGCGCGTGAGCGCCTTTTTCAGCTCCTCGGAGATCGGCACCGGCTTCCCGGCTGCGTAGTCGAACCGCACGATCACCGTGCGGGCGCTGGCGATGAGGGCGTTGGACCCGTCGACGATCTCGTACTCGTAGGTGAAGCTGGTGCGGCCGATCGCCGCGACACCAACGTCGATCCGCAGCAGGTCGCCGTACTTCGCCGGCCGCCGGTAATCGATCTCGACCCGCGCGACGATCACGCCGGGCACATCATCCGGCACGCCCGCATCCGACGCCGGCGCGCTGTTCAGTGCCCGCTTCGCGATGCCGGCGACGCGCCAGTGATGGAAGCGCGCCTCCTCGAGGTAGGTGAGATAGACGGCGTTGTTGACGTGCCCCATCGCGTCGCAGTCACGGAACCGGACTTCGAGCTGGTGGCTGAAAACGGGCGTCACGATTCCGGCGCCGGAGAGTCGGCCGCGGCGTTCCGGGCCCGGCGGGCTTCGAGCGCCCGCTCGGCGTTGAGGCGCTCCAGCGCGACCTCCGAGTGATCGGCGAACTGCATGGCGGCGGCGATCGCGCGGTGGCCGGCCTGCTCGGCGATGAGCGTGTGCATGCGCTGGCACACGCGGCGATAGGCGGGATGCCCCTGCGGGGCCGATCGCAGCTCGATCACGTGCATCGCCTCGCGCGCGTTCATGTCCATGTAGAAGCGCACGCGGTAGGCCATCGCGACCGCGTACGGCGCCACGCTCTCGTAGCCGCCCGCGCGCAGATCCTCGTGCAGGCCCGCGGATTCGTCCATGACCCGCTGCCAGTCGCCGCGGCCGCCCGCTTCGACGATGGCGGCGGGCTCGGTGTAGCCGTGTCGAGTGGACAGCGGCTGCCAGTCGAGCGTCAGCAGGCGGTGGCGCTGCAGATCGCGGAAGGCGCCGTAATCCGTCAGCACGTCGAACCGGTACGCGGTGCGTTCGAAGGCCCGTCCCGGCCGGTGCCGCCGGTTGCTCCGATCGCCGGCGCACGCGCGGAGCACGCGCACGCGATCGTCGATCGACAGGCGCCGCGCGATCGCGAGCAGCTGATCGTCAGGCAGGAGAGACGAAGGGTAGAGCGCCGCGGCGACGACCTTCGCTTCCCCGTCCGGATCGAAGTCGCTCAGGGTGACTTCCTCGCGCGGCTCCGGCGTGATGCCGTCGAGCAGCTCCGACGCCACCTCGGCGACCCCGTCGCGGGTCGCCCCCAGGTACTCGGACCAGCGGCCGCCCCGATCCGGTTGATCGACCCGCGTGAGGAATGCCGGGATGACCTTCCGCAGCTCGCGCAGCATGTCGTCGGCGCACTCGCGCACTTCGAGCAGCGGGTGCGCGCGCATGCGCAGGAGCAGCGCCTCGAAGGCCTGGCCGCTGCCGAACAGCCCGACGTTGGACTGCGTCGCGGCCGGCAGCAGCCCGCGCAGCGTGTCGAGCGCCTTGGCGCGGATGGCGGCCCGGTGCACCGATTCCGAATCGGCCGGTCCGCGCGGGTGGCGCGCCTCGAACCAGGCCTGCATGCGGGGGATCCAGTCGGCGTAACAGGCGAACGCCGCGTCCATGGTGCGGACGTAGCGATGGTGGAGCGCACCGCCGCCGATCTCGGCCGGCACGTGATAGCGCCAGCGGCCGTTGCGCCGGTCCGTATACGGGACGTAGCGCGTCGACTGCTCGAGATACGACATCAAGCGGCCCCACTCGAGCACTTTCGTGAGCACGTTCGACACGTACTCGCACGCGATGTGCGCCCCCCCGAGCTGCGCGACCGAGTCGTCGCCGTAGTCGCTGAAGACGCGCGCGTAGAGCCGCTCGGCGCGCTCGACCGCGGCGCTGCCGTGGGACGAGGCCTGGGGCGTCGTCTCCGGTCCGACCTTGTCGGCGAACTCGTCGAGGAACAGCCGGCGGAGCGACTTGCCCGATCGCGAATAGCGCGCGAACAGCGCCCCCTTGACCGTTTCCGGCAGGTTGATCAGCGCAAAGATGTGGCCGTCGAGATCGGTGAAATACGGCGCGAGCCTGGCTCGCTCCTCCGGCGTGAACGGCTCGGCGGCGCCGGCCGCAGGCAGCACCTCGGTCATTCTTCCTTCACCGCCGCGGCGCGGCTCTCGTTCCAGTAGCGCGCGAACTCGTCCAGGAACGTCAGGGTCTCGAACGACTTCATCCGGTCGACGAACAGCACGCCGTTCAGGTGATCGGTCTCGTGCTGGATCACGCGGGCGGTGAAGTTCGACGCCCGGATCTCGATCCGCTTGCCGCGCCGATCCAGCGCCCGCACGAGAATGTGGCGCGCGCGCGGCACCTTGCCCCGGATGTCCGGAATGCTGAGGCAGCCTTCCCAGTCTTCGACGGTCTCCGCGCCGACCGGCATGATCTCGGGATTGATGAGCGCCATCAGCGGCACCCGTTCGACCTCGTCTTCCTCCTCGCCCGGCGAGGGCGCGAAGCCGGCCACGAACAACTTCACGCTTTCGTGCACCTGCGGCGCCGCCAGACCGACGCCCTGGTACTCGGTCATGGTCTCGAACATGTCGTCGATGAGCTGCTGGATGCGGGCGGACTTGACGTCGCCTGGATCGAGGGGGCGCGCCGGCGTCCGAAGCACGGGGTGCCCCATCCGCGCCACCTTGAGAATCGCCATCGCGGCATTATAGTCGTGCAGATATGAGCGAGACCTTCCGCTTCTGTCCGTGCTGCGGTGGACCGCTGGCGCCTCGAGAGGTCAAGGCCGGGGAGCGCGAGCGCCCGGCCTGCGCGGCGTGCGGCTTCATCCTCTATCTCGATCCGAAAGTCGCGGTCGGCACGATCATCAGAACCGCCGACGAGCGGCTCGTGCTGGTGCGCCGCGCGATCGAGCCGGGCTACGGGCTCTGGGTCTTCCCCGGCGGCTACGTCGATCGCGGCGAGCACATCGTCGAGGCCGCGGTGCGGGAAGCGCGTGAGGAGTCGGGACTCGACGTCCGCGTCGACGGATTGGTGAACATCTACTCTTATGCCGGCACGACGCCGATCATCATCGTCTATCGCGCCACGATGATCGGCGGCGAGCTCTGCACCGACGACGAATGCCTGGAGGCGCGGCTCTTCACGGCCGCCGAGATTCCGTGGGATCAGCTGGCGTTCCGGAGCACGAAGGATGCGCTCACGGACTACCTGACGCACCCGAGGAGAGCCTGGAAGGTACAGATGAGCTCGTGCTGATCGGATAGATCGGACGGATGCCCTGCTATAATCTTTCTCTCCCTGCGAATGTTCTCCGGGCCGTCCAGGCCCGATATTTATAGAGATTGCTATGAAAAGACTCGCACAGCTCGTTCTCTGCGCTGCGGTCGCCGCCTCGGCCGCGGCCTGTATCGGCTTCGAACGGAA
>Ga0075423_10002656_pt1 | contig 16304 bp, 13 predicted proteins | sample SoiMethybrSBSTD2_FD_80114 | JGI IMG/M metagenome (GOLD analysis project Ga0075423, IMG submission 80114) | Bulk soil microbial communities from a Populus tree surrounding site in Tennessee, USA - Soil MetaG P. TD hybrid SBSTD2 | ecosystem: Environmental > Terrestrial > Soil > Tree plantation...
CGTCCTCGCCCTGGCGGCGCCCGCGGCCGGCCGTGCCGCCACGCCCTCGTCGTTCTCCATCGGGCGGCTCAAGTACGGCGGCGGCGGCGACTGGTATGGCGATCAAACGAGCCTCAAGAACCTGCTCGCCGGCGCGCGCGACCGCCTCGGCCTGGCGGTGGCGGGGGACGAGGAGGAAGTCGTCGCACAGCTCGAGGAATCGCTGTACCGGCATCCCTTCGTGTTCATGTGCGGACACGGCAACGTGAAGTTCACGCCCGCCGAGGTCGAGCGCATGCGCGCCTATCTGTCGAACGGCGGCTTCCTGTGGTGCGACGACGACTACGGCATCGACGCCTCGTTCCGCCGCGAGATGCGCCGCATCTTCCCCGGCGAGAACCTGGTCGAGCTGCCGTTCGGGCATCCGATCTTTCATCAGAAGTACGACTTCCCCTCGGGTTTGCCCAAAATTCACGAGCACGACGGCGGCCCCGCGCGCGCTTTCGGGCTCTATCACGAAGGCCGCCTCGTGGTGCTGTATACTTTTGATACGGATTTGGGGGACGGTCTCGAAGACGAAGGTGTCCATCCGGACCCTCCGGAGAAGCGAGAGCAGGCGCTCCGCATGGCGCTCAACATCGTCACCTACGTCCTGGCGAACTGAGGGGCCGCGAACAGCCTCGGATCCCCCCAAGAGGTGGCGCACCGTGCCGATCCGCGAGGTCATCGCCGTTCTCGAAGCCCGCCTCCGCCGCGGGCTTTCGCACTATCGTCTGCGCCTCGCGCTGAACGGCGCCGTGCGCGCCGCCGTGGTCGGCGGCGCCGCGCTGCTGCTCGCGCTCCTCCTCGGCGTGGCCCTCGCCCGCGTGCCCGGCGCCTTCCTCGCCCTCACCGCCGGTACCGCGATCACGCTCGTCGCCTGCGTCGCCCGCTACCTCGTCTTCCCGCTCGTCGTCGGCCCCGATCTCGTGCGCTTCGCGCGCTTCGTCGAGGATCGCCTGCCCGAGCTGCGCTCGCTGCTCGTGAACGCGCTCGAGCTGGCGCCCGTCGCCGACGGCCGGCGCTCCCCGTCGGGGGGCACGTCGCAGGAGCTGGCCACCGCGCTCCTGGCGCAGGCCGAGAGCCGCTCGCGCGATTCGGATCTCGCGTCTCTCGCGCCCACGGCCCTGCCGCGCGGCTGGGGCCGCCCGGCGCTCGTGGTCGCGGCTCTCTGGGCTTTGGTGTGGATCATGGCCCCCGGCCCGCTGTCGCGCGCCGGCTTCGGGCTTCTCCATCCGCGCGCCGCCATGGCGAGCGCCATCTCGCTCTCGGTGCGCCCGGGCGACGTCACGCTCGCCCCCGGCGCCACGCTCGTGGTCGACGCGCGCGTCGATGGCTCGTCGGAGCCGCCCACGCTCTCCTTCGTCTCGCTCGGTCACGAGCGCCGCGTGCGCATGCGCCCCACGGGCGAGAAGCACGCGTGGACGGGCTCGATCGAGGGCATCGCCGCCGCCGGCACCTATCGGGCCACGCTCGGTCCGGCCTCGAGCCCCACCTATCGCGTGTCGCTCACCGGCCGTGCCTCGCCGGTGTCGTTCGAGATCGGCTACCGCTATCCGGCCTACACGCGGCTGCCGAGCGAGACGCAGGCGGCGACGCGCGCCGACCTCATGGCGCTCGTCGGCACCCACGCCACCGTGACCGTCGACCTCGACCGCGCCGTGCGCCGCGTCTCGTGGACGCTGGGCTCTCCGCTGCGCCGCGAGAGCGAGCGCCGCTGGGTGGGCGAGACCGTGCTCGCGGGCGATCGCGACTACGATCTCGTGATCGACGACGGGGGCGCGGGCGAGCGCCACACCTACCACGTGCAGACGATCGCCGACCGGCCGCCGCTGCTCTCGGTGAGCGCCCCGTCGGGCGACGTCGACCTGCCGCCGGGCGGTAAGGTGCCGCTCGCCGCCTCCGCGGCCGACGACTTCGGCCTCACCGATCTCTCCGTGGCCTACGAGATCGAGGGCGGAGCGCGCGGGCGCGTGCCGGCCGCGCGCTGGCCCGACGAGCGCAAGGAGGCGACGTTCGAGGGCGCGTGGGACGCCGGCGGTCTCGGGCTCCTGCCCGGCCAGGCGGCCACGTTCTGGCTCGAGCTGCGCGACAACGACCGCGTGAGCGGCCCCCACGTCACGACCAGCGCCCGCTTCTCGATCCGCTTTCCGACCCTGTCCGAGGTCTACGACAAGATCGAGGACCAGCAGACCGACGCCGCCGACAAGATGAAGCAGGCGCTCGACCAGGCGCGCGAGCTGGCCAAGCAGACCGAGGAGCTGAAGCGCGATCTGCAGCAAGCGCCGCGCGACCGCCGCAGCGACGCCGGCTGGGACAAGCGCCAGGAGGCCAAGGAGGCCGCCGAGCGCCAGGCCGAGATCGCGGAGAAGATGCAGCAGGTGGCCGAGCAGCTCGAGCAGTCGAACCAGCAGGCGGCCGAGAACCAGGCCTACCGCGACGACATCCTGGCCAAGATGCAGGAGATCTCGAAGCTGGTGCGCGAGCTCGACTCGCCGGAGCTCAAGGACGCGATCCGCAAGCTGCAGGAGTCGCTGCAGCAGGTGGATCCGCGGCGGCTCGAGGCCAATCTCCAGAAGCTGCAGCAATCGCAGCAGGAGCTCATGAAGGGGCTCGAGCGCACGCTCGAGCTGCTCAAGCGCGTGCGCCAGGAGGAAGAGCTGCACGCCGCCGCGCGCCGCGCCGAGGATCTGGCGCGCCGCCAGGAGGCGCTCGAGCGCCAGGCCGAGAAGAAGGCCGACGGGGCCGAGCGCGAGCGCCTGGCCAAGTCGCAGGAGCAGACGTCGAAGGAGACGCAGGAGCTGCAGAAGAAGCTCGAGGAGCTGGCCAAGGAGCTCCAGCAGAGCGGCATGCAGAAGCCGTCGGAGCAGACGCAGAGCGCGCAGCAGAACGTGGAGCAGGCGCAGCCGCAGCAGCAGAGCGCGGCCAGCCAGATGCGCCAGGGCAAGAACGACGCCGCGCGGCAGTCGAGCCGCAGCGCCAAGCAGTCGCTGATGCAGGCGTCGCAGCAGCTCCAGGAGGCGGCGCGCCAGATGAGCGACGACGGGCAGCGCCAGCTCGCCGACGCGGTGCGCCGCTCGGCGCAGGACCTCGTCGATCTCTCGCGCGAGCAGGAGGATGCGCTCTCGCGTCCCGGCTCGCCGGACGAGCACGCGCAGCGCCAGCAGGACCTCCGCGAGGGCGCGCAGCGCGTGTCCGACGATCTCTTCGACATGGCGAAGAAGACGCCGTTCCTGCCGCCCGACGCGCAGCGGGCGCTGGGGGAAGCGCTCGAGAAGATGAAGCGCTCCGAGGACGCGTACTCGCAGCATGCGCCCGAGGAGGGCCAGGCCAAGGGTGGGGAGGCTTCCGGCGCCCTCAACGCCGCCGTCATCGCGCTCAAGAGCGCCGAGAAGTCGATGTGCCAGCAGGGGAGCGGCCAGGGTCAGCCCAAGCCGCAAGCGAGCGGCCGCGAGCAGGTGCAGAGCCTGACCGGCCAGCAGAGTGATCTCAACCAGGACACGCAATCGCTGGTCGAGCGCCTGACCCAGCAGCAGCGCCTCGCGGCCGGCAACCAGGAAGCACTCGAGCAGCTGGCGGCGCGCCAGGAGGCGATCCGCCGCGGCCTCGAGGAGGCCCAGCAGCAGCAGCAGAACGACGGCGACCTCCTCGGTCGCCTCGACGAGGCCAAGCGCGACATGGAAGAGGTGGCCAAACACCTGCGCGAGGGCCGTCTCGACAACGATCTGAACGAGCGCCAGAACCGGATCCTGTCGCGGCTCCTCGACGCCCAGCGCTCGGTCAATCGCCGCGAGTTCGACGAGAAGCGCGAGTCGCGCACCGGCCAGGACCTGGCACGCGTGTCGCCACCGCCGATTCCCACGGCCCTGCTCGAGCCCAAGGCGCGTGCCGAGCGCGACCTGCTGCGCGCGCGCGCCGAGCGCTATCCGGCCGAGTATCGAGAACTGGTCGAGTCCTACCTCCGCCGGCTCCAGGAATCGCGTTGAGACGGGCGCGAATCGCGGCCGTCCTCGGGGCGGCGGCGCTGGTCTCGGCCGCGGGCACGGCGCGCGCCCAGAGCCCGCGCGACGACGCCTCCGGCCACGTCATCCCCACCACCGACAGCGTGGTCTACGAGCGCATGAGCGAAGTTCGCTTCGTCGACGGCTCGCCGGTCGAGCGCGACGACGAGCTCGACGCGCTCACCCCGGAGGAAGAGCTGTCGATGGCGCGTGCCGTGGCCATGCTGCGCACCTCGCGCTACGCCGAGGGCCTGGCGGCGCTCGATCTCCTGTGGCGCCGTCATCCGGCGTCGGTGCGCGTGGCGCAGGCCGCGGCTTCCGCCTACCTGCGCGGACAGAAGCCGCAGGAGGCGCTGCGCCTGCTCGAGCTGACCGACAAGGCGATCCGCGAGGCGCGCGAGCGCGGCGGCGTGAAGGTCGAGAAGGGCGCCGCCCCGAGCGATCCGCTCGCCGGCGTGCGCGCCCGCGCCCTGCTCGCGCTCGGCCGGCGCAAGGAGGCCATCCCGCACATGGCGGCGGCCGCGGCCGACCCGCGCGGCGAGACGCTCGCGCTCCGGCGCCAGCTCCTCGAGTGGGCGGAGACCGTGGACATGGGCCCCGCCGTGGTGACGGCGGCCGAGCGCTCCGCCGACGCCGCCCCGCGCGACGTGAATCGCGGGCTCTTCGCCGCCGAGATCGAGTGCCGGGCCGGCAAGACCGCGGCGGCGGTGACCCGCCTCTCGCGCCTCGAGCAGGCGACGGGCAGCGAGCGCCCGGGCGAGCTCGTGCGCGCCGTGGCCGAGCGTCTGCTCGGCGAGCGCCAGGGGGCGACCCTGGCCGCGCCCCTGTGGCTCGAGCTGGCGCGCGGACCGTTCGCGCCCGACGTGCGCGCCGACGCCCTGCGGCGGCTCATGGCGCCCACGTTCTGGATGGATGAGGCCAACGGTGCTCTGACGCAGACGCGCGCGTTCCCGGTGCCCGCGGCCGACATCGCCGCGGCCTGGCGCTCGCTGCCCGGGGGAGAGGATCGCGCCCGCGTCGGCCTCGAGCTCCTGAACGCGCTGCGCGCCCGCGGCGAGCGCGGGCTCGCCGATCGCCTGGCCGCCGATCTCTCGCGCACCGAAGCGCCCAGCTCGCTCGCCGGGCCCATGGATCTCGAGGCCGGCTTGCTGGCGCTCTCGCAGGGCCGTCTCGACGAGGCCGCCAAGCGGCTGGCCCGTGCCCGCGCCCAGGCCAGCGACGACGACTCGCGCGAGCGCGCCGAGTATGCGCAGGCCGAGGTGCTGTTCTTCTCGGCTCAGTTCGACACGGCGCAGGCGGCGTTCGATGCCTTCGCCACCGCGCATCCGCGCAGTCCGCTCGCCAACGACGCGCTCGAGCGCGCCTACCTGCTCGAGGGTGATGGCGACCGGGCCCCGGACCAGACCCCCGGCCTGGCGTCGCTCGCCCGCGGCCTGTACGCCGAGGCACGGCGGCAGTGGGACGAGGCGGCCCAGGAGGCGCACCGTGCCGACGACGAGGCGCGCGTGGCGCAGGCGCCGGCGCCCGTGATCGCCGCCGACTCCGAGAGCGCCAAGCTGCAAGTGCCCGGGGCCCGCAATCCGGTGCGCGCCCACGCGCTCCTGCTGCTCTCGCGCGCCGAGGAGGCGAGGAGCTCGCTCGACGCCGCGCGGCTCGCCGCCCTCGTGGTCGCCGACTCGCTGCCCGGCGACCGCCTGGCGCCGCTGGCGCGCAAGCGCGCCGGCGACCTCGAGATGGCGCAGGGGCATCGCGAGGCGGCGCTCCACCACTACGAGGAGATGCTGGCGCGCTATCCGCGCTCGTGGCTCGCGGCCGAGGTGCGTCGCGAGGTCACCCAGCTGCGCGCCGACCTGGCCAAGGGGCGCACGCCATGAGGCCGGCGCGCCCGCTCTTCGCCGCCGCGCTGGCGCTGGCGCTCGGCGCCTCCGCGTCGTGGGCCTCGCTCCTCTGCCCCATGGACGTGAAGCAGACGGATCACCTGCGCGCCTACGGGCTCACGTACTGGGCGCTCGAGCGCGGCGAGCGCGTGGACTGGCTGCTCAACTACCGCGGCGGCTCGTTCCTCCTGCCCGACGATCCCGAGATCCAGCGCGAGGCCAACATCCGCGGCGTCGCCCTCGAGCCCATCTCCGGCTCCGACGAAGCCCAGATCCTGCACACGATCGAGGGCGAGAACATGGAGAAGGTGGTGCTCGAGAAAGCACCCAAGGTGGCGGTCTACGTGCCGCCGACCGCCCAGCCGTGGGACGACGCGGTGCGCCTGGCGCTCGAGTACGCGCAGATCCCCTACGAGCGCGTGTGGGACGAGGAGGTGCTGCGCGGCGACCTGGCCAAGTACGACTGGATCCACCTCCACCACGAGGACTTCACCGGCCAGCAGGGCAAGTTCTACGCCGCCTACCGCGACTTCGACTGGTACCAGGCGGAGAAACGCGCGCAGGACGCCATGGCCACCAAGCTCGGCTTCGCCAAGGTGTGGCAGCTCAAGCAGGCGGTGGCGCAGAAGATCAAGGACTACGTGGCGCGCGGCGGCTTCCTGTTCGCCATGTGCTCGGCCACCGACAGCTACGACATCGCGCTCGCCGCCGAGGGCATCGACATCGTCGACGTTCCCTACGACGGCGATCCGCCGGATCCCGCGGCGCAGTCCAAGCTCGACTTCTCGCGCTGCCTGGCGTTCCGGGACTTCAGCCTGATCACCGATCCCTACATCTACGAGTTCTCGGACATCGACATGACGCAGCAGGCCACGATGCGCGGGCCGAACGCCGTGTTCACGCTGTTCGACTTCTCGGCCAAGAACGATCCCGTGCCCTCGATGCTGACCCAGGATCACACGAACGCCGTGCCCGAGTTCATGGGCCAGACGACGTCGTTCAAGAAGTCGCTGCTCAAGCCGGGCGTGATCGCGCTCGCCGAAACCCCCGAGGCGGGCGAGGTGAAGTACCTGCACGGCGACTACGGCAAGGGGACGTTCACCTTCCTGGGCGGGCACGATCCCGAGGACTACCAGCACGCGGTGGGGGATCCGCCCACCGACCTCTCGCTGCACAAGAACTCGCCGGGCTACCGGCTCATCCTCAACAACGTGCTGTTCCCCGCGGCCGAGAAGAAGAAGCAGAAGACCTAGAGCGCTACGGCCCCAGCCTGCTCGGCAAAGGATTTCCCCGTCTTCCGCCTCGCCCACCGCCCCGATCGCCTTGCGAGAGCGCGGGTTCCGTGCTACCAATGAGCGCCCGGTCGAGCCGCCCCGCCGGCCTCGCTACCATCCCCTTTTCGAGGAGACGAACCATGATGTCGCCCCTCTCCGGCCGTATCGCCCGCGTCGTCGCCGCGATGGCCCTGATCGTCGTAGCCGGCTGCGCCCAGACCGGCGAGGAGAAGATCGTCATCGGCGAGTACGGCTCGCTGACCGGGACCGACGCCACCTTCGGCACGTCGACGCGCGACGGCATCCAGATCGCCTACGACGAGCTCGTGGCCGACCAGGGCGGGAAGATCGGCGGCCTCGCGGTGGCCCCCATCACCCCCGAGGACGACCAGGGCCGGGCCGAGGAAGCGGCGACCGCCGTGCAGAAGATCGTGAACCAGGACCAGGCGGTGGCGGTGCTCGGCGAGGTGGCCTCGTCGAGGAGCCTGGCGGCGGCCCCCATCTGCCAGCAGGCCGGCGTGCCCATGATCTCGCCGTCGTCGACCAATCCCGAGGTTACGAAGAAGGGCGACTACATCTTCCGCATGTGCTTCCTCGACGACTTCCAGGGCTGGGTGATGGCCAAGTTCACGGCCGAGAACCTCAAGCTCAAGCGCGTCGCCATCCTGTGGGACGTGAAGAGCGACTACTCGAAGGGCCTCAAGGACTACTTCACGCAGTCGTTCACCGGCATGGGCGGCACGATCGTCGGCGACCAGTCCTACAGCGCCGGCGACCAGGACTTCCGCGCCCAGCTCACGGCGCTCAAGGCCAAGAAGCCCGAGGCCATCTTCGTGCCCGGCTACTACACGGAGGCAGGGCTCATCGCGCGGCAGGCGCGCGAGATCGGCTACAAGGCCCCGCTCCTGGGCGGAGACGGCTGGGAGAGCTCGCAGCTGATCCAGATCGGCGGCGAGGCGATGAACGGCTGCTACTACTCGAACCACTGGTCGCTCGACGCGCCGGACAGCAACCTGAAGCGCTTCCTCGGCAAGTACCGCGCCAAGTTCAATCACGATCCGGACGCCATCGGCGGGCTGGCCTACGACGCGGCGAACGTGCTGTTCGCGGCCATGACCAAGCTGGCGGCCGAGGATCCGCAGACCTTCGCCGGACTGTCGTCGAAGAGCGCGGGCAAGGACCTGCGCAAGGCGGCGACCCAGAAGCTGCGCGACCTCATCGCCGCGACCAAGGACTACCCCGGGGTCACGGGCAAGATCACGGTCGACGCCAACCGCAACGCGTCGAAGCCCGCCGTGGTCATCGAGATCAAGGACGGCAAGAAAGTCTTGAACACGACCACGTATCCGCAGACGCCGGCCAGCTGACGCGGCGACGCCGAGCCGCGTGTCCGAGTTCCTCCAGCAGCTGGTCAACGGCATCACGTGGGGGAGCGTGTACGCCCTCATCGCCCTGGGCTACACGATGGTGTACGGGATCCTGCGGCTGATCAATTTCGCCCACGGCGACGTCTACATGCTGGGCGCTTTCGGCGGCTACTTCCTCGCCCGCGCCCTGGCGCCGGCCGCCATGCCGGGCGGGGCGATGGCGATCGTCGTGCTGCTCGGCTCGATGGTCGCCTGCGGCGCCGTCGGCTTCCTCATCGAGCGCCTGGCCTACAGGCCGGTGCGGCGCTCGTCGCGGCTCGCCGCGCTCATCACCGCCATCGGGGTCTCGCTCCTGCTCGAGAACGGCGGCATCCTCCTGTTCGGCGCCGATCCCAAGTTCTTCCCCCAGATCATTCCGGCGCGGCAGTACCAGCTGGGCGCCGGCGTCAGCGTGTCGAACCAGCAGCTCATCGTGATCCTGGTGTCGATCGCGCTCATGCTCGGCCTGCGCTTCATCGTGCTCCACACGCGCGTCGGCAAGGCCATGCGCGCGGTGTCGCACAGCCACACCGCGGCGGCGCTCATGGGCATCTCGGTCGATCGCATCATCACGTTCACGTTCGTGCTGGGCTCCGCCCTGGCGGCCGCGGCGGGCGTGCTGGTGGCGCTGCAGAACCCCAAGATCGATCCGCTGATGGGCATCATGCCCGGCCTCAAGGCGTTCGTGGCCGCGGTGCTGGGCGGCATCGGCAACATCCCGGGCGCTGTCCTCGGCGGCCTCGTCATGGGCATCGCCGAGGTCATGGTGGTGGGCTACCTGTCGCCGACCTGGCGCGACGCCATCGCCTTCGTCCTCCTCATCGCCATCCTGCTCTTCCGGCCCGCCGGCATCCTCGGCAAGAACACGGCCGAGAAGGTGTGAGATGAAGCGCGCGCTGGTCGTGCTCGTGGCGCTGGGCCTGCTCACCGCGCTGCAGTTCGAGCTGCCGCACGTGCTCAATCCGTATCTCTTCCAGATCGTCGTCCTGTGCGGGATCAACATCATCCTCGCCGTCTCGCTCAACCTCATCAACGGCTTCACCGGGCAGTTCTCGATCGGGCACGCGGGCTTCATGGCGCTCGGCGCCTACGGCTCGGCCATGTTCTCGCTCCACGTCGGCGGCGGCTGGGTGGCGGCCATGAGCGCGGCCGGGATCGCGGCCCCGATCGCCCAGGGCGCGGCCCTGGTCGTCGCCCTCGTCCTCGGCGGCCTGCTGGCGGCGGCCGCCGGCTATCTCGTCGGGCTGCCCTCGCTGCGCCTGCGCGGCGACTACCTGGCCATCGTCACGCTCGGCTTCGGCGAGATCATCCGCGTGCTCATCCTGAACGTCGACGCCGTGGGCGCGGCGCGCGGCCTGCCCGGGATCCCGCCGTGGGCCAACCTGTTCTGGGTCGGCGTCGGCGTGCTCTCGGTGATCGCGGTGTCGCGCAACCTGGCGCACAGCACCCACGGCCGCGCCCTGTTCGCCATCCGCGACGACGAGGTCGCGGCCGAAGCGCTGGGCGTGAACACGACCGCCTACAAGGTGATGGCGTTCGTCCTGGGCTCGTTCTTCGCCGGCGTGGCGGGCGGGCTCTTCGCCCACTTCCTCTCGTATCTCAATCCCAACTCGTTCACCTTCATCCGCTCGATCGAGGTCATCGCCATGGTGGTGCTGGGCGGCCTGGGCAGCGTATCGGGCTCGGTGCTCGCCGCCATCGTGCTCACCGTGCTGCCCGAAGCGCTGCGCCCGGTGCGCGACTACCGCATGGTGATCTACGCGCTCATGCTCATCGGGCTCATGATCACGCGGCCGCAGGGCCTGTTCGGCAGCCGCGAGATCTCCCTCTCGTGGCTCCTCGGCCGCTTCCGCCGCCGCGAACCGCGCCCCACGCCATGAGCGAGCCGCTTCTTCGCCTCGACCGCGTCAGCATCCAGTTCGGCGGCCTCAAGGCGGTCTCCGAGCTCGATCTCGAGATCCGCCAGGGCGAGCTCGTCGGGCTCATCGGCCCCAACGGCGCCGGCAAGACCACGGTGTTCAACCTGATCACCGGCGTGTACGCGCCGACGAGCGGCCGCATCCTGCTCGACGGCAAGCCCATCCACGGGCTCAAGCCGCACAAGATCGCCAAGCTCGGCATCCTGCGCACGTTCCAGAACATCCGGCTCTTCCCGTCGATGTCGAGCCGCGCCAACGTCTCGGTGGCCGAGCACATGCACGCGCGCGCCGGCCTGGCGCAGGCGATCTTCGACACGCGCACGCATCGCACCGACGAGGCCATGCTGCAGAGCCGCGCCGTGGAGGCGCTGACCTTCCTCGGCCTCCTGCCGAGCGCCGACCTGCGCGCCAACGAGCTGCCCTACGGCCAGCAGCGCCGGCTCGAGATGGCGCGGGCGCTCGCCGGAGCGCCGCGCCTCTTGCTCCTCGACGAGCCGGCCGCCGGGCTCAATCCCCAGGAGACCCACGAGCTCATGGGGCTCATCGAGGAGATCCGCTCGCGCTTCGGCATCACCATCCTGCTCATCGAGCACGACATGCGCGTGGTCATGGGCGCCTGCCGGCGCATCGCCGTCCTCGATTACGGCGTGAAGATCGCCGAGGGCACGCCCGACGAGATCCGCACCAATGCCAAGGTGGTCGAGGCGTACCTGGGCGAGGAAGTGCCGGCCGATCTCGGAGCGGGGAGCTAGGCGTGCTGTCGGTGCAGGGGCTCGACGTCTATTACGGCGCCGTGCACGCGCTCAAGGGCGTCGACGTGCGCGCCGACGCGGGCGAGATCGTCACCCTGATCGGCGCCAACGGCGCCGGCAAGACGACGCTCCTGCGCACCATCTCGGGGCTCGTGCCGCCGCGCACCGGCCGCATCGAGTTCGAGGGCCGCGACATCACCAAGGTGCCGGCGCACGAGATCGTGGGCCTCGGCATCTCGCAGTCGCCCGAGGGCCGCCTCGTGTTCGCCAACCTCTCGGTGGCCGACAACCTCGAGCTCGGCGCCTATCGCCGCAAGGACAAGCCGGGCATCGCCGAGGATCGCGAGCGCGTGTTCCATCTCTTCCCGCGCCTGCTCGAGCGCCGGCGCCAGAGCGCCGGCACGCTCTCGGGCGGCGAGCAGCAGATGCTCGCCATCGGCCGCGCCCTCATGTCGCGCCCGCGCCTCCTGCTCCTGGACGAGCCCTCGCTCGGCCTGGCGCCGCTCCTCGTGCGCGAGATCTTCCGCACCATTCGCGACATCAACGCCCGCGGGGTCACGATCCTGCTCGTGGAACAGAACGCCCACATGGCCCTGACCGTGGCCGGACGCGGCTACGTGCTCGAGACCGGGCGCGTCGTCCTCGAGGATCGGGCGGCCTCGCTCTTGCAGAATGCAGAGGTGAAAAAGGCCTATCTGGGCGGCGCTTGAGCGGGCACGAGCGCACGCGATTTTTGCTCGGCGACGGGTTGACCCCTCCTTTTGGACGGGCCTAGACTGAAGTCGTTCGGCGCCTCGCCCCGATCCGCCGGACGCAGAGTCGCCGCCCTGGACCCGCCGAGGTATCCATGAATCCTCCCACCTGGGTCGCCGTCAGCCTCGCGGTCATCGCCGCGACGTTCGTGGTTCTCGCCATCTTCGCCATCCGGACGCTGCTTCAGGTGCGCCGTACGGCCGAGGAGGTCGAGCGCACGGTTCGCCGCGCGCAGCCGGCGCTGACCGAGCTCGAGGCGGCGGTGCGCGAGGTGCGCGGCCTGAGCAGCCGGTTGACCGACACGGTGACGCGGGTCGATCACGTGATCGAGAACGTCGATTCCCTGACCTCGAAGGCGGTGAACGCGAGCGGGTCGCTGCTGGCGACCGTGGGGGGATCGATCGGGCGGGCCGCGGCGGTGGTGTCCGCGGTCAGGACGGGAGCGAGCGTGTTCAAGAGGATCTTCGGAGGCAATCACAAGGAGCCTGCGGTGCGCGTGCGCACGCCGGAGGAACAAGCGAAGGTTCGATAGGGAACCGATCGAGGAGGCAGCCGTGAACGATCAGAACGGATCCGCAGCCAGCGGTTTGCTGGTGGGAATCATCATCGGGGCCGCGGCGGGAGCCGCGTTGGCCCTCCTCCTGGCGCCGGCGTCGGGGGAGGAGACGAGACGCCGCCTCGGCGAAACCGCCAAGAAGCTGGGCGGCGAGGGCAAGCGCCGCTTCGACGACCTCCGCGACGCCGCCCAGGACCGGGTGTCCGAGGTGAAGGATGCGGTGCGTGCGGGCCGGGATGCCTACCGGGAGGCCCGGACGTCCACGCCCACCCAACAGCGGGAGCCCTCCGTGGGCTCCTAAGCCGCGATCCTTTGCGATCGCGGCGGAGCGCCGTCGCCGCGCCAAGGCGTGGCCAAGCGCTCCTGCGAGGGGCGGATCTCACGATCCGCCCCTACGCTTTTTGGGGTGCTCCGAAGATTGCAGATGGCCCTCACCGAGCCACTCCCAGGCCCGTAAGTTCAATATTTTAGGCGTTCCCGGCCACCCATCCGCCGCATCTGCAATTTCCTGAGCACAAGGATTTCGATTGCCCGAAACCGTTTCAAATACGCTAGGCTACGCCCGAAATCAAAAGAGTTGCCCCGGCGGCTCCGATAGCCCACCGGAAGAGAGGAGAATACGGATGAGTGCTGATACCGCCCGCCCCGCCACCGCGGCCGAGAAAGCAGCCGTGCTGTGTCGCGACGAGGCCACGGCCGAGTTCCGCGCCGATGGCATGGAGGGGGCGAATTACCGGACCACGCCGCCGTTCGAAGCCGCGAGCGTGGCCCGCATCGACCTGAACGGCCGTCACGGCCGGGTCCGCGCCGGCGGCGCGAGGGTCTTCTACGTGCTCGGAGGCCAGGGCACCTTCGAGGTCGATGGGGCGTCTCTCGACGTCCAGGATGGGGACGCCATCCACATTCGGCCCGGCCAGTCCTACGACTTTCAGGGCGAGCTGACGCTCCTGTGCGTCTGCGTGCCTGCTTTCGACATCCAGCAGGAGGCCATCGCCGGCTAGGCGAGGCTTCCGTCGGAACGAACAGAGGGGCCGGCGGTCGCCGGCCCCTCTTCTTTTCTCCCTAAAGAGAACGGGGCCGACCCGTGAGGGCCGGCCCCGCTCTGTCCTTCTGCGGTCTCGACTACTGACCGTCCTTCATCAGCATGCGGCGGCGCTCCTTGTACTTCGTGAGCTCCTCCGTGTTCAGCACCTTGAACTCGACGCGGCGGTTCTGCGCCATGCCGGCCTTGGTCTTGTTGCTGGCGATGGGCTTGCCCTCGCCGTAACCGACGGCCGTCAGGTTGTCCGCGGTGAGCTGCGGGTAGTGCGACAGGAGCCAGTCGCGAACCGCGTTGGCCCGCTTGTTGGAGAGATCCTGGTTGTACGCCTCGGTGCCGCGGGCGTCCGTATGCCCGCCGATCTCGATGCGCAGCTGCGGCCACTGGATGAGGATCTGGCCGATCTCGTTCAGGACGTTCTCGTCCTGCGGCAGGATGTCCCACTTCGCCGTATCGAACTGGATGTTGCGGACGGTGATGACGCCCTTGTCGAGCATCTGCGTCTCTTTTTCCGTGATCTCGATCGGGCAGCCATCCTTGTCCACGCGCGCGCCGGCAGGAGTGTTCGGGCACAGATCCTTATCGTCGGTCACGCCGTCGCCGTCGGAGTCCTTCGGGCAGCCGTTCTCGTCGACGGCCACGCCGGCAGGCGTATCCGGGCACTTGTCCTTGTCGTCGGTCACGCCGTCGCCGTCGGAATCCTTCGGGCAGCCGCGCTCGTCCACGGCCACGCCGGAAGGCGTATCCGGGCACTGATCGATGCCGTCGAGCACGCCGTCCTTGTCGCTATCGGACGGGCAGCCGCGCGCGTCGACCGTGGCCCCGGCGGGCGTATCCGGGCACTGATCGATGCCGTCGCACACGCCGTCCTTGTCGGAGTCGATCGGACAGCCGTCGGCGTCCACGCGGCAGCCGAGCGGCGTGTCGGGGCAACGGTCCTTCTTGTCGTTGACCCCGTCCTTGTCCGTGTCCTTCACCCCGCCGAACGCCAGGTTGATGCCGCCGGCGAGCAGGAAATTGTGGCGGATGTCGTCGTTGCCGGTGCCGGGATCCAGCTTGAACATGAGGTCCTTGGCTTCCAGACGAACGCCAAGCATGTCCGAGAGCCGGAAGAGCAAGCCGGCGCCCGCGTCCCAGGAGAAGCGCGAGGTGTCGACGGGCACGGTGGTGATGTCGTCGGCCTTGACCTTGGTCACGCCGGCGCCCGCGAACAGATAGGGCACGACGGACTTGTCATGGGCGATCCGGAACACCAGGTCGCCGCCGAAGTTCGTCACCTTCATGTCGAGGTTGGCGCTCGGGATCGTGGTGTCGATCTCGGTCTTCACGTAGGTGAAGTTGCCTTCGATCCCGATGGCGCCGAAGTAGAGGCCGGCCTTGCCGCCGAACCCGAGCTTGTCCTTCAGCTGGAGATCGTTGTCGAACAGCATGTAACCCGCATAGGGGAACAGCTCGAACGAGCTCGCCGCCGCCGGGGCTGGAGAGAGAGGGAGCCAGGCCGCCAGCAGGGCGAGAGCGAAGATCAGAGCCGGAGTGCGCGTCGCCATTCGCTTACAGAGAGCGCCCGCGCCCGCCCGCAGAGAGGAACCACTCATGAGTACACCTCCATGTGCGCCGCGGGCGATCCGACCCGACGGACGCGACGTTGACCGTCCGTCACCCTAGGCAAGGGTCAACTCGCTGTCAACCGGACCCCGGACAGGCAAAAGGCGCGCCAGCCGGACGCTATGTAATTGCGCCGCATGGCTTTCTTGAGTAAGCAAAGCCGCTTGGGCCCAACCTCGCGGCCGCGGCTCTCCGAGATCCAGACGACGAGGCTCGCCCGCATCGCCCGCCTTGACCCCTCGGCGAGTCGCCAGCCAGAATGAGCGCTTGCCGCGCCGTCACGCCGCGCGGCCTCGAGGCTCGTCCCGCCCCCGCGGACCCGTACGGAGGCTCCGCCGCGTGATCCGCGCCATCATCTTCGACCTGGACAACACGCTCACCGACTTCATGCGCATGAAGGAGGCAGCGATCGATTCCGGCATCGACGGCATGCTCGACGCCGGCCTGGCCACCTCGCGCGAGGTGCTCAGGGAGCGCATCTGGGAGGTCTACCGGCGCGAGGGCATCGAGTACCAGCAGGTGTTCGACCGCGTGCTCGAGGCCGAGGGCGCCATCGACCCCAAGATCCTGGCCGCCGCCATCGTCGCCTACCGCCGAGCCCGCGCCTCGACCCTGGTCCTCTATCCCCACGTCCAGTACACGCTGCTCGAGCTCGTGAAGCGCGGCCTGTCGCTGGCCGTGGTCTCCGACGCGCCGCGCGCCCAGGCCTGGCTGCGCCTGGCCTCCCTGCAGATGCACAACCTGTTCGATCACGTCGTCACCTTCGAGGACACGGGCAAGCGCAAGCCGAGCCCCGAGCCGTTCCAGAAGGCGCTGGACCTGCTCGGCGTCACGCCCCGCGAGGCCCTCATGGTGGGCGACTGGGCCGAGCGCGACATGGTGGGCGCGGCCCAGCTCGGCATCCGCACCGTGTTCGCGCGCTACGGGGACACGTTCGGAACCCAGGAATCAGGCGCCGATTTCGAGCTCGCGGACATCCTCGAGCTGCTCGCCATCGTCGATCGCTTGAACGCCGCCGAAGAGCCCGACCGCAAGGCCGGCACGCGGTGACGCCCGTCGGCCTGCCGGTGCTCACCGCCGGCGAGATGCGCGACGTCGACGCGC
>Ga0075423_10002657_pt1 | contig 16300 bp, 14 predicted proteins | sample SoiMethybrSBSTD2_FD_80114 | JGI IMG/M metagenome (GOLD analysis project Ga0075423, IMG submission 80114) | Bulk soil microbial communities from a Populus tree surrounding site in Tennessee, USA - Soil MetaG P. TD hybrid SBSTD2 | ecosystem: Environmental > Terrestrial > Soil > Tree plantation...
TCCTCTTCGGCACCGGCGTCGCGCTCCGCAGGTTCGGCGACGTCACGTTCGAGTCGGCGGAGTACGCCCAGCTCGTGGCGGCGGAGGCGCGGCGGTCGGAGGACCAGCGGCGGCGCGTCGAGCTCCAGGACCGGCGCGAGGAGCGCGTGCGACGTCTCGCCGGTTTCCTCCAGGAGCAGTCGATGCGCGACCTCCTCGAGAAGATCCCCGACCCGCGCGCCAAGGGGCTCCTCTACGCCAAGCTCATGGAGGACGACACGCTCCACCTCGACCCGCGCGAACTGGCCCAGCGGCTCGCGTCGGGCGGGAACGACATCTCGGAGCTCCTCTTCAAGACGCTCGAGAATCTCCTGGCCTCCTCGGCCGGCGTCGGCATCGAGGAGATCGCCGCCGAGACCGCGGGACGCGTCTACGGCGCGGCGGGGACCAAGATCCTCGAGATCGACCCGAAGGAACCGCAGGCCCGGCCCCGGGAGTACAACTTCAAGGACCCGATCCGGAGCGTGCGCGCCTCCGACGGCTCCCACGGGCCGACGCTTCTCGTCGGCTGCAAGCGGTCGGTCCACGTGCTCACCCTCGCGCGCGAGCTCGACTGCCTCGAGTATCCCTTTCCCGGCGACACGCGGCCGCGGGGCGGCGTCAATGCCGTCGCCCTCTCGGACGGCGCGATCTACGCGACGCACTCCGAGTTCGGCCTCCTCCGCTGGGACCGGCTCCGGCCCGGCGTTTCCGGCGAGCTCCTGTACGAGGCCTTGACGTCGGGAAAAAAGACCACGCGTGCCGCGCTCGTGGCGGGCGACCGGCTCGTCTTCGCGGCCGGTGACAAGGTCTACTCCGCTCCCCTCACCGGGAGTACGTCGCCCGTCGCCTACGACTCCGGGCTCGACAGCGGGGTCACCGTCCTCGCCTCGGGCGGCGGGAGCCTCTACGCGGGAACCGAGGGGGGCGCCGTGGTGGCGTGGAGGCTCGACGAACCCGAGCGGGCCACCGTCCTCGTCCGCCGGCGCGAGCCGATCGTGAGCCTCCGCCTCGCGCGCATCGGATCGCTCCCCCACCTGCTCTACAGCGCGCGAGACCTCGCGGTGAAGGCGCGCGTCCTCGGACAGACGCTCGAGACCTCGTACGAGGCGGGAGGCCGCGGCGTCGGCCTCGTCGACGCCACGAGCGATCTCATCTGCGCGGCGGATGCCTCCGGCCACCGGCTCATGATGTGGCGGGCCGCGACGCCGGCCCGGCCCTTCGCCGAAATCGATCTCCGGAAGTTCGCGGAAAAGCCCGTGCTCGATCTCGGCATGATGAAATCGCCGGCCGAAGAGCCGGCCCGGGTGACGTCATGACGACGCGCGTGCAGGCACCCCGCAGGCCTTCCGCCCTTTCCCGGGCGGAGGCGCTCGTCGCGGAGGAGCAGTTCTTCGAGCGGCTCCGGGCGCGGCTGAACGCGCTCCAGGGCATCTTCAATCCCCTCGAGGGACGGATGTACGACGCGTCGGCGCGCCATCGCACGACGCGGACGCTGGAGGACCGGGCGGCCGAGGTGAAGGCCGCGATCAAGCGGCTCGCCGAGCGCGACCTGATGAAGGTCTACGAGGAGATGCCCAAGGGAGTCGTCGAAACGACGGGGATCTCGCACAAGGAACTGCTCGGCCCCCGGAGCGTGAAGGTCGTGGTCGCCGGTGCGAGCTTCAGCCCGGCCGACGACCTCATCCGCGAGGGACGATCGGGTCGCGCGATCGGCGCCGAGGAGCTGGCGCGCCTGCGGGACCGGATCGTGACCCATCCCGGGGTGTTCCACTACATCGGGGCGTTTGCCACGACGTCGTGGGATCCCGGCTGCCGCGCCGTCCTCACCGGCCCCAACTATCTCGTGGCGCTCGTCGACCGCGTCGAGAGCGCGTGGCGGACCTTCTACTCGCCCGACACGCGCTGGCGCGGCGCGGCGCGCGTCTTCGACATCACGAGCGAGGAGGAGAAGATCGAGGCGGTCCAGCGGCTCGTCCGCCGCCGCCCCTTCGCGCTCCTCATGGACGAGATGACCGAGGATTACGTCTTCGAGGAGCTGGGATACCCGATCCCGATCATCCGCGAAGCCTTCGAGCGCGTCGCGTCGGAAGACCGTTTCGTTCGATTCGACACGGGCACACGCCCCTATCGCCTGGTGCGCGTTTATGGCTAGAGGAACCATGCTGGACAAGATCCGGAAGCTGCTCGGCGTGAAGGACATCCCCGAGGAGGTCACGCCGCTCTACCGGGGCGCCCGCAGCGAGCGGGAGGCCCTGGCGCTCCTCAAGGAGGCGCGCCGCCGCGACGAACAGCGGCGCCGCCGCGCGATCCAGGACCTCGAGGTCTTCGGGTCGATGGAGGAGGAGCTCCTCGAGGAGGGCAAGGGCGAGGTGAGCGAGAGCCGCCGCCTCATGCTCGCGCGCCGGATCAAGGAGATCCGGGGCAAGGTCGAGGAGCTCAACGGCCGCATCGAGAACATCTACAACAAGCGGGTCGCCATCTTCAACGAGCACATCGGGTCGCTCGAGACGGTCCTCGAGCTGACGACCGAGGAGCTGCCCGACAAGAAGACGATGGAGGAGATGGCCATCCGGGCGCGGGAGCTGCTCGAGAACCTCGAGAAGTCGAAGGAGCTCGCGCAGGGGATCGCGCAGACGCAGGAGCCGCCCCAGCCCGACGAGGAGGAGAAGAAGATCCTCCGCGAGATGGAGCGGCGCGCCGACCTCGACCTCGAGAAGGCGGAGATCGAGAAGATCGGCGCGGACGCCGAAAAGCCGGAAACGGTCGAGCCGGAGCCCAAGTCGAAGGAGCGCAGGAAGGAAGCCCCGGAGCCGGAAGAGAAGCCCGAAATTGAGTTCGAGGACTGAGAACGTTCGCCGTTTGCCGTTGCGTATTCCGTACGCCGTCCGCCGTTCGGCGGCGGTAAACGGCCAACGGAGAACGCGACGGTGAACGTTGAACGGCGAACGGTAAACAGGGAGACCAGATGTCGATAATCGAAAAAATCTTCCGCAGGCGGAAGCGCCTCACGGACCTCTCGCTGGAGGAACTGCGGGTCGAGGAGAAGCGCCTCGAGATCCGCGAGAACCAGCACATCAACCAGGTCGACAAGCTCGAGAAGCAGCGGGAGGACATCTTCAACCAGGGCTCCAAGACGAAGTCCCCGGCCCGCCGCCGCATCTACGCGCGCCGGTTCAACGAGGTCGCCCAGCGCGTCTCGATCGTCGAGCGCGACCTCTCGCGCGTCGTGAAGGAGCTCATGACCCTGAACCGGATCCGGGTCATCCTCGAGCGCCAGCGAGTCCCGGGCTCGAAGAACCTGCTCGCGAATCTCTCGGATGAGGACCTGGGCAAGATCACGACGCTCCTCGAGGACGACCGGATCGGCGAAGAGGTCTACCTGTCGAAGCTCGACCTCGTGCTGGGCGTCGTCAACGACCCGGCGTACGAGACCCAGGACATCGGCCACGAGGGGATGGAGGTCCTGAAGACCTGGGAGGCGATGGACGAGGGCGAGCTCGACTTCGACCAGGGGCTCAAGGAGGCCTCGGAGACGCGCGAGCCGAGCGGCCGCAAGGAGCGGAAAGAGCGCAATGCGGAGGAAGCAGAGCCTGATCCGAATTAAAGTTCGTTCGCCGTAGGCCGTTTGCCGTTGCGTTTTCCGTGCGCCGTCGGCCGTTCGGAACGGTATTCGGCCAACGGCGAACGCAACGGCAAACGGTAAACGGTAATCGTCACGGTGGAGACGCGTGAAATGAATCTCGACATCAAGAGTTGGTTCCGCCGGCGGAAAGAGCTCTCGCTCATTGAAGTCAAGCGCGAGGAGATCAAGCTCGGCATCCGCGAGAACCAGACGATCACGAAGCTGGAAAAGCTCGAGAAGGAGCGCGAGGACATCTTCGCCAAGGGCTCGAAGATCAAGTCCCCCTCCCGGCGCCGCCAGCTCGCCCGCCTCTACGACGTCAAGTCGAGCGGCGTAAAAATGCTGGAGCGCGAGCTGAACGTGCTGTCGAAGGAGCTGACGACGATCTCCGCCCTCAAGGTCGCCCTCGAGCGGCGCGAGTCGGCGAAGGAAGGGATCGGCCACCTCCTCAACCGGGTGGACGAGGTCGAACTCGTGGCGCTCCTCGAGGACGACAAGATCACGCAGGAGATGTACGTCGAAAAGCTCAACGAGGCGCTCTCCACCGTGACCGAGGGGAGCCGCCACCTCTTCGAGGACCTCGGCAAGGAGGGCGACGAGGTCATGCAGGTGTGGCAGAAGATGGACGACGGCGAGATCGAGTCGTTCGAGGACGGGTTGAAGGCGGCCGACAAGGCGGTCCGTTCGAAGGAGAAGCCGGAAGGCGAAGCGGAGACCGAGTAAGGATGACGGATGACCGGGGAATTGTCATCCGTCATCGGAACCAGGAATGGAATTGGACCTTCACGAACCGATCAAGAAGGCGCTCTCGAGGGCCCGGCAGGCCTACGAGTCCGGGGACCATCCCCGGGCCGCCGCCAACTACGACAAGGCCGCGGCCCTGATGTCGCTCTACGCCGAGCAGGCGACCGGCCGCGAGGCCGAGGAGCGTCGCAAGGGGAAGGCGATCGAGTACCGCCAGATGGCGCGCAAGCTCCGGAGCGGCGAGGTCTCCGAGCGCGCCCCCGCGCCCCCGGCGGACAACGGCGCCGAGGCGCCGGCCCCGGCGGGCCCCGGCGGCGCGGGCCCGGAGATCAAGGCGATCGTCTCCAACCTGATGGCGAACGCGAGCGTCACGTGGGACGACATCGGCGGGCTCGACGACACCAAGGACGAGATCAAGTTCGCGCTCGGGATGACGCTCGCGAAGCCCCCGGAGCACGTCCACATCGCGGCCTGGACCAAGATCCTCTTCTACGGGCCGCCGGGCACCGGCAAGACGCTCCTCGCGGCCGCGACCTCGAACGCGATCCGGTCGACCGAGGACGTCCCGAGCGTCTTCTACAACGTGAAGATCGCGAGCGTCCTCTCGAAGTACTTCGGCGAGAGCTCCAAGATCATTGGCGAGCTCTACGGGACGGCGCGCGACACCTCGCCGAGCGTCGTCTTCCTCGACGAGTTCGAGTCGCTCTGCGGCAAGCGGGACGCCTCGGACACGGGCGCGGAACGGCGGATCCTCTCGACCCTCCTCTCCGAGCTCGACGGCATGGACCAGAAGGGGCGGACGGACATCTACGTGCTCACGATCGCCGCCACGAACCGGCCGTGGGACCTCGACCCCGCGGTCCTCTCGCGCTTCGAGAAGAAGATCCTGATTCCCTTGCCCGACGCCGTCACCCGCGAGAGAATCCTGAAGATCCATCTCGAGAAGAAGGGATACCGGACCCCGGTCGCGGGGGGCGAGCTCGCGGAGATGACGTCCGGGTACAGCGGCCGCGAGATCGAGCGGTTCTGCAAAGAAGTGACGACCGGCATGATTGAGGAAATGAACCGCGAAATTCCGGGTCTAATAGACAAGGGCCTCGACCGCGTGAAGCAGTACCGGTTGAAAGTGCGCGACCTGACGCGAAGCGACTTCGAGGCCGCGGCGCGGCTCATCCACGCGCAGACGACGCCCGAGGAGATGGCGAAATTCGTCCGTTGGAAGGAGTCGGTGAACGAGGAGTGATACCAGGTTGCGGAATCCCCAGACCGCGATCGACCCCAGAAGGAGGATGTATGCCGTTGGCCACCTGTCGGGATTGCGGACGCGAGGTCTCGACCCGCGCCCATCACTGCGTGCACTGCGGCCGGCCCTGGCCGAGCGGGAACTGCTGCTCGCCCATCGTCACGGGCCTGCTCGTCGGCGTCGTCGCCCTCACGGCCGTCGGCGGGGCGATCTTCGTGAGGCACAAGTGCCGCGAGGCCCGGGAATGCCGCATCGAGCGGTCGGAGCGCGAGTCCGATCGCACGCGCGTTGAATCGGTCCGCCACGTCGAGGAGGCTCCCCAGCCGACCCCGGCGCCCGCGGACCGCAAATAGGAGACGGGCATGGGCCTGTTCAAGTCCCGCAGCGACCGGAAGATCGAGCGCGACATCGAGATCCGCAAGGGCGTCGCGTCCCTGCGGCGCAACATCCGCGACCTCGGCAAGCACGAGGTCTCGTACATCGACAAGGCGAAGCGCGCGAAGAAGATCGGCGACAAGGAGCAGCTCTCCTTCCTGAAGCGGATGCTCAAGAAGACGGCCGCGCAGAAGCGGATGCGCGAGCGCCAGCTCCTCTCGATCGAGACCGCCGTCCAGATCAAGACCCAGGCGGAAAGCGACGCCGACTTCGCCCGCTCGATGGGCGCCGTCGCGAAGTCGATCTCCGAGGTCTACGGCGCCACCGATTTCGTGAAGACCCAGAAGAACTTCGAGAAGGCGATGATGCAGGCGGAGACGCTCCAGCAGCAGATGGACGTCTTCCTCGAGATGTCCTCCGAGCACGTCATGTCGGGCGAGGTCGAGGGCGAGAACGAGGTCATCTCGGACGCCGAGATCGACCGCATGCTCGACGAGGAGGTCGTCCACGAGGAGGAGAAGGGCGTCGATACCGACATCGAGAAGGGCCTGAGGGACATCCAGGACGAACTGGACAAGGAAGGGAAGTAGGCCGGGGGACGGAACCAGGAATCAAGAATCCGCCCCGAACCCGTAACGAGGACTTTATATGAACGTGCCCCCGCCGCCCCCGCCGATGGCGCCGATCCCGGCGATGCCGATGGCCGCCCCGCCCCCCAAGAAATCGAGCGCGCTGAAATGGATCCTCATCGGGTGCGGCGCCTTCGCCTTCCTGGGCGTCCTCGCCTGCGGCGGCTGCTTCCTCGTCGGCATCATGCTCGTCAAGGGCGTGATCAACGAGGGCGTCGCGAAGGTCAAGCCGATCATCGCCTCCAACGAGACCGTGAAGTCGGAAATCGGCGAGCTCCGCACGATTTCGCCCCGGTGGGAAGTGAAGACCGACCGCCAGAACGGCCGCGAGGCCGTCAACTTCACCCTCGACGTTGAGGGGGACAAGGGCAAGGGAACCGTCATGGTCAAGATGTTCGGCCACGAGCGCAACAAGAACGAGGTCTTCGTCATGATGACCTTCGTCAACGCCAACGGCTCGAAGCAGACGCCCATCGGGACGTGGAGGGTCCACGACGACGGGAAGGGCCACGGGGGCTTCGAGCCGGTGAAGGAACTGCCCCCCGACATGCAGGACCCCGGCACCCAAGATTGACGGATGCCCAAGCACTTTCTGCTCGAGTCGTTCGAGAAGCATAAGAACCTCGGCATCCGCTGCTTCCACGCGGGCGATCTCCCGGAAGCCAAGTACCACTTCCTGAAGGCGGCCGAGTACCTCCTCGAGCTCGCCCGCCAGTCGGACCCCGACCTCCGCAAGGTCCGCACCCGGCAGGCCGCGAAACTCATCGAGCTCGCCAAGACCGTGAAACAGCGTCGGAAGGCGGTCCGCGAGAAAGCGGCGGCCCGCGCCGCCACGGGCGGCTCGAAGGACGAGGAATCCGGTGAAATCCCCGAGGACTGGCTGGTCGCCGAGAAGCCGAAGATCCGATTCGGCGACATCGCGGGGCTCGAGGACGTGAAGGAGCAGATCCGCGTCAAGATGATCTACCCCTTCACCCACGCGGAGCAGGCGAAGAAGTACCGCATCCGCACCGGGGGCGGCATCCTCCTCTTCGGGCCGCCGGGGACGGGCAAGACGATGATCGCCAAGGCCGTCGCGGGGGAGCTCGAGGCGACGTTCTTCGCGATCGCGCCGAGCGAGATCCTCAACAAGTGGGTCGGCGAGAGCGAGAAGAACATCCGGAAGCTCTTCGACGCGGCCCGGCGGAGCGCGCGCGCCGTCATCTTCATCGACGAGGTCGAGGCGCTCACGCCGCCCCGCCGCGACGGCGAGAGCGGCGGCGTCATGCAGCGCGTCGTCCCCCAGATCCTCAACGAGCTCGACGGGTTCGACCGCAAGGAGGGCCAGCACCTCCTCTTCATGGGCGCCACGAACGAGCCGTGGAACATCGACACCGCGATGCTCCGGCCGGGGCGCCTCGACGAGAAGATCTACGTCGGACTCCCCGACGCCCCGGCGCGCCGGAAGATCCTCGAGATGAACCTCGGCGACGTGCCCCTCGAAAACGACGTCGACCTCGACAAGATCACCTCCCGCCTCGAGGGGTACAGCGGCGCCGACATCGCCTACCTGTGCCGGAAGGTCGCGGAGGAGACCTTCCTCGACTCGGTCGAGAAGAAGGTGGACCGGCAGATCTGCGCGCGCGACTTCGACCGGGTCCTGCTCAAGCTCAAGCCCTCGGTGGCGCGGGTCGACCTCGACCGCTTCAAGCAGTTCAAGGCGGGCGGGGCTTGAAGAGGCCCTCGGGTTCTCATCTCGCGATCCTCGCGGCGATGGCGGCCACGATCGTCATCCTCCTCCTCAACTACCTCGAGGTCGACCGATACCCGAAGGGGCTCGACGCCCCGCCGGGGCCGCGCAACGCCGAACTGCCGATCTGGTTTCCGCGCGTGATCCTCCACGGGTGCGTCTATTGCGAGACGTGTCCGCACCGGTTCGTCCCTTCCGAATGCCGCCTCTCGGTGACCGTGACCGACCACGACGGCTGGTACCGCCTCTTCTGGGCCGGATCCGAGGTGTACGTGTACGAGGAGCCGGAACCGGTGGTGGCCGCGCTCCGGAATTCCACGGCCGAGGTGACGGACGCGACCTGGACGATCCGAGGGAAGTACGCGCCGGTCGAGTCGATGGATCCGCATCCCTGCCCCGCCGCCGTGGACGAGGTCGCGCTTCGCTACCGGCTCCGCCACGGGACCTTCCCGGGATTCGGCCGCCCCGCGATCGACCCGAGCGGCACGCTCGCCGTGGCGCGCGCCTTCTACTGGGTCCAGCGCAAATCCCCGACCGATCCGGTGGGCGACTTGTGGTGGGAGCTGGAGAATCCGGACTCCTTCGCGGGCGCGACCCGGAAGCCCTGTTCTTGCTCGGCGTCAGGTATCATTCGGTGATGCTCGTCGCCGTCGTTCTCGGCTTGCTCCTCCAGCAATCTCCACCCAGGAAACCGGTTCCCCTCCCCGGCTCGTACGCCCATCCGTTCCACGCGTACAAGATCCTCCTGCCGCCGCAGTGGGTCCGGGGGAAGAACCAGGGCCAGGCGCACGCCAGTTTCTACGCGCCGAAGCTCGAGCCCTACGTCCCGCGCGTCGACCTCCACGTCCAGAAACCGGTCAAGGAGTTCGGCGCCTTCATGGCGGAGTGGCGCGGCTCCTTCCGCAAGGCCTTCCCCGACTCGTCCTTCCCCACCGACGAGGTGACGAGCGTGCGCGGCCGGACCGCGCAGTTCCTCGAGATCACGTTCACCGACGGCGGGATCCCGATGAAGTCGATGTGGATGGCCGTCGGGCGCGACGAGCGCGTCTACCTCCTCGGGTGGGCCTGCACCGCCGCGTTCTACGACCGCTTCGCGCGCACCGTCGAGGCGATGCTCCGGTCGCTCCGCATCTACGCCGAGCACGAGGTCCCGATCGACACGAAGAAGGCGTACGACCGTCTCTACGGCGAGGCTGAGGGGTTCTACCGCGCCCAGAAATTCGCGGAGGCGGCGGACAAGTTCCGCGAGTGCGCGGAGATCCTGCCGGAGTACCCCGAGATCCACGCCACGCTGGGGACGGCGCTCATGCGGAAGCGCGACTACCCGGGGGCCGAGGCCGCCTTCAAGCGCGCGATGGAGCTCGACCCCGAGGACGCGTCCCACTTCTACAACTACGGCGCGACGCTCCTCCAGCAGGGGAAATACGAGCCGGCGATCGAGGCGCTGAGGAAGGCCGCGACGGCGGAACCGTGGATGGAGCCGGCGTGGACCAACCTGGGCGCCGCGCTCCTCGCGAAGAAGGACGCGAAGGCCGCCTCCGAGGCGCTCGAGAAGGCGGTCGCGGCCGACCCGGAATCGGTCGCAGCGCATTACAACCTCGGCTGCGCCTACGAGGCGCTCGACAAGCGCGACAAGGCGGCCGCCCAGTACCGCGAGGCGCTCAAGCTCGACCCGAAGCACGACGGCGCGCGCCGCGGCCTGAACCGCGTGACGTAGGTTCGACCCCGGCCACGGTCGTATGTCCGTTACGAGTTTCCAGATTCCAGATCCCAGCTGTCGGAAGGTCCCAGTTTCAAGTTCCATAGCAGGGATTCACACGGCTCGCCCGGAAATTGAGCGTTTCGGCTCCGTCTTGAAGCTTGGAACTTCAGAAGACTGGGATCTGGGATCGGGGGGCTGGAAACTCAGACACCCGGCCTGCCGCCGGTACGTTGCCGAAACGTCCCGAGACTGCTAACCTCTTCCCCTCATGGTCGATCTCGACACCATCGTTTCGCTCTGCAAGCGCCGCGGATTCATCTTCCAGTCGAGCGAGATCTACGGAGGCCTCGGTTCGGCGTGGGACTACGGCCCGCTCGGCGTGGAGATGAAGCGCAACGTCAAGAATCTCTGGTGGCGCGACAACATCCACCGCCGCGACGACATGGTCGGCCTCGACGCCGCCATCACGATGCACCCCAAGGTCTGGGAGGCGAGCGGCCATGCCGCGAACTTCGCCGACCCCTTCACCGGCTGCAAGGACTGCGGCCGCTACTTCCGCGCCGACCAGGTCCCCGACGCCCTCAAGACCAGCAAGTGGGTCCAGGCGGTCCGCAAGCTGCTCGAGGGTCCCGCGGGCCAGAAGGACCCCGAAAAGGCTCTCCTGAACTGGGCGCAGAACGACGGCCGCAAGCTCGCCGCCAACCATCCCGGGGTGAAGGACCCGTCGAAGTCGGGAACCCTGAAATCCCCCGGCCCCGCCGTCTGCCCCTTCTGCGGCGGAACGCTCTCCGATCCGAAGCCCGCGAACCTCATGCTCAAGACGACGCTCGGACCGGTGGAAGCCACGGGCATCAGCGTCTTCCTCCGACCCGAGACGGCCCAGGGCATCTTCGTGAACTTCGACAACATCCTCCAGTCGACGCGCAAGAAGCTCCCCTTCGGCGTCGGGCAGGTCGGGAAGAGTTTTCGCAACGAGATCACCCCCGGCAACTTCACCTTTCGGACGCGCGAATTCGAGCAGATGGAGATCGAGTACTTCTGCCGCCCGGGCGACGACGAGAAGATCCACCAGGAGTGGATCGACGCCCGCCACGCCTGGTACCTGAAGTACGGGATCCGGAAGGAGAACCTCCGCCTGCGCGAGCACGGCAAGGGCGAGCTCGCCCACTACGCCAAGCGGTGCGTCGACGTCGAGTACAACTTCCCGATGGGCTGGAGCGAGCTCGAGGGCATCGCCAACCGCGCCGACTACGACCTCAAGCAGCACTCGAAATTCAGCGGCAAGCAGCTCACGTACTTCGACGAGGAGACGAAGGAGCACATCACGCCCTTCACCGTCGAGCCCGCCGCGGGCGCCGACCGCGCCATGCTCGCCTTCCTCATCGACGCGTACCACGAGGAGGAGGTGAAGGGCGAGAAGCGCGTCGTCCTCCGGCTCCACCCCGAACTCGCCCCGATCAAGATCGCGGTCCTGCCCCTGCTCAAGAAGCGCGAGGAGATCGTCAAGGCGGCGCGCGGGATCTGCGACGAACTCCGGAAGCAGTGGACCAGCGTCTACGACGACACGGCCGCGATCGGCAAGCTCTACCGGCGGCAGGACGAGGTGGGGACGCCCTTCTGCGTCACCGTCGACGTGAAGACGGTCGGCGATCCCGAGAAGAACGAAGCGGCCGACCACAGGGTCACCGTGCGCGACCGCGACTCGATGCAGCAGATCCGCGTGCCGATCGCCGAGCTCCCGGCCGTGATGCGCGACCTCATGGCGGGGCGCTGGCCGGAGATCGCCCCGCGCCACCCGGCGGGCGGTACCCCCGCGCCCTGACGAGCGTGAAGGTCTCGGGCTTCGCCCCGAGCCGCGCCACGGTCACCTCGACGGGATCCTCGAGCGTCTCGAAGCACTTCCGGGCGAGATCCATTCCTTCCGGATACTTGGATTTCGGGTGCAGGATCACGGCCGTCTGCCCGAGGTGGTCCTTCCCCCGCCACCAATCCGGAAAGGACTTCCCGCCCGCCCCGATCGCGGTAAAGTCGACGGCCTCCATGGGCCGGAGATTGAAGGCGACCAGGCCGGCGTGATGGTAGTCCTGCGTGACGATGAAATCCGGCTTCAATTGCGCCGCCGCTTCCGAGACCCGCTTCCAGCCATCGAGGCCGGCCGGATCGGCGACGACGAGGTACCCTGTGATGCCCACCATCGCGGCGATCGAAACGGCCACGGTTCCGCCGATGAGCCAGCGGCCCCAACGACCCCCGCGCACCACGACGGCGGCCACGAGGAGGAAAATCGTCGCCACGCCGGGAATGGTCCAGTGGCCCCGGACCGTGCGGACGGCGGTCAGCGAGCTGAAGAGCAGGATCACGAGCATGCCCACGCACGCGAGCAGGCGATCGGCCCATCGCGCCGAGCGCCATTTCCAGAGCGTCCACAATCCGGAACCGAACGCCCAGAGCGCGACGAACGGCGTGAGGATCGCCAGCTGTCGATTGACGTAGATCCGCACGTTGTTGACGGCGAAACCCTCGGGATCATCCATCCGTCCGAGCCCCTGGTACAGGAACGACCGCCATTCGTGCTGGGCGTTCCAGAGGATCGCCGGGCTGAAGATGAGGAGCGCGAGAACGCCGGCCAGGTAGGGTTCCTTCCGCTTCAGCCAGCCCCGATGATCGGGACTGAAGACCAGGAAGAGCAGGATGCCGATGGGCAGGAGCCCCGCCGTGTACTTGGAGGACATGGCGAGGCCGAGAAACGTCCCCGCGGCGTACCACCACGCGGGCCGGTCGCCCGAGAAGACGTGGGCCAGCGCCCAGAGCGTGCCCATCCAGCCCAGGAGGAGCGGGGCGTCGGGGGTGGCCATCGTGCCGAACTTGAGCGTCCCGAAGATGATCCCGAACAGGAGCGCCGCCAGCCGGCCTTCGCGTTCGCCGTACATCCGCTTCCCCGCGAGATAGGTGAGCCAGATCGCGACGCTGCTCGTCACGAGCGTTATCATGCGGACGCCGAGGGGCGACTGTCCGAAGATCGACGTCGAGAGCCAGATCAACCAGCCGATCATGCCGGGGTGGTCGTAGTACCCCAGCGCCGGATGCTGGGCGTACAGCCAGTGATAGGCCTCGATCGAGTCGAGCTCCGCCTTGCCGGCAACGGCCACCTTGAAGAGGAACAGGACGCCGACGAACGCCGCCACCTGCGCCGCGGGGCGCACCGCATACAGGCGCGCGAGCTGCTTCAGGTAGTCGATCGTCGTGCCCAGGGCCACCTTGCTCTCGCCCGCGTGACGGGGTGCGAAGGAGATCGGGACTTCGACGACGCGCGCCGGGCGCGTGCGGGCGAGGATCTCGAGGAGGATCTTGTAGCCGCGGACCTTCAGCTCCGCTCCGTCGAGCAGCGACCTCCGCAGGGCGAAGAACCCCGCCATCGGATCGCGGGCGCCCGTGAGGCCGCGCGCAAGCATCGTCGCGCCGCGCGAGAGAAACCGCCGCACCGGCGACCATCCCTCGGTTCCGCCGCCGGGCACGTACCGGCTTCCGATCGCGACGTCCGCTCCGCCGGCGACCGCCTCGGCGAGCTTGGGCACGATTTCGGGCGGATGGCTCAGGTCGGCGTCCATCACGACCGCGTTCGGGGCGTCCGTGGAGGCGAGCCCCTTCAGGACCGCCGTCGCGAGGCCGCGCTCGCCCTTCCGGACGATCACGCGGACCGGAAAGCGGCCCGCGAGCCGCTCGATTTCCGCGACGGTGCCGTCCTTGGAGTCGTCGTCGACGAAGAGAATCTCCCAGTCCCCCCGCGGCCCGAAGGCGGCCGCGAGGCGGGAGACAAGCGGTTCGATGTTGCCGGCTTCGTTGAGGGTGGGGACGACCACCGTGACAGCGGGCATCCGTGGATGATAGCATCCACCCATGCCCGCGCACTTCGATGTGCTCGTCGTCGGCGCCGGACACGCCGGCCTCGAAGCGGCGCTCGCGGCCTCCCGCATGGGCCTCGAGACGGGCGTCCTCACGCTGGGCGTCGAGTCGATCGGCCGCATGTCGTGCAACCCCGCCATCGGCGGCCTCGCCAAGGGGCAGATGGTGCGGGAAATCGACGCGCTCGGGGGCGAGATGGCGAAGGCCACCGACGCGACGGCGATCCAGTTCCGCATGCTCAACACGCGCAAGGGCCCCGCCGTGCGCTCGCCCCGCGCCCAGTGCGACAAGAACGCGTACTCGGCGTACATGCGCGAGCTCCTACTCGGCGCCCCGCGCGTCACGGTCGTCGAGGACACCATCGAGGGTTTCCAGGTCGCGGGAGACCGGATCCGCGGCGTCACGGGACGCTCCGGCGCGTTCTACGAGGCGCGCGCCGTCGTGGTCGCCACCGGCACGTTTCTCAAGGCGATCCAGCACTGCGGCGAGGTGAAGCGGACGGGCGGGCGCATCCACGAGCCCTCGGCGGACCGGCTGAGCGACGGCCTGCGGGCGCTCGGGTTCGAGATCGGCCGCCTCAAGACGGGGACGCCGCCGCGACTGGCGCGCGGATCGATCGACTACACGAAAGTCGAGATCCAGCCGGGAGATCCCGACCCCGTCCCCTTCTCCCACTTCACGGAACGGATCACGCGGCCCCAGGTCGCCTGCTGGATCACCTACACGAACGAGCGGACGCACGAGATCATCCGCGCAAACATCCACCGGGCGCCGATGTACTCGGGGCAGATCACCTCCGTCGGCCCGCGCTACTGCCCCTCCGTCGAAGACAAGGTCATGCGCTTCCCGGGCCGGGAGCGCCACCAGATCTTTCTCGAGCCCGAGGGGCCGGATGTCGAAGAGATCTATGTGAACGGCATCTCCACGAGCACTCCCCCCGACGTCCAGGACGCGTTCGTGCGCACCATTCCCGGCCTGGAGAACGCCCGCTTCCTGCGGTACGGGTACGCCGTCGAATACGACTACGCGCCGCCCCACCAGCTGCGGGCGACGCTCGAGACGCGCAGGGTCGAAGGGCTCTACTTCGCGGGCCAGATCAACGGGACGTCGGGCTATGAAGAGGCGGCCGGGCAGGGACTCGTCGCCGGCGTCAACGCCGCGCTGAAATTGCAGGAGCGGCCTCCCCTGGTCCTGCGGCGCGACGAAGCCTACATCGGGGTCCTCGTCGACGACCTCATCCGCCTCGAGCACCGCGAGCCCTACCGCATGTTCACGTCGCGCGCGGAATATCGCCTCCTGCTCCGGTCGGACAACGCGGACCGCCGGCTCATGGGGCACGGCCACCGGTGCGGGCTCATTTCCGACGACGCCAAGCGCAGGCTCGACGCCAAGGAGGAGCGGATCGCCGAGACGCGCCGCGGCCTGCGCCGGTCGCGCCGGGGTCCCGACTCGCTCGAGGAGCTCCTGCGCCGCCCCGAGATCGGGATCGGCACGCTGGGGCTCGACGAGCCGCCCGAGGTCCTGGAACAGGTGGAGCTCGAGGTGAAATACGAAGGGTACATCCGCCGGCAGGTGCGCGACGCCGAGCGCTTCCGCGCGATGGAGGACCGCATGATCCCGGAGGGCTTCGATTTCTCCCGCCTGCGCCATCTCCGGGCCGAGGCGCGCGAGAAGCTCGTGCGCGTCCGCCCCGCCTCGCTGGGCCAGGCCTCGCGGATCGCCGGGGTCACGCCGTCCGATCTCCAGATCCTGAGCGTCCACCTCCGATGAAGGAACGCTCCGTCCTCTTCCTGACCTCGGGCCGGCAGGCTCCCTCGAGCCGGTTCCGCGTGCTCCAGTACCTCGACCTCCTGCGCGCGGACGGCTGGACCGCCACCTTCGCGCCGTGCGTGCCCGACAAGTTCGCGAGCCACCGCGAGTGGCCCGGGGGGATCCTCGCGGACGGCGTCCTCACCGGGGCGAAAGTCCTCTCCCGCCTGTGGAGCGCGCTGAAGGCGCCGTCCCACGAGATCGTCTACATCGAGCGCGAGCTCATCCCGTACGTCTGCCCCGAGCCCGAGCAGTTCGTGCGGTGCCTCAACCCGACGATCGTTTTCGACTTCGACGACGCGGTGTACCTCAACTACCCGGCCGAGAACAACCCGATCCCGAAAGTGCTCGGGATGGCCGAGGCGGTGATCGCGGGGAACGAGATCCTCGGGACCTGGGCGATCAGCCACACGGACCGGGTGTGGGTCCTTCCGACGCCCATCGACACCGAGCGGTACGCGATGCGCGCCTCCGGCGGCGACGGGACGCTCCTCGTGTGGACCGGCTCGGCGAGCAACCTGAA
>Ga0075423_10002659_pt1 | contig 16298 bp, 15 predicted proteins | sample SoiMethybrSBSTD2_FD_80114 | JGI IMG/M metagenome (GOLD analysis project Ga0075423, IMG submission 80114) | Bulk soil microbial communities from a Populus tree surrounding site in Tennessee, USA - Soil MetaG P. TD hybrid SBSTD2 | ecosystem: Environmental > Terrestrial > Soil > Tree plantation...
GGAGATTTGCCCACCGGCGGAGACGCGAAAGATCGCCTTAGCGTGCGGGTCAGCAATCAAAATATCTCCTTTATTGTCCACGGCCAGCCCATTGGGGTTCTTCAGCGGATCACCCTTCACCCAGGCTGTGAACTTGCCGTCCTTTTGAACCTTCCACAGAGTCTTGGCATACCCATCGCTTACAATGTACTCACCTGCCGGATTGATCACGACCGAATTCGGATATTCAAAAGCATTCTTCGAGGTGATCGCTTCAACTTTTCCCGCAGGCGAGACCTTGACTAATCCGCGGTTGGAGACGACAACCATGCTGTTGTCTTTGTCTACGGCGATTGAGAGTGGGTTTTCTACCTGAGCGATTCGCTGAACTGACCCCTCTTTCGAAATTCGATAAATAGCTTGCCCTCCATGGTCTGCGACGATCAAATCTCCACGATTGTCCACGTCTACGTCTTCTGGCCTGTCAAGCTTTCCAGATGTCAATGGCGTCACTTTTCCGTCCTGGGTAATTCGGTAAACTTCAGAACTGCCCCCGTCAGCAACGACGACCTGGTCCTGCTTGTCCAGAGTGATGCCGCGTACCCTGAAGAGGGGCGCCCGGTAATCGGGTTTTCCCTGGGCTAGGACAGATACCGTTTTGCCTTCCGAGATCACCAAAATGGAATGCGCTTCCGGGTCCGTCACGAAGATCTGACCTTTTCGGCTAACAATCAGGTCCATTGGGTAGGCGAAGGATGCGGCGCGTACTGAGACAGCGGCTAGAAACACCAAGACCGGGATCAGAGAACCATAGGCTGCCCACTTCATGGTACCTTTAAACATTTTCATATCTCCTCCTTGCTCAACGTGGGACCAGACAAGGCCAAACGTCAATCCAGCGGCCTTCCGACGGCTTGCTCGAAGTCTTGACGGTGAAGCTCAGCCACTTCAGCCAGAAACAGTGACCTCGGGCAGAATCAAGGTATCCTGCACGTCGTCATGAGGACTGGTGGTTCTAAACAGATAGGTGAGTTTCTTGTGGGGCCCAGACGCCGTTAAGTCAGCTTCATGCTAGCGGGTCAAGTACCCTTGGCTGATTCTTTCGGACCTAGGAGCAAAGCGGAGGACCACGGAGGCTGGGGTGATAGAGAAAGACTAATGAGTGAGGATTCTGAGATTCGCGCGCAACCGAATTTCGGATCTGTAATTTTGTCAGCAGAAAGCCCCTCACAGATCGGTTTAGAGGCAACGGGTCATTTTCAGTGAGCGAAATGGGCGACGCAAAAAAATTTTTGTCATAAAGACTGGAAGGATTGTCGGTCGTAATGATATTCAGCCATAACCATCGGTCAGCTTGTTTGAAGTTTGCGCTGCCATCATTCAACCAGATAGCCAGGGGTAAAAACGAAGTGTAATTGACAAGAACAATGTCTTGATCATTGTCCAGATCCACATCGCGGACTAGCAAACAAATTCCGGGTTCGACTTGGCCTGAGGCCAAGAACGGGGTGCCGCCCTCCGTGCTCAGCTGGATGTCGATATTGTAGTTGTGCCCGTCAAATCTACCGATGGCCAAGTCAGCCGTACCATCGCCATCGAAGTCCGAAAAAACCGAAGTACCGCTCCTGGACAACGGTTCAGTTGGTTGGGAAAGGGAAACTAAGAAGGGACGCGGGACCGCCTCAGCGACACTGACCGACTTGCACTGCAATGCTTGGACGAAAAATATTAGAAGCAGCCAGAAGGAGGAAGCACACCTCATACGAACGTACAATGAATCTAGCAAAGCAGTCCGTCCGCTGTCAATACGTGAGACGGCAGATCTGCATCGCGATTGACAGCCAGAGGAGGTGCTGACGTTTGTCAGCACGCGATTCGGGCGGCGTCCTGTTGCGGTACGGCGCCGCAGGTAACTGCAGTTGCCATTCTACTTGAAAAAGAATCTAGCAAGGGCTAATCCAAATCTGGATGTGAACCAAGCTTTCAAGAAACTTGCGGGAGGGCATACTCCGTCGTGGCAATGTTCTTCACAATGTTACGTGTATCCGCTCAGCTGTTGGTCCTTGATCCCCAAACTTTCGATGTGCTTTGCTCCCAAATCCTGCTTAGCCTCGCGCCTGCTGAAACCAATCGACAAAACGGGCGATACCTGTCTCAAAAGCAACCTTTGGCTGGTAGCCTAAGAATTGCTCGGCCTTTCTTAGGTCGGCATGTGTGAATGGCATGTCTCCGGGTTGGCTTTCCTCAAAACGGAGTTGAGCTGGCTTGCGACAATGCTTTTCCAGCAATCGAATCATTCGAATCAGCGAAATTGGGTTGGAGTTCCCGAGATTGATCACCTCGTGCCGACAGTCTAGGTCAAGTGTAGCCAACACCCCGTCAACAACATCGTCAACGAACGTGTAGTCGCGGAGAGTACTGCCATCGCCAAAGACGGCGATTTCCCGTCCCTCGCGAATCAGCGTTACAAACTTGTAAATAGCCAAATCCGGCCGCTGCCTCGGGCCGTAGACTGTGAAGAAACGCAAACAAATGGTCGGTATCTTATAGAGATGAGTATAACAATAACATGCTTTCTCTCCAGCCAGCTTCGTCACTCCATACGGGGAGATGGGGTTTGGATTGGCTTCGGTTTCCGAGAAGGGCGTTTTGCTGGTGACGCCATAAATCGAACTGGACGAGGCAAAGATAAACTTCGTGACTCCGAAGAGCCGCGATAGCTCAAGTAAAACCAGAGTCCCCTGCACGTTGACCTTTTCGTAGAGAAGAGGCTGTTCTACAGAGGGTCTGACTCCAGCGCGAGCCGCCAGATGCACTACCATTTCCGGGCGATGCCGCTCGAAAATTCCTCGGAGTTTCTGCTCATCGCAGATATCCGCGCACTCAAACTCGTAGCGGCCTTTCTTGCGGATCTCTTCCAAATTCTGATTCTTGATTTGAACGGAATAGAAGTCATTCAGATCATCCACAATAAAAAGTGGGTGCTCTCGAAGGACGAGTCGTTCTGCCAGGTGTGATCCGATGAAACCTGCGCCACCCGTTAGTAGGATTCTCTCCATTCGGATAATCTTACCTCCGTGTAAAGCCACCATCTAACCCTCTCCGGAAGCTCAAAGAAAAAGCCCGGGGCACCGACCCGGCCTCCACGGAGGCTCCCAAACCTTGGCGAATGATTGGAGGTCGTGTGTCCCTCACCTTTTGCTTTCCAAAGATTCCGAATCCTGCACTATCGTTGGCACCCGCTTCGAACACACGCGGGCTCCGCAGACAGAATCCCCTTCCTGCCCTCAAAGAGAGGATCAAGACGGGTTGTCGCGTGACAAGCCTCGAGGCTGGTTATTCGTAGATTGGTGAGAAAGACGGGGACCCACCGACTTCTAACATTCGCTCGACTGCTCGCCGGGCCCTCACTTGAATCTCTTCGGGCACTTCCACCTGGTAACGGTCGTACAGCAACGAATTCAAGGTATCTTCCAGCGTTATTTGATTCATGTGTGGACATCGCACGCTGCAAAGGCGCAACATTTCTTTCTCAGGGTTTTCGGCGGCGATGTTGTCACCCATGCTGCATTCCGTGAGCAGAAGGTAGCGTGGTGCATGCGTCTTCTCGACATAGCGGATCATGGCGGAGGTGCTGCCGGAAAAATCAGCCGCTTCGACAACTTCCGGACTGCATTCAGGATGTGCCAGAACGACCACGTCGGGGAACTGCTCTCGAATCCTTCGAATGTCATCCACACTAAATTTGTCGTGCACTTCACATTTCCCATGCCAGCCGACTAGCGTGCAGTCCAGCTCATTGCCCAGTCTCGTCACGGATCGCGGATCACTCACTGGAAATATGATATGTTTTTGAGTCTCCTTAGCCACATTTTTTGCCAAGTACTCGTCCGGTAGGAAAATGACCGTGTCGGTATGGAGCGATTCAATCACCGCTGCTGCATTGCCGGAAGTGCAACAAATGTCACTTTCGGCTTTCACGTCGGCGTAAGTGTTGATGTAGGAAACGACGGGCACCCCGGGAAATTGTTGCCGCAGTCGGCGAACGTCGTCTGCAGTGATGCTGGCAGCCAGTGAACAGCCGGCGTTGAGAGAGGGTATGAGCACCGCTTTTGTTGGGTTCAGGATCTTGGCGGTTTCGGCCATGAAGCGAACGCCGCAAAACACGATAGGATCAGCATCAGTCGTTGCCGCTTGGCGGCTGAGCTCAAGCGAGTCCCCGGTGAAATCTGGCACAGAATGAAACAACGCCGGTTCCATGTAGTTGTGGCCCAAGATCACCGCTCCGCGTTCTGCCTTCAGGCAGTTGATCTCAGATGCCAATTGGGCTTTGTGCCGAAGCTCGAAATCGGGAACCACGTCCTTCAACTTTTCCCGCAACTTAATGTACGTTTCTGTAGATCTTTCAACGGTTGGCATCAGGACTTTTCTTTCCATACCTTCCCGCATTGTGTTTCAACAAGCATGGCTGCGGCAGACAGCGACCGGCCACGCGCAATCATCTTACCACAAATAGGGTGAAAAGAATGCTTAGCGGCGGTGATGATGACCCATCGGTTGAGGAGGTCAGCGCTGGTCAGATCCAGGTGAAGCTTCTGTCTCCCGGCAAGTCTCTTTTCGAGGGGAAGCTGCGGAGGAGGCGGTTCCTAGACGTCTCGAACTCGTAACGGACATCCCTCTGCCCTCTTCGCAAGATGGAATCTTTCGGCTCAGCCTATTGTCGCGGCTCAAGAACAAGAATTAGTCAGCGGGCAATCAATCTCATTCCCAAATGTCTCGTTTGGAGATACGGCTCGGAACATTCAGCCTCATTGCTCGATGCCAGTGCGCGTAAGCAGCCACATCATTCCAGCGCAGGTTCTTGAAGCTCTTGTCTCCGTAGGCCGTTTCGATCCTCCACTGCAAATACTTTCGAGGGGGCAAAGGTAAGAACGGCGCGTGAAGATACCAGGCTCGATCGCGGAAGGTCCAGGAGATGCGCAGTAGTTCACTCAACACTTGAAGCAGCGTCCTTAATGTCATTGAAAATCCTTAAGTTTTCGATCGTTTCGAATTGTGTTCTCAAAGCCAGCTACCATTTCCAAGTCATATTCTTTGTGCTCAGGATTCAGCTCACTATTGCGGTACTTGGCATAGCAATGGTAGCAGATCGTGAGCTTGGGGTATCGCAATGAGTACCAGTAAAAGCCGGCACCTCCAACCACCAGGCTGGCCGCATAGGTAAAATAGGCGGCGCACAAACCTGCGACCAGACAGATCAGGCCTAGGGCTTTCCGCGTGTCATCACGAACATAGAAATTTTTCTGAGTGCAGATCGCACACTGATCAACCATGTTGCGGTCTTTGTGTGACTGAGTGTACCTCAAGGATTGTGGTTTGCCACAGGACTTACAGGAAACCGATTCCGGATCACGAATCGGGTTCGCTCTACATTCCGAAAAGCAAAAGCGGCAGCGAAACAGAATCTGCATGCTACCCCTTCATCACGGCAATGGGCGTCAGCTTAGCCACCTTTCTCGCGATGCCTGCGTTGTGGACTACTTGGACCACTTCGCTGACATCCTTGTACGCGTCCGGCTTTTCTTCGGTCAGACCTGAACGGCTCTGGCCCCGAATTAGAATGCCTTTGCGCTTAAGCTCATCGAGCAACTGCTCGGCGGTAGTCTCTCGCCTGGCCTGGGTGCGGCTCTTGGCCCTACCGGCGCCATGACAGGAAGAGCCAAACGTTTCCAGCATAGCTTGGTCAGTTCCCACCAGGACGTAAGAACAGGTACCCATGCTTCCTGGAATCAAAACCGGTTGTCCAAACTCACGCAACTCCGCGGGCAAGTCTGGATGCCCCTTAGGAAAGGCGCGTGTAGCGCCTTTACGATGAACAAGAAGCTCTTTCTCACGCCCTGCCACGCTGTGCCGCTCGCGCTTGGCGATGTTGTGACACACGTCGTAGACAACTCTCAGATCGTCTGTGCCGAGAATTCGCCTGAACGCTTGGCGGGTCCAATGGGTAATCATTTGCCGGTTTGCAAAAGCAAAGTTGGCAGCCGCAGCCATGGCGGCAAGGTACTCCTGACCTTCGATAGATTGAATCGGAACACAGGCCAACTGTCGATCAACAATAGAAATGTCGTACTTCTTCATCGCAGCCTGCATCACCTCAAGATAGTCGGTACACACCTGATGACCGAGACCACGCGAGCCGCTGTGCATCAAAACCACAACCCGATCCAGATCGAGACCAAACTGTGCCGCCAGGCCGTGATCGAAGATTTCCGATACGACCTGAACCTCGAGAAAATGATTGCCCGAACCCAAGGTCCCCAATTGATCATGTCCACGCTCTTTGGCGCGATGGCTTACCTTTGAGGCATCCGCCTTCGGAATCCTGCCGTTCTCCTCGATGTGCGCAATGTCCTCGTCGTTGCCGTAACCCTCTTGCAAAGCCCACTCCGCTCCTTGCGACAAGACCTGGTCGAGCTCAGACTTGGCCACATTCAGTCGTCCTCTCCGGCCTGCGCCACAGGGGATGTCGCGAAACAACTGATTCAACAAAGGCTCTAGATTCGGCTGGACTTCGTTCTTTGCTAGTGGCGAGGCCAGCAACCGAACGCCGCAATTGATGTCAAATCCGACTCCACCGGCGGACACGACGCCTTCGTCCAGATCCGCCGCGGCCACTCCGCCAATGCAAAAGCCGTAGCCCTGATGAGCATCAGGCATCGCCAGAGACCTGCCAACCAGGCCAGGCAAGGTCGCTACATTGGCCACCTGATCCATTGTCTGGTCCTTCTCAATATGAGAGATCAACTGTTCGCTGGCGTAGATCAGCCCCTCCACGCGCATACCTTGACGGTAGGACGTGGGAATCACGTATCGATATCTGTCCAGTTTCTTCAGCATGGTCGATTCGGAATACCCCTTGGCCAATGCGGAAACAATTCAAAGGCCCTCACAAAGAGGCGAGGAGATAGATCACTCGTCGCCCAACTTCCCTCTCGGTTTGATTATACTCCCTTCATCCTGTCGCATTGAAACCTCCAACCGCCGCCTCAAATGTCCAGAAAGACCCGAAGCTGGCTCCCCATCTCATTTTGCTCAATGGATAGCTGGTGGTAAGTGATCGCTTTGACGTCCAGTCGCGTGAGATGCCTTTCCTGATTGCACCTTTCCCCGCTTAGAATCGCCTGCAAATGATTTTCCGAGATACTGGAGATCGCGAATTTCACGGGAGCGAAGTGCAATCCATCATAGACATAAAGGATCTCCGCCAACCATCTAACTAAGAGCTGTTCTGTGTCGATGGCGTCGAGATAAATTTCACGCGACTCCACCAACTCGACAGTTTCAGGATCAAGAATGACCGACATCAGTCCCAACGCAGCCTGCTCGAATGACTCGGCGAGTGTCTGGCCGCACGCTTCAATGCCGAGGTCGGCTGGGTGATCCAAAATGGTAAAGCCAGGAGTCATGCTGTTTGTTCGGACCTCGAGATGATCGGAGTCACGTTCACTCCTGGAATTTTCTTCCCTTGAACCGGATCCTTGCGATTCGACCGATTCAATTCAACCCGGGCTCTTCCCCAACCAGCGAATTCGCAAAACCAACTTTCGGGGCTGACGGCCGTAATAGTGAAGAAAATCCGGAGAATCGATGTTGTTATTTACGAGTGTATAGTTGGGTTCGTCAGTGAGGTTGTCAAATCCCAGCCGGAACGCCCACCGGTTGTGCAAGAAAGAAGCCGTTCTTTCAAAGTGGAGATTGAGACTGAAGTAGCGAGGAAATTTCCACTCATTGGCTTTGCCTACTTGCTTTCCCTCATCGTCGTGGGCCGTAAACCTGAAACCATCCCGCCACTCGAGGAAATAAACAACCGTATTGTTCTTGGTGATCGGGAAAACTCCCCAGTTCAGAAACCGGTTGGGAGAATCCCACGGTAATCTCCCGGTGAAATCATAAAAAACGATCGGCTCATCAATCGAGATGTCAATGGCTGCGTTGGAGTAGGCCCGAGACCTCGTATAGCTGAAAAACCAGTGGTGCTTCTTGAGGAGCTGGTTCTCGAAGGACACTTCGAGAGAATCATATTCTTCCAGCTTCGTATTCTGCAGTTGATAAAGCCTTCCAATGAGAACATCACTCCCTGGAGCTGATTGTGACGCGGTAGGAGTAAGGTAAGGAGCAAATGTATACCCGCTATGGCCTCGCTTTCGAAGGTAGTTCGCTCTAAAATAGAAGTTCCAGGGCAAAGCCTGTTCGACTCCTCCGCTTAGATTTCTCGTTTTGGGGATTCGGATCTGACTCTTGCCGATCGCAAAAACAGTGGCGGCTGGCTCTCCAGAAGGAGTCACGCCATCCGGACCAAAGGCGGTCGAGACTGAGTATTGATCCTGGTCTCGAGTAAACAAACGCAGGTTGGTGGTGGCCGGGATAAGCCCAAAGCCGGCTGAGAATTTTGTGTTCTTTAAGCCGGGTGGCTTGAGCGCAAAACTGAAACGCGGTGTAATGGCAGCATCTCCCAGAAAACGGTCCCGGTCCCACCGAACGCCCGCCTCAGCCAGCAACCACGTCCGGATGGCCCATCGATCCTGGAAGTAAGCAGCACTTTCCAAATTTGAGTCGTTAAACTTTCCATTTCCTTCAAACAAAACGCGACTCGCTAGAGTATTGTCTACTCGAAAATACTCATAGCCCGTTCGCTCGATGTCTTGAAAATACCTCGAGTAATTGAAATCGACCCCGACCTTGAGTTGGTGGTTGCCAAGCCCGTCAAAGGAGGGCAGGAACAAATTGACAATCCACTGATCGCGCTTACCCAAACGCCGTGTATCCCTGAAAAAATTGCCTCCGTGTCCAAACGCCGTGATCTGGTAGAGATCATGGCCCTGAGGTACTTCTCGATTAACGCCACGATAGGCGGCGTAGCCAAATTCGACAATGGATTTGGAAGGTAGAAAAATCTGGTCCTTGACATCAAAAAAGTAACGACGCGATCGAAGATCAAGAGTTGTCTCCACCGGATCCAGTGGGGAGAGTCCCGTTTTTGGCGCGTTGAGATAGTTAAAGAGAAAGCCGGCGGTCAAAACGTTACCCGGAGCCAGGTTTGCCTGGACTCGAAAGAGATTGCTCAAAGCCCATGTCAGAGTGCGGTCCTGGCCTTCAGGAAGTTCGCTAATGACGTTCTGACGATAATTGAAATCCAGACCGTTAGAGAACCAGATTTTGTCCTTCTTGATGGGGCCGGCGAAAGTGAACTTCGGCCTCCAACTCGTTAACCTCAGTCCCTTGGAGTTATCGACGCCGGGAATGAAATTGGTCGCATGGCGTTCAAAGGTATTGTTCCCCATCTTGCTATTCATGATCATCGTGCCACCGGACCCCTTGCCGAATTCTACCGAGTAGCGGCCCGAATAGAGATCGAACGCCTGCACGGCCTCGATGCTCAGGCTCGTCTCCAGCTCGCCGGAAGAAGGGTCCGCGACATTGAATCCGTCCAGCAACCAGTTGGTCTGGTCGGAAGAGCTGCCGTGGAAGTGAAGCTTGCCGGAATTGTCCTTAAGTGCACCCGGCATGACGGCAATCATGTTCTCAAAGAAATTCCACCGCGTAGCCGGGATAGCCATAATTTCTGCTTCCCCTAAGGTTTGAGATAGCGCCACTTGCTCCACCACGAGATTTTGTTCGGGTGATACATCAATTGAGAAGCTCGCCGGATCCTGCGTAATCAGATCGATGGTGACAATGTTGGCGCCGACGATCAGATTGACACTCTTCCTATTGATTTCGTAATAACCCGGCAGAGCGATACTGAAGTAATACTGTCCCGCAGAGCTCAAGTTGAAATTGAACTCTCCGTTCCTGTTGGAGTAGGTTTCTACGGTGGCGCCTCGATTCTCAGATTCAAGCGTGACTCTGGCAGATTCTAGCGGGCGCTTCGATTCATCGGCGACCGTTCCATTCACAACCACCTGGCCCCAAAGAGACCCCGAAAAGTTAAGGAGAAGAAGTATCCACGCTCCGTTCAGAGCTGATCGGATTCTATTCACGTATCATCCCAAGCTGATTCATGGGCTCGACCGGCTCTCGCACCTATACTTCCTCGTTCATGTGAACCTGAGCTGGCGGCGGAGACCGTGCCGTACAGTAAGCAGAGAAAACCAGGATCCTGCGCAGCTCCACGACACTGTCATGGTCTGTTTAGAACGTAACACCAATCTCAAGGCAGTTCCAACACTTTGTCGAGGCGAGAGCGATCTGACCGGCGAATCATTGTGTTTCTCGATCGATCCTACGGAACACTTGTCCCCTTTTCGTTTGTCGCTGCTATTCAGGTGAACTATCATAGGCCGTTGGGAGCAGGGTTGAAGCCGGACTGATGGAGGCGCGTGTATCAAACACGGCAGGACATTCGCAACTTAGCCATTATCGCTCACGTTGATCATGGCAAGACCACGCTGGTGGATGCCATGCTTTGGCAAAGCGGCATCTTTCGCGCACACCAGCGTGTCCAGGAGCGGGTGATGGACAATATCGATCTCGAGCGTGAGAAGGGCATCACCATCATGGCGAAGAATACCGCTCTCTTTTACAATCACCTCAAGCTGAATATTGTGGACACGCCGGGCCACGCTGACTTCGGCGGAGAGGTGGAGCGCACGCTCAAGATGGTAGACGGCGTCATGCTGCTGGTTGATGCCTCCGAAGGCCCTCTTCCCCAAACGCGGTTTGTCCTGCGCAAATCCCTGGAACAGGACTTGCCGGCAATTGTTGTCATCAACAAAATCGATCGTCCTGACGCCCGAATCTCCGAGGTCATCAACGAGGTCTATGATCTATTTATTGATTTGGATGCCCGGGAGGACCAGATTGATTTCCCGGTGATCTATACCAACGCCAGAACGGGGTTGGCGAAACGTCGTCTCGAAGATGAGGCCAAAGACCTGCGGCCTCTCTTTGACGCCATCGAGAACCATATTCCTCCTCCTCAATTCGACCCGCGTCAAAATCTGCAGATGCTGATTACGAATATCGACTACAGTGACTATGTCGGACGTCTCGCCATCGGCCGAATTAGCAATGGAACCATCCGACACGGAGACTTCGTTTCTATCTGCAGGTTGGATGGCGCGCAGGAAAAGATCAAAGTAACTCAGCTCTGTGTTTTTGACGGCCTCAAGCGTCTGGAAGTCGAAGAAGCTTCAGCCGGCGAAATCGTGTCGGTGGCCGGCAGCAGCAGCATTACGATTGGCGAGACCATTGCAGACGCTGAGAATCCTCATCCGTTGCCTCCTCTCAAGATTGACGAACCAACATTGGCCATGATCTTCACTGCCAACACCTCGCCCTTTTCCGGCAAAGAAGGTAGGTATGTCACCTCACGCCATGTCAAGGAGAGACTGGATAAAGAACTCCTGCGTAATGTCAGCCTGCGTTTGGAACCCACCTCATCGCCCGAGGCTTTTCGCGTTGTGGGGCGTGGCGAGCTGCAGATGGCGATTCTGCTGGAGATGATGCGCCGCGAGGGTTATGAGGTCGAAGTTTCAAAACCCGAGATCGTAACCAAAACGAGCGACGGCAAGGTCGTCGAACCGATGGAGATGCTCCTGGTCGATTGTCCTGAAGAGTTTATCGGCGTGGTAACACAACAGATCGGCACGCGCAAGGGCAAGATGGTCAAAATGATTAACCACGGCAGCGGGCGCGTGAGGTTGGAATTCCGGGTTCCAGCCAGAGGTCTGATTGGATTTCGAACGGAGTTCTTGACGGATACCAAGGGCACCGGAATCATGAATCATTTGTTTGATGGTTACGACGACTGGCAGGGAGAAATCCCTTCCCGGCCTACCGGAGCGCTTGTGGCCGACCGAGCCGGGAAAGCCACGGCCTACGCGCTCAATAATCTTCAGGATCGCGGCGAGCTTTTTGTAAGGCCTGGTGATCCCGTCTACGAAGGCTTGATCTGCGGTGAAAACTCCCGCTCCGTAGATCTCTTCGTCAATGTAACCAAAGAGAAGAAACTTACCAATATGCGGGCTTCAGTAGCAGACGAGGCTGTCCGTCTCATCCCGTATCGAGAGATGGGCCTCGAAAAGGCCCTCGAGTTCATCCGGGATGACGAACTAGTCGAAATCACGCCCCTTTCCATCCGCATGCGAAAGAAACCGGTGGCATCCAAGTTTTGAGACCGCCTGCTTTGCAAGCTCATCACGAGCCCAATCCGCTGCCTATGAACGCTCCGAACCTGAACGAGTACGTTACTGCCGAGCATGCGCTGAAGTATCTGGCCCGTGCAGATCGCATTCCGCATCGGACGGAGGGTAAAGCCGTCCTACTGGAGTTCATCCCCCGGAAAGTCAAGCGAGTTCTTGACCTCGGAACCGGCGACGGCCGACTTCTGGCATTGCTGCGGATTGAGAGGCCCCACGTCGATGCGGTGGCACTGGACTTCTCTCCCCCGATGCTGCACGCAGCACGAGAGCGGTTTCGCGGGTATGTCAATGTGAAGGTGATCGAGCACGACCTCGACAAATCGCTGCCCGAGCTGGGTCGCTTCGACGCGGTCGTTTCGAGTTTTGCCATCCATCACTGCACTGACGAACGAAAGCGGGCGCTCTATTCCGAAATCTACACGGTATTGGAGCCCGGTGGCGTCTTCTGCAATCTGGAGCACGTGGCACCTGCAAGCGCCAAGCTACATGCTCAGTTCCTACGTGCCCTGCAGATCACCGAGGCGGACGAAGACCCGTCGAACAAGCTGACCACCGTCGAGATTCAACTTCAATGGTTACGCGCGATAGGCTTTGAAGAAGTGGACTGCCACTGGAAATGGTTGGAACTGGCTCTCTTCGGTGGGATAAGGAATTGATGATCGTCACGGCACTTTACCCAGGTTCTCAACCCCTCTCGAGACTAGCGTGGCGTGACCTTGCGTGATGCTAGAGACATTAGACAACCCTTAAGATGAGTCGGACTAAGGGCAGGCCTGGAATGGTTATCACTAAGATTTGTGTCCTGGCAGCCTTGATGCTATTGAGTTCCGCAGGTCCTACGGAGACAACCCAGGCTCAGACATCGCTACCTTCCCACCAGCAACTCGCGCGGGACATCTTCGCGGAGCTCGTCGGGATCAATACAACCAACCCTTACGGCAGCACCAAAGCCGCCGAGGCGATGGCCACCAGGCTGAAAGCGGCAGGCTTTTCGTCCTCCGATCTGCAGGTGCTCGGGCCGCGCCGGGACCGGTACAACCTTGTCGCGCGCCTGCGCGGTACAGGCCCGGCAAAGCCTGTCCTGTTCACCTCGCATCTCGATGTCGTGGAAGCTCGCAAAGAAGACTGGTCGCCGGAGTTTGATCCTTTCAGACTCACCGAATACTCCGGCTACCTCTACGGCCGTGGGGCGGCTGATGTTAAGGATGAGGCCGCCGGGCTCATTGCAGCCCTGATTCGCCTCAGGCAGGAAGGGTTTACGCCGTCTCGGGACATCATCGTGGCCCTCACTGCGGATGAGGAGGGTGGTGATGCAGACGGGGTTGCGTGGCTGCTCCAAACCCGCCGTCAGCTTATCGATGCGGCTTACTGCATTAACACGGACGCCGGCGGCGGGCAGATCGAAAAAGGCAGACGCATACGCTACCACGTGCAGACGAGCGAAAAGGCATCGCTCAACTTCCGCCTGGAAGTTAAGAATCCCGGTGGACACAGTTCGCAGCCTGTTAGAGACAATGCCATTTACCGTCTCTCGGAAGGGCTCGCCCACCTGGGTCAGTTCGACTTCCCAGTGAAACTGAATGAAACGGTTCGTTCTTTCTTCAAACGCATGGCCGAGCGGGAGACAGGGCAAACCGAGGTTGACATGAAAACCGCAGCGCAACCTTCACCTGATCCGGCTGCGCTCAAGCGACTTTCCACAGCCTCACCTTTTTACAACAGCCTGATGCGCACCACCTGTGTAGCCACCATGCTGGAGGCTGGGCACGCTCCGAACGCCCTGCCGCAAACAGCTCGCGCTATCGTCAACTGCCGCGTCCTGCCGGAGGACTCGCTAGACGAAGTCACCAAGACTCTAGGAAGTGTTCTGGCGGATCCGCAGATCGCGGTGACACCGCTAAACCACATCCTACCAAGCCCTGCATCGCCGCTCATTCCCGAGGTCATCGGTCCTGTCGAACAAATTGTCTCTGAGATGTGGCCCGGTGTCCCGGTTGTGCCGGTGATGGATCCCTGGGCGACCGACGGCGTCTATTTACGCCGGGCTGGCATTCCAGTTTATGGTGTGCCAGGCGTGTTCTTTGAAATTGACCCGATACGAGCTCACGGCAAAGATGAGCGCGTCGGGATTCAGGCCTTTGGCGAGGGCGTGGAGTTCATCTACCGATTGATGAAGTCGTTGACGTCGGATCACTAGTACAGAAAGCATTGCGGTTTGTGTTTTGCTCAAACTGCGCTATTCACATGGCCTGCGCCAGTTGCTGCCACTGGTGTTTCGTTAGCTTCTTCGGCAGAAGAAGTTTCGATCGAAATATTAGGTAGTTTTTGTCCCAAATCTTTATAATGCCCGCTCGGTGTCGACCGGCTACGTGGCTTGCTGCGGCGCAACTTGCGCCTGGTCTCCCTATCGCCTTGGGCCACCTGAGATCAATGGCGGAGTGCTCGTTTCGTAGCCACCACCTTACGACGGTAGACGATCATGCCCCCCGCCAGCTACTAAACGCGCAAGGCGATTGTGTGGGTAGGCTTCTTCCAACTCAAGAATCAGGGCCACAGCCAGTTCCTCGATTGAGCCTTCTCGATCAAACCAGGGGGAAATACGCCACATTGCTAAGTATTCGTCCGTTCCACTCAACCCTTCGCGCATCGCGGTTTCATCGATCGCTTGTTGAAAGCGCTCAGAGAGGGTCCGTGAAGTTCGAGTGGTACCAGACCGCACCTTGATTTGTGTTGGAATATCCCGCCAGTAAATAATCTGATAGTTCGACGTCATAACAAGGGCAAGGACTCGTCCACCCCGGAGGATACCGTGGAAGTTGCGGCTCCTTCTCCCTCAAAAAGGAGGTACGGGCGCAGTCTCGTCTGGACGAAGTATTCAACCAAAACTTCTCGCTCAGTCTTGAGCAACTCGAGCGCGGCTAGAGTAACCCTTTCAGCTTTCAGAGCTTCTTTGGCCGGCACGGCCGAAGCAAACCTCCCTGGCAATCGCACCGGGAAATGGTCGACGTGGAGCTTGAGGCAACTGTGTTCAGGTCCTCCTGGGACAACTGTGTCAATGGAGAGAAATTGGCGGTCGTCCATGACCCAGACGGGCCTGTCGGGCTGATCGATTTGAAACCAGCCCGCTTGTCCTGCATCAGCATCCGGAATTGGGGCGCAATAACATAATGGACGCCCTTCTTCATGCAGGCAAGAAATCGTGTCGAACGCCACACCTCCAGGCTCAAACGAAAGCTTGTCATGAGTTCTTCTGGTAGTTCAGGTCTCGGTCAGGCAGGTCCGGCATTTCACGAAAGCTCTTAGCAAATTCAATCAGGTTGGCGATTTCGGATTCTAAAATCTGTTTCCCTTTTTCAGCGCTGGCCTTGAATGGATCTCCTTCCACGCCACTCTGAGTTACGCGGCTCCAGCGATTGACAAAATGAACGGGACCAGACCCAAACAAATCGTCGTAAATGAACCGAGAGAGTTTCGATGGAGTTTCAGCCACCATCTTTTCCTTCTCGACCAATTCAGGCTTCAAATAAAGATAAATGGATGTTTCAAATTCACAGGCGTGAGCCATCCCGCCTGGATATTCGGACTCTCGAATCTTACCCACCACCTCGCGAGCCAAGTTCCAATGAGGCAGTGCCGCCGCCAGAGCAGCCGTGGTGTTAACGAGTTTACGAGCCACCAGATTGCAAAGCATCTGGTTGCTTCCGTGGGCGTTCACATAGACGATGCGGCCAAATCCTTGTCGTACCAACGAATGGCCGATGTCATAGAGGAAATCCATAAACACTTCCTCACGGATACTGATGGTGCCGGGGAATCCCATATTGTGTTCGTTGAACCCGTAGTGGACGATTGGCATCGTAATGATCAAACCGTTGGAGCGGCGTGCCGCCTCCTCGCTGACATACTCGACCGCCAGGTTGTCCATGTCTACCGGCAGGTGATAGCCATGCTGCTCAATCGCCGCCACCGGAATCACCATGACGGCCTTGTCTTGAGCTGCCTCCTTGACTTCGGGCCATTTTAGCAATCGGTATAAGTGCGAACGCATTCAAATCCTCGTTGTTTGTCCAATGTTAGACGGCGGTCTACCTTGCGCCTTCAAGGGAAGAAGGACAA
>Ga0075423_10002660_pt1 | contig 16298 bp, 10 predicted proteins | sample SoiMethybrSBSTD2_FD_80114 | JGI IMG/M metagenome (GOLD analysis project Ga0075423, IMG submission 80114) | Bulk soil microbial communities from a Populus tree surrounding site in Tennessee, USA - Soil MetaG P. TD hybrid SBSTD2 | ecosystem: Environmental > Terrestrial > Soil > Tree plantation...
CACATCGAGCGTCGCACTCCTGCCTCCTTCTGCACCGCGCTGGGATATCTCGGCGCACGTCACTTGGCTGGGCGAACGACGCCCCAACGACCTGGCCCCGTGGGATCAATGGTTCAACCTCGCCTCCGGTGGAGGGATGGTCGGCTACTACTGGACGTCTCACCTCAAGACTGAATTCGACCTCTCCACCTCCAGCGAAGGCGAAACGTACTCCTTCGAGCCGATCGCGCTGCCAGGCAGCCCGACGATACTGCCGCTGCAGCGTGATCACGACTTTCGCGTCACGACGGCATCGGCGGGCGTGATTGGCCAGTTCTTCGAAAACGCCTGGTTTCATCCCTTCGTGGGCGTCGGCCTGGAGCTCGTGCGCGAGCGCGAACATATCGAGACGTCGTTCCCCATCGGTCTGAGCCGAGATCCGCGGACGCCGTTCATCCCCGACTTTCAACCAGAGACGCGAGAACGATATGGCGCGCGACCGTATCTCGCCACCGGGTTCAAGGCCTACGTATCAGAGCACGCGTTCATCCGAACCGACATACGGACATCGTGGTCTTCCGACGGTCTGGCTGCGCTCGCGTGGCGCAGCGGCGTCGGCGTGGACTTCTAAGAAAGGATGGCCGGTGATGCGTAAGACGATTCATGTCGCAACGACCGTTGTGCTCGTCGTCCTCGTTGCCGTGCAGAGCACAATCGCGCAGACCGCGCCGGACGTCTGGCGAAGTTTTGCGGAACGCCTGGATATCGGCACGGAGCTCACCGTCCGGCTGAACGATGGCCGTAGCTTTCGCGCCACGCTCGTGGGCGTACGAACGGACGCGATGCTGTTGCAACCCAAAACACGCATCCCGGTGGCCATTCAGTCGGTGCCGTACGACGAGATCGTCCGCCTCGAACGAGCCAAGCCGGGCACCGGCGTAGGTAAGGCGGTCGCAATCGGCGTCGCCACGGGTGTTGGCACCTTTTTCGGGATCCTTGCGCTGCTCTACGGAGTTGTCGGCGATTGATCGCGATCTGTTTTGGGAGTTGGGAAGTGGAGGTTGTGAATTGACAGGGAAACACGGGGAAATTTGACGCCGCGCTTACGCAGGAGTAGCGTGGATCCACGCCTAAGACGCCGGCAAGGGCGTCGCGGGGAACCCAGGATTACGTTGCAAATCGCGTGTGCAGCGTCAGGGGCGAATCGGCCGTGCGGCGCGTAATGCGCGACACCCGGCCGTAGAAGACTTCCAACTTCGAGCCCGTCAGCTAACCCCGTCGGCGTGATTGGAGGCCCGTCATGTCGTTCCTGGACCCTCTGGAATACGGCACCGGTCTGTTTTCACGCCTGCGCAGTTCGCTGGCACTCGTCGCCTTGTCACTCGCCGTTCTCTTCGGAGGAGTGATCTGGCTGATTGGTTCGCGCAATCCGTACACCCCCGCCGGCTATGTCGGCTATCTCACTCGCGGCGCGGTGTTCGGCAAGTCCACGTTCTATGGCATCCAGCGCGGACCGACTTCGGCCGGGCGCAACTGGCTGCTCGATGTCACCAACGTCAGCGTCACGCCGTACACCTACACGGAGGACTTCACCGGCGAAGACGCGGTTCTGAGCAAGGACAACCTGAAGATCGCGTTCAGGGTGCATACGGTCTGGAGGGTGGACGAATCACGCGTGCCGCTCTTCATGGAGCGCTACAGCACGACGGTGTCGGAACGCGGTGACGAGAAAGAACCCGACAACATCGTCAAGGTCGCGTACGGAAACTTCATCCGTGAGCCACTGCGCACCTACGCGCGCGACGAGGTTCAGCAGCGCAACGGCCTCGAGGTCAAGGACGCGTTGATCCCGATTGGCGATAACGTGCTTGCGCGAATCCGCGCCTACGCGGCGGACAGCCCGTTCACCATCACCAGCGTTGTCGTCGGCAACGTCCAGTATCCCGCCGAGGTCGCCGACGCAGTCTCGCGAAAGCTCGCCGCGACACAGGAACTGCAACGGAAAGACACCGAGATCGAGATCGAACGGAAGGAGCGCACCAAGCGCGAGGTCCAGGCGCAGGGTATCGCGAACGCGATGCAGATCATTCGGGGACAGTTAAGCGGGATGTACATCCAGCACGAAGCCATCGAGGCGCAGAAGGCGATGGTGAATTCGCCCAATCACACGGTTGTGTATATCCCGGTCGGACCGATGGGCGTGCCGATCACCGGGACGTTCCCGACGGCACCAACGACTGAGGCAGTCGCAACGCGGTAACCGTGCCGATTGCCGGGTACGCGACTGTGACGGGGTCAGAGCCCTTCACAGTTCTTCACAGTGGACTCGCCTATTTGCTGCCGGCGCGCTCATCGTCGTCGCCAATCACCTTGATGGCTTCGACGCGAGCGAGGTTCTGCTTCGCCTTCTCGTAGCCGGCGTCAGCACTGAGCGCATCGTTGTACGCCTCAGCCGCATCCTTGAACCGTCGTGTGTGCTCGAACGCCATACCGAGGTTGTTGTGGAACGCGGCGACGTCTTTCCGGAGATCCACAGCCTTGAGGAACAGCGGCATCGCCTCTTCCGCACGCTTCTGTTCGAGGAATACCAGTCCGAGGTTATTCATCGACCAGACGTCCTTCTCATCCAGCTCGATGGCGTGACGGTATGCTTCGATCGCATCATCCGTCTTGCCCAGGGCATGGGACGCGCGCCCTATCAGTCGCTGCACCTCGTTCGATGTGGGTTCGATGTCACCCGCCCGCATCAACGTGTCGAGCGCATCGTCGAACCGCTTTTCCTCGATCAACACGCGACTCAGATTCATGAGGCTCTTGAGATGATCGGGATCGATGGCCAGCGCAGCCTTGAACGCCTTCTCGGACTTCGCGAGATCGCCGCCCTTCCACGCCGACAGACCGAGCATGAAGTGCCCCCACGCGTTGTCGGGTTTCTCCGCCGTGTAGCGGTCGAAAATCGTCGTTGCAACCGTGTACTTTTTCGCCTTGTACGCGGCCTCACCCTCTGCAAACGACGCCGGGCCAGTGGCCGCGCGATCGCGCGCCTTCGGCTTCGTCTCGACCGGGAGTCCTTCTTCGTCGTCGATCTGCTTGAGTGTGGCTGGTACGCCTGATTGTGCAACCGGCTTCAGCGGCGCAGCGTCCGGTGCCACACCCTTCGTCTGAGCCTTGTCGTTTTTCGAGCAACCGACAGTCGTCAGCGCAACGACTAACAGCGCCACCGCCGTCTTCCCGTTCGCTCTCATATGTGCCCTCCCTTGGTGCCGATCGCTCGGTGAGCGATCGCACACACGACATCAGGGCAAGCGCGAAGCCAGGCTGGAAGCGCTGAGGAATGGTGCTTCTCCGTGCAGATTTCACTAACATCGTGTCTCCGGGGACACGCAGTGCAGGGACTGCGGGTGTCCACGGGGACACGGGCCCACACGCGGACTTTTCGGATCGGATGACGTCTCGACCTTTCGATAACTCACCTCGGGCATTCCTGTCCTACGCCCGCAGCGACGGCGAAGCGCTCGCGTCAGCGCTGCGCGAACGCCTCGAGCGAGAACAGCCTCAGATCACTTTGTGGCAGGACCGCGCCCGTATGGAAGGGGGCGTTGGGTGGTGGAAACAGATCACGGACGCGATCGAACAGGTCGAGTTCATGATCATGGTACTCACACCGGCCGCGATGACATCCGACGTGGCGCGTAAGGAATGGCGATACGCGCGCCAGCAGGGCGTTCGCGTCTGCCCGGTCATGGGCGTCCCGCCGTCGCAACTCGACACACGAGCGTTGCCGTCGTGGATGCGAAAGGTCCATTTCTACGACCTCGACAAGGAGTGGAACACCTTCGTCGGGTTTCTCAACAGCGCCTCGCGAGACAACCGCGTGCCCTTCATGGCGCCCGATCTGCGCGACGACTACGTTCAGCGGCCTGCCGAGTTCGAGGCGCTCCTGTCAGCCCTGCTCGACGCCGACCGCGCCAACCCGGTCATGATTACGACCGCGCTGCAGGGGGCCGGCGGATTCGGAAAGACAACGCTTGCGATCGCGCTCTGTCACAGCGACGACGTCATCAGCGCTTTTGACGACGGCATTCTCTGGGTCACGTTGGGACAGGAGCCGAAGATCCAACACGAGCTGACCAAGCTGTACGCCGCGCTCACCGGCGAGCGCGTGCCGTTCATCGATATCGACGACGCGGCCATCCACCTGGCCGAACGGCTCGACCAGAAAAACTGCCTCATCGTCATTGACGACGCGTGGGACGCGCAGCATGTGATGCCGTTCATGCGCGGCGGAAAGCAATGTTCACGGCTGATTACGACTCGCCGGATGCAGGTGCTGTCGGAGACGCGCGCGCAGAAGATCTCGGTCAACGAGATGACCGCGGGTCAGTCGTTGGAGCTGCTGCTCGCACGCCTGCGGGTCGCACCAAGCAACACGGCCCCGCTTGTCGCATTGGCAAAGCGTCTGGGTGAGTGGCCGCTGCTGCTGAAGCTGACGGCGTCTCAGATTCGGGAACGAATGGATCGCGGCGATTCGTTCGAAGGCGCCCTGTCCTACGTCGAGACGGCGCTGCACAGGCGAGGCCCCGTCGCGTTCGATCGCAGGGACGCGTCTGCTCGTAACGATGCCGTGGGACGCACGGTTGGCGCGAGTCTCGAGCTGCTGACCGCCGACGATCGCAAACGATGCGCCGAGCTTGCGATTTTCCCGGAAGGCATCGCCGTGCCGCTCAGCGCCGTTCGGGCACTGTGGCAGCTCGACGCCTTCGAGACCGAGGAGATCGTGCAGCGCCTGGATAACGCGGCAGTCGTCGACTTCGATCTCAGGATAGGCGCCCTGCGAATTCACAACGTGCTGCAAGCCTATTTGCGCTCCGAACTGCCTGACGTCAAGGCAACGCATGCGCGACTCGTGAACGAGGGCTGGCCCGATCATCACGCGCTGCCCGACGCGTACGCGTGGCGCTGGCTGAGTTGGCATTTGACGCAGGCCGGCGAGCAGGGCCGCCTGCGGTCGCTCCTCTCCGACTACAGATGGATCGAATCAAAGTTGCGTCGAACGGATGTGCAGGCATTGCTGGTGGATTTCGATCTGCTTGCCGATACGGGAGAGTTGCGCCCGGTCCACGATGCGATTCGTCTCGCGTCTCATGGGCTGGCACGCGATCCGGGACAGCTCGCGGTCCAGCTGATCGGCCGGCTCGCCCGCGGACAGTCGCAAACGATCGACGCGCTGCTGGCAGATGCGAGCCGCCTGGTGCCGAAACCATTTCTGCGCCTGCGTAAAACATCGTTGACACACGCCGGCGGGGCGCTGAACGGCATTCTCAAGGGACACACGCACGCCGTCGAGGCACTCGCCGTCTCAGGTGACGGAAGAACGTTGATCTCCGCCTCCGCTGACTGGAGTCTTCGCGTCTGGGATATTGACGCTGGCCGTACGGTGAAGACACTGACGGGTCATTCGGCAGCGATCCTGTCCGTCGCGATGACCGCCGACGGCACGCGCGCCGTATCGGGCTCAGAGGACCGCACGATTCGAGTGTGGGACCTCCAGGACGGGCGCGTCGATCGAGTGCTCAGGGCGCATTGGGGCGCCGTGCAAGGCGTCGCCTTGTCGCAAGACGGTCACACGATTGCGTCGATCTCCGAGGACCGAACGGTTCGCGTCTGGGAGCTGCCGGAGGGACGCACCAGGCAGCTGTTCACTGGCCACTCGCACCAGATGCGTGCCATCGCCTGGTTACCCGACAACGCACGTATCGTCTTCTCGCCTGGCGACGAGACAGTCATCGTCCTAGATGTCGCCGAGAAACGGGTCGTCGCCACATGCCGTGGACATGACAGTCTGGTGCGCGCGGTGGCCATCAGCGCCGACGGGGGGTACATCCTTACGGGTTCGTCCGATCGAACGCTCCGTTTGTTCGACGCAGCCAACGGAGAGATGCTTCGAACGTTCGAAGGGCACCAGGGACAGATCAATTGCGTGGCGATCACGCTCGACGGGCGAATTGCGGTAACCGGTGCGCAGGACGGTACGCTTCGTACCTGGGACATGAAGACCGGCACCGCGCTCGCGGTGCTGGAAGGCCACGCCAGCTTCGTTCGTGCTGTCGTGATCGCCCCCGGCAACGCACGAATCATTTCCGGCTCCAGCGACAAGACGGTCCGTCACTGGAACATGGGGCGGAAGCTCGCCGCATCCCGCACAGAACCGCCGGGTGGGCCCGTTTCGATGCTCGCCATCTCGACGAACGGACGACGCGCGGTCAGTGCCTCGATGTTCAGGGCGATGTCGGTGTGGGACGTCGATGGCGGAACGATCCTGGGAACGCTGATTCACCAGTCGAGCGCGGCGCGGATGTCGCCTGTCACACGCATGTCGGGGGTGGTCACGGGCCTCGAGGTGACGCAAGACGGTCGACGAGCCGTTACGGCCTCTCGTGATTCGACGTTGCGCATCTGGGACCTGGAGAGTGGCCAGATCGTGCACCGGCTCGCCGGCCATTCGGACGCCGTACTCAGAATGGCGGTGTCGACGAGTGGTTCGCATGCCGCGTCATTGGCACGCGACCGGACGGTCCGAGTCTGGGATCTCGCCGTCGGCAAGTGCATTCGTGGCCTCGCGTCGGAGGACAACGTGCGCGCGGTGACGACGCACACCTCGGATCCATTGCTCCTCGAGCTCGGGCAACAGGTCGTTCATGACGTCACGCCGAGCGCGATCAGTCGCGACGCGGAGCTGGCGATTTCACCAGACGGCCGGTATGTCATCCTCGGTGACGATACCGGCGTGCTCTGCTGGGACGTCTCGACGGGCCGCGTTCTCAAGGAACGCTTCGACGACTTCATCGTCGTGGCTATCGCGATGGGACTGCCTGGACATGCGGTCCTCGGATCGCGCACGGGCTGGATCAAAGTGTGGGACCTCGAAGCGCACACGACCGTGCACACGTTCGTAGCGCATGAACGTCAGGTCCTGGATATCGTCATCAACCCGAGCCTGCAGCGGCTCGTCACGGCCGGTCGTGATAACCGTCTCCGCGTCTGGCAGCTGAGTGATCTCACGCACGCGGGAATGCTCGAAGGAGCCGATAGCGGGCTCGATCAAGTGGCGATCGCTCCGGATACGCAGGTGGCGTACTCGATTTATGGGGATACCGTCGTCGCGTCAGATCTCCAAGCGCTCTCTCGCATGAGCAGTGTCTCGTTCGACCATCAACTCACCGTCATCGCTGTTGCCGACGATGGCAGACGGCTGGCCGTCGGAGACGAATCTGGAATGGTTCACTTCCTGAGCATCGATTAAATGGGGTCGGGAGTCATTTAAAGAGGACAGAGCATCCGCAGCATTGGCTGACTGTCCTGATCAAATGACCCCCGACCCCATTTAACGCTTCAGGCCGTGGCGGCGCATGATCTTGAGCAGGCTGGAATGATCGGCGAGGCCGAGCGCATCAGCCGTCCGCGTGATGTGCCACTCGTGCGTTTCGAGCGCGGCGAGCACGATCTGCCGTTCGGCCTGCGCCTTGAGCGCCTTGAGGGTCCCGGCCGGGGCCGACGGATCGGGCGCGTCCTCGCGGTCGTCTCCTCGAATCTCGGGCGGCACTTCTGATACACCAATGGCGGCGGCATCCGACGCAATCATCATCCGCTCGAGACAGTTTCGCAGCTCGCGGACGTTGTTCTTCTGCCAGTTGTACGACGTGAGCAGCGCGACGGCGTCCGGCGCGATCGCCTTGGGCCGGACGCGCAGGTGCGCCGCAATCGTACGAAGCAGGTGCTCGACGAGAGCAGGTACATCGGCGAGCCGCTCGCGCAAGGGCGGGACGCGCAACGTGTGTACGTTGAGGCGATAGTAAAGATCCTGCCGGAAGCGTCCAGCCTCCACTTCGCGCTCGAGATCCCGGTTGGTCGCCGCAACCACACGCGCCGCGATCGCGAAAGCACGGTCGCCGCCCACGCGCATCACCTTCCGATCCTCGAGGACGCGCAACAGCTTGGCCTGCGCCGCCAGCGGCAGCTCACCCACTTCGTCGAGAAACAGCGTGCCATTCCCTGCATTCTCGAATGCGCCGCGGCGCAGGCGATCGGCGCCGGTGAACGCCCCGCGTTCATGGCCGAAGAGCTCGCTCTCGACGAGTTGCTCGGGCAGCGCCGCACTGTTGACGGCAACGAGCGGTGTCTTTTCTCCCGGCCCAAGTCGATGCAGCTCGCGCGCGACCAGCTCTTTCCCGGTCCCGCTCTCCCCCGCGATCAGGACGCTGCTCGGAATCGGCGCGACACGCGCGATCGCGTCACGGAGCGATCGCATCGCCGGGCTGGTCCCCACCAGTGACGTCTCAGCGTCCAAACGGGACTGCAGCGATCGTAGTTCCCTGACCATGCGGCCTCGGGAAACCGCGTTTTCGATTTCCTGGACCACGCGCTCGATCGGCTCCGCCTTGTCGACGAAGCCATACGCGCCGAGCCGCACCGCCTGGACGCAGCGATCGTAGCTACCAGTGCCGGTATACACGATGACGGGTGTATCGATGCTGCGCTGCTGCAGCCGACGCAGGACCTCGAAACCATCGATCCCCGGCATCTCGAGATCGAGGACGAGACAGTCGACCGGGTCGCGCGCCAGGATGTCGAGTGCCTGTTCACCACCCGCGGCGACGATGGTGTTGTACTTGCCGACGCGTTTCAGATCGTAGGCATATTGCTCCGCCATTGCCGGAACATCGTCGACCACCAGAACGTGCGTCGTCATGTGCGCGTCACACTGCCGGCTGGCATTTCGACCGTGACGCGAGTCCCCTTGCCCGGCTCGCTCTCGACACCCACAGTGCCGTGGAGATCCATCACCAGTCTGCGCACGATGGAAAGCCCCAGCCCGGTGCCGCCCTCCTTCGTGGTGTAGAAATCGTTGAAGATCTTGCCCGCTTCCTCGCGAGTCATCCCACGGCCGCTGTCGGCAACCGTGACGCGGATCGTGGGCGACTCGTTGTTTCGCGCGACCACCTGCGTGGAAATCGTGATGCGACCCGGCTTCGACTGCAGGCTGTCGACGGCGTTCGCGGTCAGGTTCTCGAGGATACGCCGGAATGCGATCGGGTCCCCGACGACGCGCGGGAGAGGCGCGGTTAAATCGGTGTTGAACTCGATGTGCTCGTGTCCTCGTGCTGCACGGACCACGTCGGTCACCAGCGCGTTCAGGTCGCATTCACGGCGATCGAGCGGCTGAGAGAGCCGCTGATAGCTGGTCGCCAGTGTCTCGAGATAGGCGATGCTGGAGTCGATCGTCTGGCGGCGTTCGGCGAACACAGACCGGAAGGCTGACGGGTCGTCCCGTTCGACCTGCGCCAGGTGGCGCATGACGTTACGCAGCGGAATCAGCCCGTTTTTGATGTCGTGGTTGATTTGCCGGGCGAGGTCGCCGACCGTGGCGCGACGCTCCGCTTCACGCACCCGCGCGGTGCTCGTCCGCAGCCGGCCAGCAAGATCGCCAAGCAGCCGGGACAATGTGCCAACTTCATCGCTGCCGCCATCGAACTGAACGTCGAGCCGGTCGAGGTCGAGGACCGCGGTCTTCTCCGCAAGATCGGCCAGCGGCCGGCTGATTCGCGACGACACCCACACGGTCAGGAGCAACGCCGTGACTCCTGTTCCTGCGGCTGTGAAGAGGAACCACGAGTCGGCGCTGCGAAGCAGCGCCCTGAGTGGAGTAAGCGGTTGCGTCAACTGCAGCCGTGCCTCGACGACCTGGAGAGGCGCGTCGGATTCGGTTCGAATCAGCGGCACCTGAAGCTCGCCAACGGCGGCGGGGTACGTAGTGTCCGGCTTGAGCCGGACCTCAGACGTAGCGCCCGGCTTGAGCCGGACCGTGGACAACTCACCGCCCGGATAAATCAAAGACACCACGATCTCGCGATCGCGCGCCAATCGGGCAAGAAAGGCTTCGTCCACCGTGACGCCGCCAATAAGGGAGAAGCGGCGGTCGGCAATGGTGAACGATCGGGCGCGCGCGAGCGCGAGAAACTCACGATCGGGCGCGCGTGCCGCGACAAGGGCGACTGGAGCGCTCGCCAGCGCCGATGGCAGGTCTGCATCCAGCCGTCCATGCTCGTTCCTGAAATGACCGGAACTGATGATGCGCCCCTCGCCATCCTGAATCTGCAGCATAGAGAGACCCGTGAGGCGCATCGCCGTGCCGGCGTAGTCCAGCAGGTACTCGCGTTCCGACTCGATTCCTGCAACAGCCGCCGACCGGAACCGATTGTCGTTGAGCAGAGCATTCTCGAGCGAGGCGAGTCGATCAGTGATCGCGGCGCTCTCACGATTGAGATCCTCGCGGATCACTTCGACGACGGTGTCAACGCGAAGCTGATACTCGTTCGCGAGGCGGCGGCTCATTTCCTGTCGGAGGCCGAACGCCAGTAACGCGATCGGGATCAGGACTACGGCAGCAAAGGCGAGGAGCAGGCGGGTGCGCAGGGTCATCGCTTATCTCGAACCATTCAGTCCTGTGATAAGCAATCCGCCGTCCCAGGCCGCATCCACTCCGGACCGCCCGCGTCGCACGATCGCGTGCAGCCGTGTCTCCACAAGCGGAACGACCGTCTCAGGATCGACCCACGGCGCTCCCTCGATCATCAGTTGAACGTCGTGGCAGGGTTCGAGCGAGCGTGTGTCGATCGCCACGACATAGCCAGCGTCCGTCCCACGCCGGCGTGCCAATGCCAATGCCTCACCCGCCAACCCGGCTGCGCGGTGATTCGCCCGGCGAGCGCGATCCGGGAAAAGCGTTTCGAAGGCGGCGCTCGCGCCTGCGCCGGAAGAATTGGCCAGGCCCACGAACCGCTCGGCGAGATCGCGCGCCGCGCTGTCAGTGGCCTCATATACGATGCGACCGCTCGCGGGCGCAGATTGATCACGCGGCTGAGGAAACGGGATCTCGCAGTCCGGCGCCATCTGCCACCAGAACGGACCCATCGCCCCGCGCGCGTCACCGCGAACCGCATCAACGGCAAGCGCCTGCCTCGCCTCCTCGGACACGGTGGACGAGGCGCGCGTCCGCCCCGAAGTCAGCAGCACATACGTGCGCTGCCACGCCAGTGGTACGGACTGGAACTGGCCGAGTGTCGCCGCATAGTTGAGCGCCGCGGCATCTCGCGTCACTAACAGATCGACGCCTTTGTCGAGGAAATCACGGGGATCACCTGGACCTGCCAGGAACCGAACCGAAGGCACATCGTCCGCCGTCGTCACCACCAGCGTTTCCCGATTGCCCGTAATCTGTGCGCCATGCGTGCCCGCAGGCCATAGCGATCCGGGAACCGGTTTCGCAATCGCCAGATCGGTGTGTGCCAGCGCAAGCGGCACATCGACGCGCCGGCTTCGCAACGTAATTGCAAGCGTCTGGTCGTCGATGGAGATGAGCGACCGCACGAGACGATTGACGTGGGGTTGCAATTCGCCACCCGTACCGTCCCGACTCCACGAGGCACGCACCTCTCTCGCGGTCACCGGGGTACCATCCGAGAAACGCGCGCCTTCCCGAAGAGCCACGATCCAGGTATGCCCGTCGATGCTCGGCCGCCACGATGATGCCAGTGATGGAACGACGCGGCCCTCACAGTCAACTCGAACCAGCGTCTCGTAGATCTGACGGAACAGCAGCCGCTCGCTGTCGTTTGTCGGACGCGGCGCATTCGCCGCGTTGACTCGATCGTTGAGCGCAACTGTCGCGATCGGCGCGCCCGCCTCGGAGATCACCCCGCATTGCGGCGCAACGACCTCCTGGCGCGGGACCGGCGCCGGCAACGCAGGTGGTGGCGGCTCTGGATTGGGCGCCGGCGCAGGTGGCGACTCGGGCGCCTGGGTTGCGGGCTCAGGTACGGACACCGCCGGTGGACTCGTTCGCGAAGCGCATGCCCACGTCATGGTCAAAACACAGACGACGAACACGTGCCGAACGATGTGGCGCTCCATCACCTTCACGTCTGCTACTCATGATAGCCGCACGTGAAGGCGTGGCCTGTCACGTCGCCGTCGTGACGACGGAGTCCCGGACGGCGACTATGCTGTTGCGCGACTCCTCGCTAGTTCTTCGCAACAAACGGACCCACGTCGGGCTGGCCCTGGGTATTCGCCAGCGGTCCAAGCTCCGCGGCCACGCCACGCGCGATCGCCGCGGTCTCACTCCCGGCCTGGAAGCAGGTGAAGTCGGGACGATCGCGCCACGCAATCGGGCCACACAAACGGATGCTCGCCCGGAGCGTCGCGTCGTGGACGATGTTGATGGCGCGCTCGTAGTCGGGCGTGCCCTGCCTGAACCCGGAGAAGTTGCCGAGGTCGCCGCTTGCCGCAAACAGCGCCGAGACACCAGGCACCTTCGCGATCTCGTCGGCGTTCTTCAGACCTTCGAGCGTTTCGATCATCAGGATGAGGACGATGTTGTCGTTGATGGTGTTGCGATAGCCGCCGGGCACGCTGCCCCACATCCCACCGTCGAAGGCCTGACCGCCACCGTTGCTGCGCCGGCCGAGTGGCGGGAAGTAGGTCCAGTTGCGCGCCTCGATCGCCTCCGCCACCGTATCGACCGTCGGCACGACGACGACCAGGGCGCCCGCGTCGAGCGCGTGTTGGATTTCACGCTCATCGGTGTAGGCCACTCGCACACCGGGCACGGCTTTCGCGGTCGGGCAGGTGCGCCACATGCGCGCGACGTTCTCCCAGTCGCGCTGATCGTGCTGCATCTCGGTCCAGATGAAGTCGTAGCCGGCGTTGGCCATCGCGCAGTAGGTGGCCGGGTCAGTGGCGCTGAAGAGCGTGCCACCGGTGACCTTGCCGCCCTGCATCAACTTCAACCTGGCGGGATTCCAGATCTTCGAACCGGGCGGCGCATCAAACGCGCTGCCGTACTTCCATGTCGCCGGGTCGAACGCACCCTGATTGACGGCCCCTTGGGGCGCGACCATCCGGGCATTGCTGTCCTTGCCGGCAGCAGCGGCAAGCGGGAACGTCAGCGTCCCGGGGGCCGCATTGTTGACGTAAGGATCGGCGCCGCCGCGTCCGCGCGCAGGCTGCTGTCCCTGAGGCTGGCCCGGCGGCGGATTCTGCGCGGGGGCATTCTGAGCAGGCGTGTTCTGCGCCTGAACGGCATAGACTGCCAGCGCAAGCGCCACGGTGACCATCGATAGCAACAATGGCTTTCTCATGATCGATCTCCTCGGCGAGAAGACGATCCGTCCTTGGTTCTTGGGCCCTTGTTCTGGGTCCGTCCTCGGTCCGCTTGTCCTTGTGCGTTGTGGACCACGGACGCAGGACCCAGGACGGACCAAGACCCAAGCACGAAGCACCAGGGACTAGTGTCGTTCTCGCATGGAGACTATGCACCGTGAGTCTCGTCCGGGGCAAGGGCACCCGCCGCGGGCACCCGACTTTGCCGTTGCGTTTGATATCTCTGCTGGATACGCTGCTTTGCGGAGGACTCATGCTTCTTCGCAAGGCGGTGATCGCGCTGCTGTGTGTGACAGCAGTCGCGACAGCACACGCACAGTGGCTGAAATATCCTGCTGCGGGAATCCCCAGGACCAAGGACGGCAAGCCGAACCTGACTGCCCGCGCCCCGCGCGGCTCCGATGGCAAGCCGGATTTCTCGGGGGTATGGACAACCGACGGCTCACTGCCAGGTGAGATCGATCGCCTGTTTCCGGGGATCAGCGATCTCGCCGTTCCCGGTGATGATCCACGCGTCTTCCCGAAGTACTTTCTGAACGTCTTTGCCGACTACAAGAATGAGGACGTTCCGATCAAAAAGGAGATGCTGCCGGTGTTCCTGGAGCGCGCGAAGAGCCTGGGCAAGGACAACCCCACGTCGCACTGTCTCCCCGCCGGAGTGTCGATGGGCGATCTGTTGCCGTTCCCACGTCGATTCATTCACCTGCCGAACCTGCTGGTCATCCTGTATGAAGGCGTCAACCCGCAGCGCATGATCTATCTCGACGGACGCAAGCACGTCCTCGAGAACCCCGCGTGGCTTGGGTATTCGGTCGGCAACTGGGAGGGTGACACTCTGGTCGTCGATACCCGCGGCTTCAACGACCGGACATGGCTCGACGCGTTCGGTCATCCGCACACCGAAGCGTTGCGTATCACCGAGCGCTTCACGCGTCGTGACTTCGGCCACATCGACGTGCAGATGACCTTCGAGGATCCCGGCGCCTACACCAAACCCTTCTCGATCCGTTTCACGCAGACCCTGACTCCAGACACCGACGTGATCGAAGGAGTCTGCAACGAAAACGAAAAAGATCGGCAGCACCTCGTAGGTCAGTGACCACGAGGTGCCGCCGCGCGCCGTGCTAGGCCTTCACGGCGTTCCAGGGATGGAACGCGCTCTCCTTGTCCTTGAGCGCCGGACCGAGCTGCGGGAAATGCCGCTTCAGCACGTCGATCATCGAGTTTTCCTCGACCCAGTCGATCCCCTCTTTCGTGTACACCTCGGGACGATAGTCCTTCGAGAGGAACCGATCGCTCTTGAGACGACGAGACGCCATTAGCAGGAAGATGCGGAACGCCGTATCACTGAAGCCCATCCCCTCTGGCAGCGTCTCGGCCATCAACCCGACCATCAAATCGACCTTCTCGATGTCGTTGTTGTAAACGTGCTTGATCTCCTGGGCCCACTGCGGGTTGTCGGTCATCTCTTCGATCGTGTCGTACGGCTGCTTGTGGACCATGCGGCGGAACGCGTTGTAGCGCGGGACACCACGTTCGCGGTCGCGCATGATGTCGACCGTCGCCATGTCGAAGCGTTCACCGCTGTCCTTGACGAGATTCTGGAGATGTCGCGGGTAGTTGTGCAGCCTGATCGCACCAGGATGCGCGATGCCCAGCGAATAGAAGAGATCGGGGAGCTCGAACCGTCTGACGATCTGACGGCCTCGCTGACCTGACATCTGCGGGAGCTCGTAGCGGCCCAACTCGGCTCCGGTGGAGGCCGAGTGGAGCACGAAGTCATCAGGCATCAGCGGATGCATGCGGTACACCGAGACGAACTCCTCGGTCAGCGAGTAGGGCGCGGTGTGATGCTCCGTCGCCGACCCGGGAATGCCGGCCAGCAGGTCGTTGTCCTGGAGCCCGGTCAACACATTCTGGGCATCGCGCAGCAACCCGTACCAGTTGGCACGCAGTCCGGTGGACACGAGCGGTCTCGGCAGAATCGACGTCGACCACTCGACGGTGTGAATCTTGGCGATGAGGGCAGACACGACGAGACGCGCCTGTTGGAACAGTCTTTCGTCGCCCCAGCTCGGATTGCGCTGCTTGAGCCGATCGCATACCGCGTTGTGCTCGAGGGCGAAGAGGCCATGCAGCAGGCTGAGCCCTACCCAGCCGTTGTCCGTCGTGCCCGTTATCTCGAGGCCAGTGATGGGATCGATCGACAATCGCCCATCGGCACCCACTCTGATCTTCCCATCCTGCCCGGTGCGGATGTTTTTCTGCGCCGCCGCATCCGAGCCGTAGACCTGCGATCCATCCCACCAATGTGAGTTGTCGTTGATGTACGCAGGCGGGCGCTTCGACCCGGCGAGCCTGTGCGAATCAGCTGGCGTGATCGGAATGCGCATCGAGCTTTCGTGCCAGTTGTCACCTGCCGCGAGCGGGACCTCGTGCGTCTTGTCCCACGATCCTTTCTGATGCACGAACCAGTCGTGCACCTCGAACTGAATCCAGGCGGCAGCAAGAACGTTGAGGAACGGTACCGGCTGGAAGGTGGTCCGCGTGAACAGCTCGACGCTGACCGTCCGCGGACTCGGGTTCATGAGATTGTCGGTGTCAGGGAACGTGTCCTGGAGCGGCGTATTGCGCCCGAAGCGAGCGCCGGTCCTTCCCATGAACGGGCACGACAGATCGTTATACGACCCATCGACCGTGCGGCCGGTCACGGCCTCCGCCGGTGCCGACGTCGTCGCCTTCGCGAGCGGAGGCTCTTCGGTGTCGTGCAGATTCTTCTTACGCAGTTCATCCCGGGCTTCATACAGTTTTGGTCCGCCAACGGCAGGAGGAACCTCGAACCATTCGCTCTCGTGAACTTTATCGAAGACCATGGCGCACACTCCTAGCCGTAGAGATCGGTGGACGTTCGTGGTGATTAACGCACGCTGGTGTAATGGCCGAACAGCGAACGCGACATATACGCGGGCGCGGAAGAGCTGTCAAACACAGCCATAGAAGGGACGCTTAACGGGCAGAGAGGGGTCGCCGTCGTCCGCCTACGGGCGGATGATGTCCGTCCTACGGACGGATGATGTCCGTCCTACGGACGGATGATG
>Ga0075423_10002661_pt1 | contig 16294 bp, 13 predicted proteins | sample SoiMethybrSBSTD2_FD_80114 | JGI IMG/M metagenome (GOLD analysis project Ga0075423, IMG submission 80114) | Bulk soil microbial communities from a Populus tree surrounding site in Tennessee, USA - Soil MetaG P. TD hybrid SBSTD2 | ecosystem: Environmental > Terrestrial > Soil > Tree plantation...
AAGCGTCCGGAAGCCAAACCTATCGTACGGACCAAGGTCCAAACTGCTGCGGGCGCCACGTTGGAAGGTCAAGTGCTCGCTGAGGGCTTCGAGGATCTGCAACTGCTCACCGACGACAAACGTGTTCGTCTGCTGCGACGCATCGGCGATCGAGTTCGCGAAGTGACCTCAGATGTCGACTGGCCGACCTACAACGGCGATCCGCGCGGAAACCGATATACGACGCTGACGCAAATCAACAAGACCAACATTCAGCGGCTCGCTCCGAAGTGGGTATTCGCGTTCCCCGGTGCGGGTCAGTTGCAAGGGACGCCGGTGGTCGCGTCAGGGATCATGTACGTGACGAACCCGAATGAATGCATCGCGCTCGACGCGGGCACGGGCCGCATGATCTGGCAGTTCAAACGCCCGCGCACGATCGGCATTACCGCCGGGAGCGCGAACCGCGGCGTGGCGGTCGCCGGCGATCGCGTCTTCCTCGAAACCGATAACGCGCACCTCCTGGCGCTCAATCGGTTCACCGGCGACGTCGTGTGGGAAACACCGCTGGAGGACTGGCGCAAGAACTACGCGGCTTCGTCGGCACCGTTGCCGGCAGGCAATTTGATCATTGCCGGCGTGACCGGCGGCGAACACGGCGCCAACGGCTTTGTTGCCGCCCACGACCAGGAAACCGGAAAAGAAGTCTGGCGCTTCTGGACCGTGCCGAAGGCCGGAGAGCCTGGCTCCGAAACGTGGCAGGGCAAGGACATCGATCACGGTGGCGCCCCGACCTGGTTCACCGGCAGCTACGACCCGGACCTCGATATCGTGTATTGGCCGACCGGCAACCCGGCGAAGGAGTACAACGGCGATCACCGGCAGGGAGATAACCTCTACTCGGACAGCATCCTTGCGCTCGATCGCAAAACTGGGACGTTGAAGTGGCACTACCAGTTCACGCCGCACGATCTCTGGGACTGGGACGCGACGGAAACGTCAGTGCTCGTTGACGCTGACTGGCAGGGACAGCCGCGGAAACTGATGCTTCACGCCAATCGCAACGGGTTTTTCTACGTGTTCGATCGACGCGACGGCACGCTGCTCCTCACCAAGCAGTTCATCAAGACGCTGACCTGGGCGAGCGGCATTGGCAAAGACGGGCGGCCGATCAGGATCGCAGGCCAGGAGCCGTCGGCGAACGGCACGAAAGTCTGCCCGTCGCAGGATGGCGCGACCAACTGGTACTCGCCCTCCTACAACCCGGTGACGCGCCTCTACTACATCCAGACGTTCGAGAAGTGCAGCATCTACACCAAGCGCGATCAAGGAGATTGGGAGAGCGGAAAGACGTATCTCGGTGGCACGCAGCGGACCGCCTCGGATCCCACGCCGCAGCGAATCCTTCGAGCGCTCGACATTCGTACTGGCTCTGTGGTGTGGGAACTTCCGCAACGCGGGCCTGCGTTCTCGTGGGGCGGCACGCTCGCCACGTCGACCGGGCTCGTCATTTTTGGTGAGGACGGCGGCGCGTTGATGGCGGCTGATGCCGCGACCGGCAAGCCGTTATGGAGTTTCCCGACCAATCAAACGTGGAAGGCCTCTCCGATGACTTACATGTTCGATGGGAAGCAATACGTCGCCGTCGCATCAGGCGGGAACATCATTGCGTTTGGGATTCAGTAGAGATTGAGTGCCCGATTATTGAAACGTCCGGCGCTCTGGGCGCTTGTCGTCATCGTCGTTCTCGCTGCCGCCATTGCGTACGGCGCGATCCGCCGCGAGCGCTGGTATCGCAACGCGCCGGAAGGGCAAAGACAGGCGCTGCTCGAGGAACTGCAGCCTGTCGCACTCGCCAACTGCGAACTCAAACGGTTCGGCGAACCAAACGACGGCGGATACCTTCTCTGCGGGAATCTCTTGAAAGATGTGCAATCCGCCTACTCGTACGGCATCTCCGGATACGACGGGTGGGGCTGCGACATCTCCCATCAGTTGAACGTGAAGGTTCACGAATACGATTGCTTCAATCTGCAGCAGCCGGTATGTGACGGCGGAGCGCTGATGTTTCACGCGGAATGTGTCGCCGGCGCTCGATCGACCGATTCGGATGGACGCGTATTCGATACCCCCGAGGCGCAAATCAACGGGAACGGAGATGCCGGGCGGCATCTGGTCGTCAAAATGGACGTCGAAGGCGCGGAATGGGAGACGTTCCTGAACCTGTCTGAGTCGACCCTCGATCGGATCGACCAGCTCGCCGTCGAGTTTCACGGTGCGAACGGGTCGCGGTTCAAAGAGGCCATCGAGAAACTCAAGCGGAAGTTCTACATCGCCAACCTGCACTTCAACAACTACAGCTGTGCGCGCAGCAACTGGCCTTTCCCCGCCTGGGCCTACGAGGTGCTGTTCGTCAGCAAACGTGTCGCGATTCTCGATCGCAGCAAGCGTGCAGAGTTCAGCCCACTGAATACTCCCAACAAGCCGTCGGCGTACGATTGCCAAACGATCACGTGGGTTCCCTTTTTCCGGACTGTTACCCACTAGCTCAGGTTTGCCGGAGTCACACGCGGCTGAGTCAGACGATGTATTGATTCCGGCAGTTTTTTCGCAGAAGACACAAAATCCGTACGCGTCATGCACCAGGATTTCGAGGTTTTGGGGCGATCACGGTGGCATTCGGCTTGCTCGAATGTCGACCGAGGATATTGATGATGGCGAATGATCAGCCCCGGCCGGACGCACTCAGATACCTCGACGCGGATCAGGTGGAGCATCCGTCGGGCACGCTCGCCGGAGTGACGGTCTGTAGCTCAGACGATCAGAAGCTCGGCGCCATTTCGGGTGTCCTCGTTGAACCGGCCAGCCGCCGAGTCCGCTTTTTTGTGGTCGATCGCAAAGGTGCGTTGTTATCGCGCCGTTACGTGTTGGCCGCCGACACGCCCGCCGTCCTCGAAGCCGAGGATCAAAAGCTTCGGATTCTCTCCCACATCGTTGATCTCGAGCGGTTTGACTCGCGGCAAGTGGAGCGCTTCTCGGCGGAAGACGCGATCACCGCGATGTTCGCTCATCCCGCCGCCTGATTCCTCGCCGGCGCGAAGCTGTTCAGCGCCTCCTGCTCGCTATCGAACGATTCAAAGATCTTCAGCAAGCCACTGATCCGCATGACGCGGTGACTTCGGGGTGAGAGCCGCAGGAGCTTTACATCGCCACCCTTGCGGCGGACGCTTACGTACTTCGCGGCAATAACGCCAACACCAAAGCTATCGATGTAGGTAACGCCACGGAGATCGAGCAGAAATTTGAGGTTCGCCTCGTCGACGAGGTCGTTCATCCGAGCCCGCAGCTCCCCTGCGCCGTCGCCAAGGATAATGCGGCCAGACACCTGAAGGATCGTGACATCTCCGATGCGGCGTTCGGTGATTCTCGTCGGCATGGGAACTTCTCAAAAACGCCGACTGCGTGCGGCGGGTCAAGCCCAGGAAATTATACCTCCAACCCGATTTAGCAAACCTTCTGGTGGTGAAATCCGTCTCAGGTTAAAGTCGCTAAAACCGGAGTACCCATGTCCATTCTGAAGAAGCTGTTTTCCCGTAATACCCAGCCGCGCCCGCGAGTCCGGATCTGCGTTGAGTGCGGGATGCCCGTCGCCGAGCACAAGGAATGGTGCAGTATCCTCCGCACCCAGCGCGAGATGGACGCTCGTACGCCGACCTCCCCCGAGCGCGCCTGACGTTTCGGATCGCCTCCTCGGACGTGCTTGGCGGCGCCTGATCCGCGCGGACCACGGCCGCTGCCTTGTTGGGCGCTCCGGCGAGCGCTTTCCCGCCCGCTCTCTCAACTTCGGCGGAGACGGACTGTGCGACAATGCTTCGGTATCTCTGCGAGCAGGAGGCAGTATGAATCAGCCTCAGCAATGCGCTCACCCCGGCTGTTCATGTACGGTCCAGCCAAACGGCGAATTCGGCAAGTACTGCTCAGAACACTGTAAGGAAGCCAAGAACATGACGGAATTGCGCTGCGGTTGCCGTCATCCCGGGTGCAGCTAAGCGCGTTTACGCGCGCAGATCGAAGGCCCTCGTAGACGCGATGTCGCGGCTGTAGCTTTCGATCTCTGCGGCAATCCGCTCCGGTGACCACCTCAATTCAGCGCCCATGAGTTCGGCCACCCGTCGCGCCGCGCTCCAGCCTTGGTCGGCCGATGCACCAAGGCGTGTCCGGCGCCGGATGAAGTCCGCAATCCGCCGGCAGTGCTCGAACCGAACGCCGAAGATGACCCCGGCGCCAATGTCCGGATACTCGGCGGCGAGCGGCTGCTCGAGGTCAGCGGCAGAAGCTGCCAGCGCCATGACCGCCGCTGCACGCGTGCCGTAGAGCGCGCGTAGAAATTGCGGGGTGGGGTCCTGCAACTGCCCGTCGCGGGCGCCCGGTAGCGGCTTCTCTGACGTTTCACAGCGTGCGGTGACCCTCAAGTTTCGGCACACCGCATCAACCGCGTCCTCTGCGATCGCTCGATAACCCGTAATCTTCCCTCCCAGGATTGAGATGATGCCTGCCGATGGAACATCGGCGGCGACCTTGTGCATCCGCGAGACCGCCGAAGGTCTCCCCGGCTTTCGTACCAAAGCGCGCACGCCCGCCGTCGTGTACCGCACATCCTCCAGCCGCAGCCCGGGAAACATCGGCCGGACTGATGCCAGCACGTAATCCACATCCGCGCGGCTCGCGCGTGCGTCAGCGGGATCGCCCTGGTAGTCGGTGTCGGTCGTGCCGATCCAGGTCTGTCCAGATCGCGGGATGGCAAACATCAACCGCCGATCGACAGCGGAGAACAACACGACGGCGGATTGCGTCAACGGTGGACAGACGATGTGAATCCCCTTGGTGGTCCGGATTCGTGCCGGGTGCGTACCGGTCTGCGCGCTCGCTGTTTGTTCCCACCACGCGCCGGTTGCGTTGACCACCACGCGTGCGCTCAGCTCGGCTTCATCTCCGTCGATGGTGTCGCGCACACGCACGCGCTCCATTGCGCCCTGGTGCCGTACGGGCGGCACCACTTCGCAGTAGTTGAGGATCGTCGCCCTGTGCATCTCTGCGTCGAGGGCATTCTCGAGCGCGAGCCGCTCTGGCAGGTCGACGCGCGCATCAAAGTAGGCGGCAGCACCGCGCACGTCCTTGCGCTGCAGGCAGCCGTCGGCGGCCTGGGCGGCGGATGCGGATAGGACCCGATGGCGGGGCAGCGACGTGCCGGGGCTCAGCGCGTCATACAGCGTGAGGCCGATCCGCAGCTTCAGCGCCGAGACAGACATTCCCGACATGAATGGAATCACGAACTGGAGCGGCTCAACGAGGTGTGGCGCAATGCGCAACAGCGTTTCACGTTCTTTCAGGTCCATGCGCACCAGGCGGAAATCGAGTTGCTCCAGGTACCGCAGCCCGCCATGCACGATTCGCGTCGACGCTGCCGTCGTCCCGCTCCCGAAATCCCGGCGTTCGCACAACGCGACACGCAGCCCGCGCATCGCCGCATCACGGGCAACGCCGCACCCGATGATGCCGCCGCCGATAACCACGACGTCGAACGTCTCTCCGTGTACCGAGGTCAACCGAGACATGAAGAGAATTGTAAGGTGTGCTAACGTCCTGCCATGCGAACGGCTGGCGGCTGGCATCGGAGGCATTGAGTGCGAAGCTACGTCGGGGCGATTGATCAGGGAACGACGAGCACGCGGTTCATGGTGTTCGATCGGAGCGGGCGGGAAATAGCCCGGCATCAGGTCGAGCACGATCAGATTCTTCCCAGGCCTGGCTGGGTTGAGCACGACCCGCTGCAGATCCTCGCCCGCACGAACGAATCGATCGTGGGCGCGCTCAGCGCGGGCGGGCTGACCGCGACGGATCTCGCGGCCATCGGTGTGACCAACCAGCGCGAAACGACGGTGGTCTGGAATCCAAAGACTGGACGCCCCTGGTACCACGCCATCGTCTGGCAGGACACCCGAACCGACCGCCTCATCAACGCGCTGGATGCCGAATCGGCCAACACGATTCGCTCGAAGACGGGCCTGCCACCGGCGACCTACTTCTCCGCCGCGAAAATCCAATGGATTCTCGAAAATGTCGATGGCGTCCGTGCGGCCGCGGCCCGCGGTGAGGCGGTCTTCGGCAACATCGATACCTGGGTGATCTGGAATCTGACCGGTGGACGCGACGGCGGATCCCTGGTAACCGACGTCACCAACGCCAGCCGGACGATGTTGATGAATCTCCGCACCCTGGCGTGGGACGACGAGCTGCTGTCAATCTTTACGATCCCGCACGCGATGCTTCCCTCGATCCGTTCCTCCTCAGATCGCTCGGCGTACGGCGTCACCCGACGCAGCGGTCCGGTCGGCGGGGAAGTGGTCGTCAGCGGTGATCTGGGCGATCAGCAAGCGGCCACGGTTGGTCAAGTCTGCGTTTCGCCGGGCGAGGCGAAGAACACCTACGGGACTGGCAATTTCATGCTGTTGAATACGGGGCAGGAAATCGTCCCATCGAAGGCCGGACTCTTGACCACGGTGTGCTATCGCATGGGAGATGCCGCCCCGATTTATGCGCTCGAAGGATCGATCGCGGTCACCGGTTCGGCCGTGCAATGGTTGCGTGATCAGCTCGGCATCATCGGTTCCGCCTCTGAGATCGAGGCGCTGGCGACATCCGTTCCGGACAACGGCGGTACCTACTTCGTCCCGGCCTTTTCCGGACTGTTCGCGCCGTACTGGCGGTCCGATGCCCGCGGCGCGATCGTCGGATTGTCGCGATTCAACACCAAGGCGCATCTCGCGCGCGCGACGCTCGAGGCGATCTGCTTTCAGACGCGTGCCGTGCTCGACGCCATGGTGAAAGATTCGGGCGTCGAACTCGAGATCTTGAAAGTCGACGGCGGCGCGACGGTCAACAACGCGCTGATGCAGATGCAAGCCGACATTCTCGGCGTTCCGGTGGTTCGGCCCGTCGTGGCCGAAACGACTGCACTCGGCGCCGCCTACGCCGCCGGACTGGCGACCGGAGTCTGGAAAGACCTCGACGATCTCCGGCAGAACTGGAAGATCGATCGACAATGGGAACCGCACTGGACCGACGACCAGCGCGACACGGCGTACTTCGGTTGGGAGAAGGCGGTGCAGAGAACGCTCAATTGGGTTTAGCCTCTGCAAGGGATGAGCTTTTCGCGATTCCTGATTTACGAGAAAGCCACCAGATAAACAGCACGAGCAATCCCGCAGGAACGATCGCACCCCACACCCCGGTGACGCCTGCGTAATGAAGCGCGCCGGGCCCAACGCGGGAGACAAGCGTTAACAGAATCGCCGCCCAGGCGAAAGCACCGATGAGATTCAGCGTCGTGAAGCGTGCCGGAGAAATGTTTCCGTAGGCGCATGCAGCCGTGATGGCGATCCGCAGGCCCGGTGCGAAACGGATTGCCAGGATCATCAACGACTGATGACGCTGCACCCGCGAGACGATCGACGCGTGACGGGCGGCGACGGCGCGGGAGCGGCCGAGCCAGCCCCTGATTCGTCCCCGAAGCGCATAGAAAACCAGTTGATCGCCGGTCGCGGCGCCGAGTGCCCCGCACGTCATCACCGACAGCGAATGCAACTTGCCTGCGGCGACGAGCACAGCCGCCGCGACAAACACGATCTCCCCTTCGACCATTGCCGAGAGAAATATCACGGCGTAGGCAAGGGATCCCGTGAGACTCACGGGGCCACGGCCTCACGCACCACGGTCGCGATCCGATCGATGTGATCGGGTTTGAGCGACGCGTACACCGGGAGCTGAATCGCCTCGGCTGCGCGATCGGCGCCTGGCGTTGGTGCATGACCGTTCCCGAACAGCCGCAACCGCGTGCAGACGTCGACGTGAAGGCTCTCGACGTCAATGCCACGTCGCAGGCACTCACGGACGACACGCTCGCGCCGCTCGGCATAAATCGCATACTGGTAAAACACATGCCGGACGCTCGGTGGGACTGCCGGGGTTTCGATTCCGCTATCCGCCAGCGCCTCATTGAGGTCTGTGGCATGTTGAATCGTCGCGTTGGTCCAGTGGTCGAGATGTGCGAGTCCTTCGAGGCCAATTGCCGCCTGCACGTTGCTGTAACGTTCTCGATACGCATCGGGGAGCGGATCCAGCGGACGGATTTTCTCCCACAAATACACATCCGGCGTGGCATTGACCCACGACGCGGCCCACATCACCGGAAATAACGATGCGCTGAAGACGCGCGGGCGAATGGCAATGCGCTGGACGCGCCCAAGCTGCAGGCGTCGCAGGACGTCAGCTTCGCGCGGCGGACGCTCTGCCGCAACGGCGCTCAACAGGCGCGCGGCGACGCCCGGATTGTTGGTGACGGCCATTCCGCCGCCGTATGTGTTCAGCGGTTTCAGCAGTTGGAAACTGAAGAAGCCGGCATCGCCCAGCGCGCCCACCGGCCGTCCTCGCCATTCCGCGCCCAACGCATGCGCGCAGTCTTCGATCACGGCCAACCCGTAACGGCGCGCGATCCCGACGATGCGCTCGATGTCGCAGGGCAGGCCGTACAGGTGAGTCGGCACGACCGCGCTCGTGCGTGAAGTGATCGCGCGCTCGAACGCACACGGGTCGAGCGTGAACAATCGCGGATCGACGTCGGCGAAAACGGGCTTCAAACCGGCGACGCGCGCGAGTTCCGGGATGACCCAGAACGTCAGCGCCGGCAGGATGATCTCAGACCCTTTCGGCAGTTGCAGCGCTTCCAGAAGATAGTAGAACGCCATCCTGCCGTAGGACGTCGCGACGGCGTAGTTGGCCTCCATCCTGGCAGCGAACGCCTGTTCGAATTGCGCGATGTGCGGTCCCTCGACCAGCTGCCCTGCTGCGCGCACGGCGGCAATGGTTTGCTCGGTGTTGGGAATGACGCGCGCGCCGTATCGTGGAATCGCAGTCAACAGGTCACCCCCTTGGCCATCACGGCGCGCTCGTGCCGTTCGTGTCGCGCGAACACACCGCGATCGAAGCGTTCGGCGGCCCGCAGTCCGCGTCCGCGCAAACGGAGAAAGTTGGCGAGATAGGAAGGGCGCACGTAGAAGCGCGTATACGCCGCGCCGAGCAGAAAGCGCAGTTCGTCGGCCGACAGCGATGGATGCGTGAACGTTGGGGTGAAGCCATCAAACCGCTGCCAGTCGGTCTCATAGATCCGCTCGCTCAACTGCCGCCACATCGGCGTGCCTGGATATGGCGTCAGCAGCTTGAACTGCGCCGCGGTCGATCCGAGATTGATGGCGTAGTCGATGGTGGCCGCGACCGATGCCCAGTCGTCCTGAAGGAACCCCAGCACGTAGAACGCGGCCGTGACGATCCCGAGGCGGCGGCATTCGGCGATGATTCGTCGCTGATGCGATGAGGGAATGGGCCGGCGTCCCGATCGCTTGAGGGTGTCGTCCAGGCGTGTCTCGACACCGAAGCTGATCGCCGCGAGACCGGCGCGTCGCAATGTCTGCAGCAGTTCCGGGTCGAGGCGATCCAGTCGTGTCTCGCATTCGAACCGCAGCGTCAGGCCTCGTGCCCGAATCTCGTCACAGAGCTCGAGGCAGCGGTTTCGGTCTTCCGAAAACAACGGATCCCGAAAAACGACGTACGGCCGGTGCTGCAGCGAGCACAAGTACTCGAGTTCGTCGGTGATGTTGCCGGCCGGGCGCGCGCGATACGAGGCCAGAATGCGATGCGGGCAATAGGTGCAGAATTCAGGACAACTTCGGCTGGCGAGGAGAGGAAACGATCCGCCTATGGGCCGGCCGGTGAAAGGCAGATGCCATCCGCGAGCGCCATCGCATCCGACCAGGTCCCATCGTGGAAAAGGCAACGTTGTCAGATCGGCGATCGGCTTGCTTTGGACGCGGCCGGCAAGGCTCTCGCCCGCCGCGAGTCTCATCACGGCGTCTTCCGGTTCGCCGACGACGACGAAGTCGGCGCTGCGCTCGAACAACTCCGGAAGCTTCGACGCCGTGAGGCCGACGAAGCCGACCCGGAGACCCCGTGCACGCTGAGCCTCGGCCCATGCGCATTCGCGGCGGTAGTCGACGAGTGATGAAAGAACGATCGCGACGTCACCGTCGGCATCGCCCCGCTCGGTGTACGTGACATCGTGTCGCGCGGCGACCAGGAGCGCGGCGATGTAGCCCAGTTGAACGCTTGGCGACGCATGCAGGCGCCGCTTGACTTCCGACATCACGCGGGTGACGCGTGAAAACGGCCGAAGCCGCGATCCATACCCTCCGGCGACCGTGTCCTTACTGACGAATCCGTCGGCCGACGCCAGGTCGGCCAGCACAATCCGCATCTCGAGCTCCTCGTCTTGTCAGAACGCCTGACCAAATCGCGCGCGACTGTATGTCGCGGCACAGCCGTGCCCTTGTGGCTCACTGGAGATTCAGGAATAACGCCGGTGTCAGGAAGCGAGGAGAGGCGGAGGACCACGCGGCGAACGCCGGCGGCAGGTCAAATCGGGCACAGGCGCGTCCGCGTGAAGCACCGTATGCCCGACGAGAACGAGTCGCGTACGCTCAGGTCCAGCCCAGACGATCAACAGACGAGACGAGTCGTTCAGCGTGCTGTCGTCGATCGTGATCGTCTGGATCGCGTGGACAACAGGCCTCGCCTGATGCCGCGCGAGTCGCGGGTGCGCGAGTTTACGCGAGCCGCCTCTGAACTCAACCCCAGCTCGAATACGATTGCCATCGACAACGGCATGGAGCGAATGGGCCTGCGCGGGATTGGCGACCAGCAGCGCCGCGAGTGCACAGAGTGCCGCCAGCATCAGCCGGCGGAGCGCGAAGAGCGACGGGTGGGCGCCACCGATCCAGACGGTGGAGCAGGTAGGAAAAGCGTGACTCGACGTGCAGTAACCGCTCAAGGATCGTGCGACCTCGACGACAGCGCGACATGCAAAATCCGGACTAAGCCGAAAGGGCAAGGGGTGAGAAGACGAGTTGTTTGGGCCGGCGCCGCGATTGTCGAGTGTCTGATCGCTTTCGCACGCAATAGCACAAAGCAGTCAATCAGCGCAGCGCACTCGTCCGCGTGTTCACGCCCTGCCGACACCCGGAGGACGCACGTCGCCGCTGCCAGAAACGCCACAGCGCTCGACCAATCCGCCACAGGCCGAACCCCAGCAGACCGACGGCAGTTGTTTCAAAATACAGACAGAGTGCGTTGTTAGTGAATCGTGAATCACTAATCGTGAATCCTTGAATCCTGGAATCCCGGAATCCTGGAATCCTGGAATCCTGGAATCCTGGAATCCTGGAATCCTGGAATCCTGGAATCCTGCATCGCCGCAGCGAGCGATTCAATGATTGAACGATTCGCGATTAGTGATTCCGGATTCACAAGCCAAGGTGGTGTTTGGCTATACGACGACGCCCTCGTTCACCCGCAAGATCGTTGTCGTCCATCGCCGTGCGAATTCCTCATCGTGCGTCGTCAGGAGAATCGTTCGATTCTGATCGGCGAGCCGAGAAAGCAGTTCGCCGAGCTCATTTCGGCGCGACGGGTCGAGCGAGGCCGTTGGCTCGTCCATCATCAGCAAGGGCGGGTCAACCGCAAGCGCCCGGGCGATTGCGACGCGTTGCGCTTCGCCGCCCGACAGCTCTCGCGGCAACGCTGAGGCGCGATGTTCGACCCCGAGCGCCTCGAGCAGCTCCATCGCGCGACGTTCGGCGACGCTTGCGGATACACCGAGCACGTGCATTGGCGCGAGCGTAATGTTCCGGAGCGCCGATAAATGCTCGAACAAATGGTGGAACTGGAAGACCAACCCCACCTGACGCCGCAACGTCTTCAACACGTGTCTGGAATGTCGCTGGCCCGCATTGAGCGTCAGTTCGTTGAGCACGATTGTGCCGGCGTCAAACCGCTCGAGACCGGCGATTGCTCGAAGCACCGTCGTCTTGCCGGATCCCGACGGTCCCATCAGCGCCGCCACGCCGCCCGCCGACAGAGAAAACGTCGTGCCGGACAAGATCGTCCGGTCGCCGCGTTTGAGACGAAGATCGCGCACGTGCAGGTTCGTGCTCATACCGTTGCGGCTTTCCATTGCCGTTCAAGCCGCCGTGCGAGCGCACTGAGCGGCAACGACATCAGCAGATAAATGGTCGCACAGAGCGTTCCCGGGATGACCCAGCTGCCAAGATTTGTCGCGAAAATCTGCGTCTGCTTGGTCAGCTCGACAACGGTCAAGACGGAGACCAGCGATGAATCTTTCAGGAGTGCGACGAAGTCATTAGTCATGGGCGCCAGTGCGATGCGAAATGCCTGCGGTCCTCGAACGAGGCGGAGGACCTGCCGCTCACTGAAGCCGAGCGTCCGTGCCGCCTCCAGTTGTCCTGGCGGCACGGCTTCAAGGGCGCCACGATAGATCTCGCTCTCGTAGGCCGCGTAATTCAGGGCGAGCCCCACGAGCGCGGCCACGAACGCCGGCAGCTTGATGACGGCCGCCAGGCCGTAATAGATCACAAATAGCTGCAACAACACGGGGGTGCCGCGCATGAGCTCGACATACCCGGTGAGCGCAAGCCGTGGGATGGCTGTCCCGTAGACCCGACCGCTCGCGATGAGCACGCCGAGCGTAACGGCCAACGCCATCGCCAGACACGAAAGCACCAACGTCACGGCTGCGGCCCTGATGAGCGATGGAATGTAGCGAACGGTTGCCTGCCATCGGCTGAGTGTCGCGACCGCGATGGGTCTGTCCAACTCCGACATCGAAACGGGCGGCACGGGTTGCCGCGCAACCAGCTTCGCATACAGCGCCGGCTGGTCGTCGTTCCAGACGCCCCATTTCCGAAAAATGCGCTCAAGCGTCCCGTCGCCCATGGCGCTGCGCAGAACTTCGTTTGCTGCGTCACGCAGCGAAGCGTTCCGGGCCGCAAGGACGCCGACGTAATGGCTGGTCGCGACCGCCTCGGGCTGAACCGTAATCCCGGTCATGTTCTTGCGCCGCCGCTCGGCGAGTACGTTGTCGAGCAGCACGGCATCGACTCTTCCGAGCAGTAAATCGCTGTAGGGGTGCACGTCATCGTCGTACGACACTGCCCGGAGCCCGTAGTGTCGTTCCGCCTGCAGCAGTATTTCGTAGGCCATCGTCCCACCCAGTGTCCCGACGCGACGGCCTTTCAAATCGGAGAGATGGCGCAGCGTTCCTGCGTCGCCATCACGCACGGTCAGCACTTCGCGGAACGCGTAGTACGGAATGGTCGTCGCCATCGCCGCACGCCGCGCGGGCGTGTCTTCCATTCCGCTCAAACCAATATCGGCAGTGCCGCGCTCGATGGCTTGATCGATCGAGGCGTAGGGAACGAACAGAAACCGTGGCGTCCTGCTGATGCCCTTCGCGATGAGTTCGGCGATCTCCACATCAAAGCCCGTAACCCTGTTTGGATCGGCCGGATCCGCCTCGACGAAAGGAGCGCCACCTTCGGGATCTCCCGCCCAGGTCAGTTCCTGTTGTTTCGCGTGAGCGCTGGAGCAAAACAACAGCAGCGCAGACGCGAAACAAAACAGGGACAAGACACAAGGGACAAGGGAAAAGGGAAAGCGCCTGCGGCCCGAGCGAGGGGCCGGAGGGCAGCGCCGCGAAGCGGCGCCCCCGAGCGAGAGCGCGTGGGGGTGGGGCCCCACGCGCAGTGAGAAAAGCAGACTGCTCCTTGCCGATCGCTTCTTCACAGCAGCCCCACCAGACGGAGTGCGGCGAGGAACGCGAATCCGAGCAACAGGCCATCGAACAACCACTGAGGGATGTGGGCAGTGAGCCATCGGCCGATGAAGATGCCGGACAGAATCGCAGGAGTGAGGATCGCATTCAACAGCAACGTCCCGCCGTGAATGAGACCAAGCGCGACGCTGAACGGAACCTTGAAGGAATTAATGATGAAGAAAAACCAGGCACTGGTGCCGACGAGCTCGAACTTCGGCAGCGCCACGGCCAGGCAATAGATTGTAAAAACAGGACCAGCGGCATTCGCGAGCATCGTTGCCCCCCCGGCAATCAGTCCAATCGACCAGGCGAACCACATCGAGTGAGGCACGTTGCTGAACCACTGGGGGCGGATCGAGCGCATGACCTGCAGAACGGTCAACGACAAAATGATCACGCCGATGATGGGTTTGTAGATGGCTTCGCTGAGCCCGCGCATGACGATGGCGGCGGCGATCACGCCGAGACACGCCGGCGGCAGCATCCGCCGCACGTAGCTCCATCGTGCGTGCTGATGAAAGATGCTGACCGCGCACACGTCGCCGACGAGAAGCATCGGCAACAGGACGCCGGTCGACTCGCGCGCCCCAAACAGGAACGCGAAGATCAACACCTGAACGAGACTCATTCCAGCGAGGCCGGACTTCGACATGCCGATGCCGAGCGCTCCGATCACCGCGAGGAACCACTGGAGAGGCGAGAGGGGAGGCAATGGGATTGCTGATTGTTGATTGCGGATTGCGGATTGATCAAGATTGAGGATTTTTGATTGAGATTGTCGAGTGCGGATTTGGTACTCCGCAATCTCAATCCGCACTCCGCAATCTCAATCCGCACTCCGCAATCTCAATCCTAATTCGGCAATCTCAATCCGAATTCGGCAATCAAACAAATCCGCAATCGCCAATCAGAAATCCGCAATCAACATCGAGCCCCCCAGTTATACTGGACGGCTCGGCATCAATGTTCATCAAAACCCTGATTCCCCGTGTCAGCGCCCGTACGCGAGCGAAAGGCACCGACTATTTCCGCTCGGGCAGTGTGTTCGAGATCGGCGGCGGAGAATGGAGCGCGCACGCGATTGTGCGCGGGACCCGCGACTATCGGGTCGAGCTCAGGCGTGAAAGCGGCACCGATCGATTTACCGCTTCGTGTGAGTGCCCCTACTACCTGGACCGCGGCGAGGTCTGCAAACACATCTGGGCGGCGTTGCTCGAAGCCGACCGGCGCGGCCTGCTCGGCGGCGACGGCACAATCCTGCCCGACGCGACGCTCGAGCCCGAGTATGGTCCGATTGCGGACGAGCCCGTCCACGGCGGCGCGCCGGGAGCGGCCGCCCGTGGCGCGGGGCGCCCCGCCTGGGAGCGTTTTCTCGACGAACTGCAGCGCGACGTCGCGACCGTCGAACGGGCGCGTCCCGCTCCTCGATTTTCGAACGGCGAACTCATTTACTCCATCGATGTTCGCGAGACCTTGAAGGGTTTCGGAACGGTGATCTCCCTTCTGTTCCGGCAACGCCGCAAGAACGGCGCGTGGAGCAAACCGCGATTGGCAAACGTCATCGCCAATGAGGCAGAACATCTCGCCAATCCCGCCGATCGTGAAATATTGTCGCTCCTTCTCGGCGCGGGGAATCCCTGGTCGTACGGGATGACGTATGAGCCAGGCTTCTCCAGATCGCGTTACACCCTGAGCGGTCCACTCGAAGATGTCGTTTTACCGCTGATTGCGAAATCCGGACGCGGCGTTCTCGATCGACATGGCGACCAGCAGGGCTTCTTCGGATTTGTGTGGGACGACGGTCCGCCGTGGCGATTCGATCTTCAGATTGCCACCGAGAACGGAACCGATCCGATTCGCGTAGCGGGCAGCTTCGTGCGGGACGGGGATCGGCTGGACCTGCGTGATCCCGTACTGCTGCTGAGCCGAGGGTTCCTGTTCACCGAGACCCGTCTCGCACGCCTTGAAGTCGGGGCTGCGTTTCCCTGGATCGCCCAGCTGCGCAGCTTCGGTCCAATCGCGATTCCGCGGGAGCAGTCCGCGACGCTGGTCGAGACGGTTGCACGTTCCGGTCTCGACCCCGGCGCGTTGCCTACGGACCTTCGCTACGACGTGGTTGAAGGAACGCCGCGGCCGCGCGTACGCGTTTCTCGCCCGGAACGCCAGAATCCGTATGCCTTGCGGCAGGATCTTCGCGCCACGGTGCAGTTCGAGTACGACGGTGCCATTGTGGAAGGCCCGGCCGCCGCCGCTGCCTACGATGCTGCCAATCGGCGACTGATTCGACGAGATCGAGCCGCGGAACAGGCGGCGATCGATCGTCTCCACGAGCTTGGCTTTCGATATACATGGAGCCACTTCGAGTCGCGTCAGCTGCTCGGTGTATCTCCCGAGCAATTTCCAAAGATCGTCCACACGCTGGTGGGTGAGGGCTGGCGAGTCGAAGCGGAAGGCCGCGCATTTCGTCCGGCCGTCGGTATGCGGCTCGAAGTGTCGTCCGGGATCGACTGGTTCGATCTGCACGGTGCCGTCGAT
>Ga0075423_10002662_pt1 | contig 16288 bp, 15 predicted proteins | sample SoiMethybrSBSTD2_FD_80114 | JGI IMG/M metagenome (GOLD analysis project Ga0075423, IMG submission 80114) | Bulk soil microbial communities from a Populus tree surrounding site in Tennessee, USA - Soil MetaG P. TD hybrid SBSTD2 | ecosystem: Environmental > Terrestrial > Soil > Tree plantation...
CCGCTTCGAGGACGCGTTCGGCGCTCGCCGTCGCCGGGTAGACGCGGACGCGGCAGCCGGCAGCGTTCAACAGCCGCACGATGTTCCACTTCATCCCGTAGTCGATCGCGGCGACGCGGAATCGTTCGCGTCCTCCGCCCGGCGCGTGCTCGGTCACGGCATTCGGCGAGACCGCAAGGGCCAGGTCGCTGCCGATCATCGGAGGCGATCCGAGAACGCGAGCGCGGAATTCTTCGGCGTCGTCGGTTTCCGTCGAGATCCCGGCGCGCATCGCGCCCTCCGACCGGATCCTCCGGACGAGCGCGCGCGTGTCGAGCCCGTGCAGGCCGAGGACGCCCGAGCGGTCGAGGTAGCTTGCGAGGCTCTCCTCTCCGCCCGTGCCGCTCCAGCGCTCCGGAAAGTCGCGAGCCAGGAATCCCGCGACGTGGACCCGCGCCGACTCCGCCTCCGAAGCGCGCACTCCGTAGTTGCCGACGTGCGCCGCGGTCATCACGACGATCTGGCCGGCGTAGGACGGGTCCGTCAAGACTTCCTGATAACCGCTCATCGCGGTGTTGAAGACGATTTCGCCGAACGACGTGCCCGGGCGCCCGATCGCCTCGCCTCTCCACGCGCTCCCGTCTTCGAGGACGAGGAGTCCCTTCAAGCCGTTCTTCCGACGACGGGAGCGAGCAGCCTCACCTCGGCCATGAGCTGGGCGAACATCTCCGGCAGGAGCGCCTGCGGCCCGTCCGAGAGCGCGACCTCCGGATGATCGTGGACCTCGATCAGGAGACCGTCGCTTCCGGCGGCCACCGCGGCGCGGGACATCGGCAGCACCTTCAAACGCTTTCCGGTGCCGTGCGACGGATCGACGAGGATGGGAAGGTGGGAGATTCGCTTGACGTACGGGATCACCGAGAGGTCGAGCGTGTTGCGCGTGTGGTTCGCGAACGTGCGCACGCCCCGCTCGCACAGCACGACCTCGTAGTTCCCCTCGGAGAGGAGATATTCGGCCGAGAGCAGGAACTCCTCGATCGTCGCCGACATGCCGCGCTTCAGGAGGACGGGCTTTCGGATGCGCCCGACTTTCTTCAGCAGCGCGAAGTTCTGCATGTTTCGCGCGCCGATCTGCAGACAGTCCGCGTACTCCGCGACGAGCTCCGCCGTATCGGTTTCGATCACTTCCGTGACGATCGGAAGTCCCGTCTCCTCGCGGACCTTCTTCAGGATCTTCAAGCCGGGCTCCCCCAGTCCCTGGAAGGAGTATGGCGACGTTCGCGGCTTGAACGCTCCGCCGCGGTACAAGCTGGCCCCCGCCGCGCAGACGTGCCGTGCGATGTCGATCGCCTGCTTTTCGGACTCCACGGCGCACGGCCCGGCCACGACGGCGACCCGCGTCCCGCCCACCGGCACCGCGCCGATCGACACCACCGTGTCTTCCTGTTTCGTCTCGCGGGAAACGAGCTTGTAGGGCGCCGTGACGGGGATCACTTCGGCGACCCCCGGAAGATTCTCGAATGACGCGGATTCGACCGAGCCCCGATTCCCGGTGACACCAATTGCCGTCCGCTGCGCGCCCGGGATCGCATGGGCCTGGAGACCCAGACCCTCCACCGCGTCGACGACCCGGCGGACGTCGTCCGGGGTTGCGCTGGAGTCCATGACGATCAGCATCGGGCTGCTATCATTGGTAAGTCGATAACCCCTGTCAATGGAAGCGATCGGACGGTGACTGCCTTCGCCGCCGGTCGCGGTGTGTGCCCCGAGTCCGCGGCCGCAGCGTCCGCGCCCGCCGAAGCGATCCGCCGTGCCCCGGAGTCCAGACCTCTGGCGAACCCGCGGCACGCTTCTCGCACTCTTTCGGGTTCCAAATGGCAACAAAAGATCGCGATTCCCGGCGGCGGACGCTCTCCGGTCTCGACGGCCTCCACGCACGATCCTCCAGCCTGCGACTTCCCTCTCCGGTCTTCGCCGCTCTCGTGCTTCTCGCCCTCGTTCTCGTCACGCCGGCGCTCTTCGCCGACGCTTACGCCGTCAAGCTGAAGGACGGCTCGCTCCTCTTCGCGCGCGTGCCATACGCCGTCAAGGGGACGCGCGCGATCATCACGCTCGAGAACGGAACGATCACTCAGATTCCTCTCGAGCAGGTGGACGAGCCCGGCACCGCGAGATACAACCGCGAAAACTTCGGAAACGCGATCGCGATTCCCACGCCGCGCGAGAACGTGCTTCGGCTTCCCGCCCGCGCTCCGCGGCCGGGTGCGGTGTCGTCGGGCTCCGGCCAGGCCGTCGACTCCGTTTTGTGGGGTGGACCGACGGTCCGCGGTTCTCGGCGCCCTCAAAGGCGCGAACCTCGCCGCGGCGTATCGCTCTCGATCCCCTGAGGACCTCGAACCGCGTGCTATCCTTCGTCGGTGAATAACCCCTTCCGATCGAATCGTGCCCGCAGATGGAGGTTTCTGGCTCCGTCCGCGCTCGCCCTGCTCGCTCTTCTTCTCGCTGCTCCGTCCCTCTTCGCGTACGTCGTCAAGCTGAAGGACGGTTCGCTCGTCTTCGCGCGCCTGCCGTACGTCGTCAAGGGAACGCGGGCGATCATCACCCTCGAAAACGGGACGGTGACACAGATCCCGATCGACAAGGTCGACGTCCCCGGCACCGACAAATACAACCGTGAGAACTTCGGAAACGTGATCGCGATCGACACTCCCCAGGAAAAAGTCTTCCAGTTGCCGACCCCCGTCCCCCAGTCGAAGGGCGCGCTCCAGGATCTGATCCGGCAAAAGCGAGGCGGTCTCGGCCTGCCGACCCCGGGACCGGCTGCTGCGGGCTCCGGCGCCGGTGCGCGATCCGACTCGGCGCAATCCATCGATCCCGTCCTGCAGTCGACGGTCGCTCACATCTTCGAGGGGACCGGGATCACCCAGTATCGCCTGACGAGTACCCGCGGGAAAACGAAGCTGATGGCGACCGCGAGCACGGAGCAGGCCGTCTTCAACACGCTCTCGGCGGCCGCACGGGCGATCACCGAAGCGGCGGCCCGCGGCTGGTCGTCCCCCCTCGAGATCGTGCTCGCGACGTCGTCGGGAGAGCCCGCGGGGAACTTTCAGATGACTCCGCTTCAGGCGAAGCTCCTCGTCGACAGGGGCATGACGATCCAGGAATACTTCGTCAAGAACGTAGTTTTTTAAGGCCTTACTCCAGGTAATCCCGGACGTTCCTTCCCACGACTCCGATGAACCGTTCCGCGTAGGACTCGACCTCACCCACGGTTTCGTCGGCGAAGATCCGCTCGACTCGATGCAGCGGGAAGAAGACGGTCGACGGGTGCGAGGAAGCCGCTTTTCCCTTCGCGACCTCGTGCATCCAGACCTCGAAGACGTCGAGCGCGAGTCCCCGCACGGTCACTCCCGCGGGCGTGGTGTCGAGAAGAACGCCCCAGAACTTCTCCCGCGGCGCGATCAGATGGACGAGGACGAGCTGGCCCGCCTTCACCGCTCGGACCCCTCCTCCGAGAGCTCGATCAGCACGCCGTGACCGGCCGACGGGTGCAGGAAGGCGATCCGCTTTCCGTCGGCCCCGGGAACCGGAGTCTCGTTCACGAGGCGGAAACCCCGCGACGTCAGATCCTTGAGCGCGTCCTCGAGGTCGTCGACGGCGAAGCACAGGTGATGGACTCCGGGTCCCCGCTTCGCAAGAAACCTCGCGATCGGCGTGTCCGGGCCGGTCGGCTCCAGGAGCTCGAGCCTCGTCTCGCCGAGCGGAAGGAACGCGGTGACGACTCCCTGGCTCGAAACCGTCTCGCGCCCGGACTCCTCGAGACCGAGCGCGCGGTAGATCGGCAGCGCGTCGTCGATGGAAGAGACGGCGATCCCGATGTGGTCCAGGCGGCGTGAGAAGAGGCTCACGCGCGCTCGACCGCCGGCTCGCGGACGAGCCGCTCGAAGAGCCGCCCGGCCGCGGAGTAGGGATCCTCGCTCCGCTCGCAGACGCGCTCGACCGCGTCTTCGAAGCCATCGGGCTCCGGGGCGCGCGTTTCGATCGCGCGGTGGAAGCGTTCCTCCAGCAGGGCGAGCAGTCTCGAACGGGCCCGGCGCGACGCGCGCCGTTCCCCCTCGGCGGAACCCGCGAGCGAGCGGCCGTGAGACTCCATCGCCTCGACGACCGCTTCGACGCCTTCGCCCCGCGGCGCGACCGTCCGCACGATCGGCGGACGCCAGTCCCGCGGCGGCGCAAGGTCGAGCATCATCGCGAGCTCCGCGGACGTCCGGTCGGCCCCTTCGCGGTCGGCCTTGTTGACCACGAAGACGTCGGCGATCTCGAGGATCCCCGCCTTGATGGCCTGGATGTCGTCGCCGAGTCCCGGCACGAGGACCACGGCGACCGTCTCGGCGGTCTTGACGATGTCCACCTCGTCCTGGCCGACTCCGACTGTCTCGACCAGCACGACGTCGAAACCGGCCGCGTCCAGGACGTCGACGGCGTCGCTCGTCGCGCGCGCGAGCCCGCCCATCGCGCCGCGCGTCGCCATCGATCGAATGAAGATGCCGGGGTCGGTGTAGATCTCTCCCATCCGGATCCGATCTCCGAGGATCGCGCCGCCGGTGAAGGGCGACGAGGGATCCACGGCGACGATTCCTACGGTCTTTCCTATCCGGCGGAAGACCTGCGCGATCCGGAGGGCGAGCGTCGATTTACCGGCTCCGGGCGGGCCGGTCAGGCCGAGGACGCGGGCGCGACCGGTTCGCGGATAGATCCCGCGAAGCAGATCCGGGACGTCGCCGGACTCCGCCGCGGAGATGGCCTGCGCGATCCGACGCGGCTCCCGGGCGAAGACCCCTTCGACGAGCGCGGCGGTCCCCGGAGTCGGGGACGGGCTCATGAATCTTCCGTCAGCAGGCTGCGCGCGATGACGAGCTTCTGGATCTCGCTCGTGCCCTCCCCGATCGTGCAGAGCTTCACGTCGCGGTAGTACTTCTCGACCGGGAAGTCCTTGATGTAGCCGTAGCCGCCGTGGATCTGGACGGCGCGGTCCGCGATGCGAACTGCCGCCTCGCTCGCATAGAGCTTCGCCTGCGCGGAGTGACGCGTCGTCTCCTCGCCCCGGTCCCGCTCCTGCGCGGCCCGTTCGGTCAGGAGCCGGGCGGCGTCGATCTCCGTCGCCATCTCGGCGAGGTAGAACTGGATGGCCTCGAACTCGGCGATCGGACGTCCGAACTGCCGGCGCTCCTTCGCGTACTTGAGCGACGCCTCCCAGGCGCCGCGGGCCATCCCGAGCGCGAGCGCCGCGATCGAGATCCGGCCGCCGTCCAGGATCTTCATCGAGTCGACGAAACCGGTTCCCTCCGAGCCGAGCAGGTTCTCGCTCGGGATCCGGCAATCCTCCATCACGAGCGTGCACGTGTCCGACGCCCGCATTCCGAGCTTGTTCTCCTTCTTGCCGACGCGGATGCCCGGGTTGTCGAGCTCGACGATGAACGCCGAGATGCCGTGCCGGCCCGCCGAGCGGTCGGTGACGGCCATCAGGACGGCGACCTGCCCGACGGACGCGTTGGTGGTGAAGTTCTTGGAGCCGTTCAGGACCCACGAGCCGCCGTCGCGCACCGCGGTCGACCGGGTGCCTCCGGAGTCCGAGCCGGCTTCCGCCTCGGTCAGCCCCCACGCCGCGAGCCACTCGCCGGCGGCGAGCCGGGTGACGTATTTCTGGCGCTGTTCCTCGGTGCCGAACTGGTAGATGTGGTTCGTCCCGAGCGAGGTGTGCGCGGCGAGCGAGAGCCCGACCGAGCCGTCGACCGCGGAGATCTCTTCGATGACCCCGATGTAGTCCATGTAAGAAAGCCCGGCGCCGCCGTACTTCTCCGGGAAGATCGTGCCCAGGAAACCGAGCTCGCCCAACTTCCGGAAGACCTCGCGCGGGAAGCACTGCGCTTCGTCCCACTCCATGACGTGAGGCCGGATCTCCGCATCGGCGAATTCCCGCGCCGCCTGCCGGATCGCCTCCTGCTCGGCCGTGAGGATCGAGCTCATCCCGGAAATTCTAGCGCGGCCTGCCGGCCCGCTAGCGAAGCGAAGGGGCCGCCGACGCGTTCACGGTCGCGGCCGGAACGATGTCCACCCCGGTGTAGTAGTGCCGCAGGATCGCGTCGTAGCTCGATCCGGCGATGGCCATCCCGTATGCCCCGTTCTGACAGAGGCCGACGCCGTGACCCCATCCGCGCCCGAGGAACACGAACTCGATCTCTCCCTGCGGCCCCTGGGCCCGGGAGAACGTGAACGCGAGCTCGGGCATCTCGAGCGCCTGGCGGACGTCGAACCCTCGAAGCGTCAGCTCGGCGGCGTCGGTGACCACGCGGATTTCGATCACCCTTCCGGCGGCGCTCCTTCGAACGACGGCGAGCTCGCGCACCTCGGTCCCCGCGACGCGGGCGGACATGCGGCGCGCGAGCTCCCGGCCGGAGACGCGGCGCACCCACTCGGTCCAGGACGACTCGCGCTCGAAGGTTGGACCTGCCGGATCGAGCTCCACCCAGAGCGCGAGCACCTGGCTCCCCCGCTTCCACCAGCGCAGCCGGTCGCCGGGACGGAGGGTGAGCGCCGAGGCGACGAACCAGCGGTCGCCGACGCGCCGCGCGAGCGGCAGCTCCGGATCGACGGGAAGGCCGATGCGGCCCTCCGGCGTGCGGATCCACACGTTCGATCCCTCGCGGGAGAGGAACTTGCCCGAAGCCTCCGTCACGCCGAGGAGCCGCAGCGCTCCGGAGAACAGGAGTCCCGCGTACTCCTCCTCGTCGAGGGAGCGATCCGGTGGCGGCAGCGGCTCGCCCGCGCCGAATCGGAAGCGAAGGAGGAACGCGTAGGCGTCGCGCGCCTCGCCGGTCAAGCGGCCCGTCGCCGACGGGAACTCCGAGTAGTAGCGCTGCTCGAGCGGCGTCAGGTGAACCGCGCGCGCCGCCGCCAGGTCGAACGCCGCGAGGATCGACGGATAGACGGAGGCGGGCGCGAGCGTTCTCGCCGGCGCGGCCCGCGTTTCGATGCCCGCCCAACGCTGCGCTACCTCGAGCAAGGCGGCCCGACCGGCCCGGCGGCGCGAGACATGTCGCTCGAGAACGTAGCCGCGCCACTCGAGCCCGCTGCGGCCGTGCACTGCCGGAGACTTCGACGGCCGGGCTCCGGTGAGAGAGCTCGTCGCGAGCTCGCCGCACTCGACCGACACCAGGTACGGAGCGGACTCGCCGACGAAGACGTTCTCCACGTTCTCGGTCCGACCCCCGCACGTCGACACGAACAGGGCGTCGGCAAACGTGCCGCGAGACGCGATCACGAGACCGCGCGTTGCGTCCACCGCGCCGTTCGAGAGCGGATCCTCTCCGACGAGCCCCGCGTACACCTGACACTTCGGCGTCGCGCAGAGGTCGTACCCTTCCGACTCGAACTGCGCGCGATGCGCGAGGGCGTACGTGCGCGCGGCGACCGACTGGGCCTTGAGCGCTTCGATTTCGTCGTAACGCTTCGGGCCCATCTCGGCGGGAACCACGCCGTAGAGGTACTCCTCGAGGTCGACGCGGTTGACGAGATTCAACGTGCCTCGGGCGTTGACGAGCACGACGAGGCTTCCGCGGTACGCGTCGTCCCCGACCCGGACGTTCGGCGAACCCGGGGCCGCCGCGCCGGGAGGAAAGATCTCGACCGGGCTCGCGAGCCGCCGCGCGGCGCCGTCGCCCGAAGTCACCGAGATCGTGCCTCCCGCGGCGACGGCCCCCCGCGCGCCGCCGTCGACGACGATCGCGTCCGGTCCGCCGGAGCGGATCCGCGCCGCGAGCGCTTCGGCTTCCGCGCGCGTCGCGAAGTTTCCGAGGAGGACCCGGTAGGCCCCCCGCTCCGCCGAAAAGGCGACGGTGCCGGGCGTCTGGAGCTCGGCCGACAACTTCTCCAACGCCCGGCGCGCCGGCTCTTCCTGCGAGAACGCCGCGGCCTGGACCGAGAAGCCCGCGGCGCCGGCCGCGGCGCCCTCCGGTCGGAAGACGACCGGGCCGCGGAGAAGCTCGGCTCGTCCGCCCGACGCGACGATCCAGGGCTCTCCCGGGAACCCGTACGAGAGCTCGGCGAGGTCGCTCTTCAAACCGACGCGGTAGAGGACGCCGCTCGGCGCGGAGACCTGCGGAACCGGGACGGCCGGCCCGGCCCGTGCGGATCCCCTGGGCGGGCGACGCTCGGCCGGAGAAGGCGCAGCCGCCGCCGGCGGTTTTTCGCCCGGCTTCGCCGGGGGATTGCTCGCGCAGCCGGCCGCCCACAGGACGAGGACGAGCGCGCCGGCCGGCGCGAGGAAAAAACGCCCGCGCTTCAAAACCGGGACCGCACGTGCGTGCCGAGTGGTTCCTTTCGGTAATCTTCTCCGCGCAGTTGGACCGGAGCGCACATCTCGTAGAGCCGGCTTCGCAGACGGTAGCCGATCCGATCCTCCAGCTTCTCCCGCTCGCCCGAGACGGTATCCGGTTGGTCTTCGTAGTTCGACGTCGCAATCGTGATCCGCTTCCGGTTGTAGCGGGTGTTCAGCAAGTGGTAGAGGACGTCGAGGACCCATGGGTGAGGCTTCGACGCGCCGAGCTCGTCGAGTACGAGCAACTCCGCCTCGGCGTACGGAGTCAGGACGGACTCCTTCGACAGATCCGCGTCCGGCCGAAAGCTCGTCTGGATCCGCATCAGGAGGTCGGAAAAGTCGACGTAGAGACCCTGGACCGCCTTCGTGACGATGAGCTCGGACAGGATCGCGCACGCGAGATGAGTCTTGCCCCGCCCCGCCGGTCCCACGAGAAGCAGACCGGACTCGACCGCCGGATATTGATCCACGAACTCTCGAGCAGTCTCTTTGGCTGAAACGAGCGAGGAACCCTTCTCGTTGAAGTTGTCGAGATTGCACTGCCGGTACCGCTCGGGGATCTCAGCCGCTTCGAGCCGCTCGCGCCGCCGCGTTTCGCCGCGGCAGGAACAGGCGCGCGCCTCTTTCCGTCCTTGACTCGAGTCGAGGATCCAACCCGTGCCGCCGCAGACGGAGCAGATCGCGGGAACGATTTCCACGTCGCCGATTCTAAGCCGCCGGGTCTAGTTCTCGGGAAGGCCGGCTTCGATGAGGACGACCCGGCGGCGCGGACCTTCGAGATATCGCTTCAGGTCGGCGAAACGCGCCTCCCAACGCGAGCCGGCAACCCCGCGGTAGCGGTCGTACGCGGGGCCCGCGTCCGGAATCCCCTGCTCGACCGTGACGAGGCACGCGCCGTCCTGCTCGACGAACGTCAGGATGAAGGAAAGGCCGTCGAGCGGCTCCTCCGCCTTGATCTCATACGAGATGTCGCGGACGGCGAGCCTCTGTCCCGGTTCGTAGGTCTCGATCTTGCCCATGATCGTCGCCTGCGTGCCGCCGCGCTCGTCGGTGAAGCCGACGGCCCAGTTGCCCCCCTCGCGCCGCCCGACGAGCGCGCCCTCGCACCACCACGAGAGGAGCTCGCCGACCCGCGTAAAGGCGTCGAACGCGTCCGACGGGCTCGTTTCGATCGACACGGAGCGGACGACGGGATCGCTCATCGAGTCCATGGTAACGCGGCGGCGGATCGCTTCAAGCTCGAAGACCCATCCGGGAACTTGGAACTCGGAACCTGGACTTGAAACCCTCTCTTATACTGCCCGGCCGGTGAATCCGACCCTGTCGTTCGAAGAGATCCGCGCCGGCATCGCCGGCGCCCTGCGCGAAGCCGCCGACCGGCTCTGGAGCGAGGCGCCGGATCGCATAGTGCTCGAACGTCCTCCCGCGCTCGCGATGGGAGACCTCGCGTCCCCGGCGGCGTTCGACCTCGCGAAGACTCTGCGCAAGCCGCCGCGGGCAATCGCCACGGAGCTCGCGGCGGCGATCTCTCTGCCGGAGGGAGTGCGCGAGGCCCGCGTCGAAGGCGGCGGGTATCTGAACTTCCTCCTCGATCGCGGCCGGCTCGTGGAAGCCATGCTCGCCGGGGAGCCCGCGACGGAGGAGAAACGTTCCGGCAAGGTCATCGTCGAGCACACGAACATCAACCCGAACAAGGCCGCGCACATCGGGCACCTGCGCAACGCGGCGCTCGGCGACGTCCTGGCGCGCACGCTGACGTTTCTCGGCCACGAGGTCGAGGTCCAGAACTACCTGGACGACACGGGCGTGCAGGTCGCAGACGTCGTCGCTGGACTGCTGCACATGAAGGGCGTGCGGTCAGCCGAGGAGGTCCGCCGCGCGGCCGCCGGCGGAGCGCTGCCCGACGGCTCATCCCACCCGAAGGGTCTCGCCTATCTCTGCTGGGACATCTACGCGGACGTCGCGAAGGTCTACGAGGAAAACGAGAGCGCGCGAAGCTGGCGCACCGAAGTCCTGCACGCGATCGAGGCCGGCGGAAACGAGACGGCGCGGATCGCCGAAGTGCTCTCGGAGGCAATCTCCTCGGCGCACCTCGCGACCATGGGCCGTCTCGGGATCTCTTACGACCTGCTCCCGCGGGAGAGCGACATCCTCCGGAAGAACTTCTGGAGCCGAGCGTTCGAGCTCTTGAAGCGCTCCGGCGCGGTCGTCTTCGAGTCCGAGGGGAAGCACGCCGGCTGCTGGGTCCTCCGCCTTTCCGAATCTCCCGAGTTCGCCGGGATGGAGGAGCCGGACAAGATCCTCGTGCGCTCCAACGGCACCGTCACCTATACGGCGAAAGACATCGCGTATCAGCTCTGGAAGTTCGGTCTGCTCGGCATCGACTTCGACTACGAGCCTTTCCGCCCCAGCTGGAACTCCGGGGCCGTCCGCGAAGAGGACGTCGCGCGCGAAGTGCGGGAGCACCCGCTCTGGCGCACGGCGCACGCCGGCGGCGTCCCCGACCACCCCGCGTTCGGCCACGCCACGACGGTCGTCAACGTCATCGACGTGCGCCAGTCCTATCTCCAGAAGGTCGTCCGCGAAGGGTTGCGGGTGCTCGGATACCCTGGCGAGGCGGAGAAGAGCATCCACTTCTCCTACGAGACCGTCGGTCTGACGCCACGCGCCGCCCGCGAGCTGGCCGAGAGGTTCCAGGAGGAATACCGCCTCTCCCCCGAGGACGAGAAGAAGCCGTTCGTCGAAATGTCCGGCCGGAAAGGGCTCGGCGTCAAGATCGACGACTTAGTCGAGCTCCTCCTCGAGCGCTCCCGCCGTGAGATCGCCGCGCGGCGGGACGACGCCGATGCCGCCGCGGAGCAGGACGCGCGCGCGATCGCGTTGGGAGCGCTCCGCTACTTCCTGCTCAAGTTCGGCAAGAACAAGCTGATCGCGTTCGACTTCGACGAGGCCCTCAATTTCGAGGGGGACACCGGGCCGTACCTCCAGTACTCGCTCGTTCGCGCCGACAACATCTTCCGAAAGCTCGAGGAACGAGGGCTCGCGACGGAAGCGGCGCCCGGTGTCGACCCGGAAGGATGGGACGACGACCTGTGGACGCTCGTGCTCGACGCGGCTTCCATCCCGGAGGTCGCCGAGCGGGCGGTCGATTCGCTCGAGCTCTCGACGATCGCCCGCCATGCCTTCGGGCTCGGCCAGGCCTTCAACCACTTCTACCATCGGCAGCCGATCGTCAGCGAGAAGGACCCTGCGATGCGCGCGCGGCGCCTCGCGGTCGCGCGAATCTTCCGCCGCGCGATGTCGCGGTTGCTCGGGCTCCTGGGAATCCCGGAGCCGGGAAGGATGTAGAGCCATGGACGTACGGAAGGTCAACCTGCGGGAAAAGTTCGGCGGGTTCCGCGATCGATGGAGTCCCAAGGTCGCCGGCGAGGTCAACGACGCCTACGTGAAGCTCGTGAAGTTCCAGGGGGAGTTCGTATGGCACAAGCACGACGGCGAGGACGAGATGTTCCTCGTCGTCAAGGGGCGGTTCACGATGCGGCTCCGCGACCGGGACCTCGTCGTGGAAGAAAACGAGTTCGTGATCGTTCCGAAGGGCGTGGAGCACTGCCCGGTGGCCGACGAGGAAGCGGAGGTCCTCCTCTTCGAGCCCAAATCGACTCTCAACACGGGCGACGTCCGCAATGAGCGAACGATCGAGCATCTCGATCGGATTTGATGGCTAACGTGGCCCGCCGTCTTCCCGAGAACGTTTCCGGCGACTTCTACGTCGACGAGACGTGCATCGACTGCGACACGTGTCGCCGAATCGAGCCGTCCGTGTTCGTCGAGGGGAGGTCTTTCTCCTACGTCGGCCGGCAGCCGGCGGACGATCGGGAGAGGGCGCGGTCGCTCATGGCGCTCGTGGCGTGCCCGACCGGGTCGATCGGCACCGTCTCCCGGTCGGACGCACGCGCCGCCATCGCGGCGTTCCCCGAGCGGGTCGCCGAGAACGTCTCGTTCTGCGGTTTCACGTCGCCGGACTCCTTCGGAGCCTGGAGCTGGCTCGTCGAACGGCCCGAAGGGAACGTGCTCGTCGACTCCCCGCGAGCCGCGAATCCTCTTTTGAACGAGATCGAGAGGCGCGGCGGGGTCTCGCTCCTCTTCTTGACGCACCGAGACGACGTCGCCGATCACGCCCGCTTCGCGAAACGGTTCGGCTGCGAGCGCGTCCTCCACGAGCGCGACGTGACCGCCGACACGCGGGGCGTGGAGCGCAAGCTGGCGGGCGACGACCCGGTCGAGCTCGCCTCCGACCTCGTCGCGATCCCCGTGCCGGGACACACCCGCGGCCACGCCGTCCTGCTCTACCGGGAGAAGTTCCTGTTCACCGGGGACCACCTCGCGTGGTCGCCGCGCCGCCGTGCCCTGACCGCGTTCCGCGACGCCTGCTGGTACTCGTGGAGCGAGCAGATTCGTTCGATGGAGCGGCTGCTCGATTTCCGCTTCGAGTGGGTCCTGCCCGGGCACGGCTGGCGGTACCATGCACCCTCGGCGGAAGTGATGCGCGAAGAGCTCGTCCGGTGCATCGACTGGATGAAGACACGATGAGCTGGATCTTCTGGCTCGGTCTGGCCGTGGTCATCGGTGCGGTCGCCGCGTTGACCGGACTGAAGCCGCGGGGATCGAAGCCGGTCTCGAACACGCGGCTCATGGGCGTCGCGCGTTTCATCCTCGTCGTGATGGGGCTCGTGTTCCTCTATCTCGCGTACCGGGGATACGCGGCGCGGTAGAGGGTCTCGAGGCGGCGCACGACAACGCCGGCAGTCCGACCCGATTTCCGGGCGGTAAGATGACGTCTTCAACGTGACAGGGACGGCGCCATGCGGCTCGCCGTGAGCGACTGGGTGTTCGATTCGGACACTCGACAGGTGATTCGGAAGGGTCGAGCTGTCCCTCTCTCCCCGAAGGCTTTCGCCCTGCTGGAGCTGTTGATTCGCCGACGTCCGAAGGCCGTCTCGCGAGGCGAGATCCACGAGAATCTGTGGCCCGGAACGTTCGTCTCGCCGGCGAATCTCGCAAACCTCGTCGTGGAGATACGCGCCGCGCTGGGTGACGACGCGCGTAAACCGCGAATCTTGCGAACGGTGACCCGCTTCGGGTACGCGTTCGCCGCCGACGGGGCCGTCCCGGCGGAAAAGCCGAAGCGGGGATCCCGGTCCATTGCCTGCCGGCTGGTCTGGGGGCCTCGCGAAATCGCCCTCGAGTCCTCGGAGAACCTGATCGGCCGCGACTCGGAGTCGGTCGTCTGGATCGACGACGTCTCCGTTTCCCGCCGTCACGCCCGGATCCTGGTCGATGAGGCTGGAGCGACGATCGAGGATCTCGGAAGCAAGAACGGAACGTACGTCCGCGGCCGGAAGATCGTCAAGCCGGCCCGCCTCGGCGACCGGGATGCCATCAAGATCGGCCCGGCCCGGATGGTCTTCCGGCTGTTCCGGAAGACCGGGTCCACCGCGTCGACGATCGGGGACAAAGAGCCGGCATGACACTGGCTGCGGGGACGCGTCTCGGGCCCTATGAGGTGCTCGGTCCGCTGGGGGCCGGCGGCATGGGAGAGGTCTATCGGGCTCGCGACGAGAGACTCGCGCGCAGCGTGGCGTTGAAAGTCCTCCCCGGCGAGATCTCCGCCGACGCCGGGCGGCTCGAGCGCTTCGAGAAAGAGGCGCGCGCGGCTTCCTCGCTCAACCATCCCAGCATCGTCACGATCTACGACATCGGTCTGGCGGGGTCCGTCTCCTACATCGCCATGGAACTCGTCGACGGCCGAACGCTCCGCGAGCTGCTCGCATCGGGATCCATCGCGCTGCGCCGTCTGCTGTCGCTATCCGCGCAGATCGCCGACGGCCTCGCCAAGGCCCACACCGCGGGGATCGTCCACCGGGACCTGAAGCCCGAGAACGTCATGGTGACCCGGGACGGCTTCGTCAAGATCCTCGACTTCGGCCTCGCCAAGCTCGTTCCCACCGCGTTCCAATCGTCGGACGCGACGGACCTGAAGACGGTGACACGGGGGACCGAGCCGGGGACCGTCCTGGGAACGGTCGGCTACATGTCGCCGGAGCAGGCGAGCGGTCATCCCGTGGACTTTCGTTCCGACCAGTTCTCCCTGGGAGCCATCTTGTACGAGATGGCCACCGGCAAACGGGCGTTCGACCGGCCGACTGCCGTCCAGACTCTCTCCGCGGTCATCCAGGACGATCCCGACCCGATCTCCGCCGCCGCGCCGAAGACCCCGGCCAACCTCGTCTGGATCATCGAGCGTTGCCTCGCCAAGGACCCGGAGGACCGATACGCCTCGACGCGGGATCTCGCGCGGGATCTGGCCTCTCTGCGCGACCATGCGTCCGGGATCTCCGTCACCGCGGTCGGAGCGCCGGGCCCGCGGCGGCTTCGGCCTTCCCGGGCGCTTCTCGGCGCCGCGGGATTGGCCGGCATCGCCGTGGCGGTGCTGGCGTTCCTCGCGGGACAGAAGCTCCAGGCGCACCACGACCGCGAGGCGCCGCCGCCGCTGACGCGCACGCTCACGTTCCGCCGGGGCTTCCTGACGGGAGCGCGCTTTGCTCCCGACGGCCAGACGATCGTCTACTCCGCGGCCTGGGACGGGAAACCGAGCGAGATCTTCACGACCCGGGTGGGCAGCTTCGACTCAAGGCCGCTCGGCATCTTCCCGGCGGGGATTCTCTCGATCTCGTCGGCGGGCGAGATGGCGATCTCGCTCGGCTGTGATAACCGGTGGGAGAAGTGCTTCGGCACGCTCGCGCGCGTGCCGCTCGCGGGAGGCACTCCCCGGGAGGTCCTCGAGGAAGTGGGGTCGGCGGACTTTTCGCCGGACGGCAAGGACCTCGCGGCGATTCATGCCGTCGAGGGTGGAGACCGCATCGAGTATCCGATCGGGAAGGTTCTCTACAAGACGGGTGGCTATCTCACGAGCCTGCGGGTCTCCCCGGATGGGAACCGGATCTCGTTCCTCGAGCACCCGCGGGGGGACGATCAGCGCGGCCTCGTCTGCGTTGTCGACCGTTCCGGCCGCAAGACGAACCTGACGGACGAGTGGCGGCAGTTGTATTCGACGCTCTGGAGTCCGACGGGCAAGGAGGTCTTTTTCGTCGGCAACCACAGCGGGGAGGGCTGGGGCACCTGGGGGATCACGCTGGACCGCCGGCTGCGCGCGGCCAAGTGGCTGCCGGGTCTGCAGGACATCTCGCAGGACGGCGTGGCCCTGGACATCGGCGGCTATCGAAACGTCCGCCGCGACATCCTCGCCCTCGTTCCCGGCGCGGCGAAGGAGAACAACGTCTCCTGGCTCGGAGAGTCCAACGGCGTGGACCTTTCGCGCGACGGCCGCGTGCTTCTCTTCTACGATTACAACCAGGCCTCTCCCGAGAGCTTCCAAACCTTCCTGCGAAAGACGGACGGCTCGGACGCGACGCTGCTCGGCGAGGGCAAAGCTCTCGCGCTCTCTCCCGACCAGAAGTGGGCTCTCGTCGTGAGGCCACATCCCGCCCCTCACCTCGCGCTGCTGCCCACAGGGGCGGGCGAGGTGCGGGACCTTCCGGGTGGCGGCCCGACGTTCGAATACCACTGGGCGACCTTCTTCCCGGATGGCCGCCGGATCCTGATCGCCGCGCAGGAAAGCGGGAAGTCGCCCCGGTCGTACGTCCAGGACCTGTCGGGGGGCCCACCCCGGCCGTTCGCCGAGGAGGGGATGCGGGCGGCGCTCGTTTCGCCCGACGGCCGCGAAATCGCCGGCTCGACACTCGAAGGTCTGCACCTGATCTATCGCGCGGACGGCGAGGGACGGGCGCGCGCGATCGTCGGCGCGGAGCCCGGGGACTTCCTCATCGCGTGGAACGCGGACGGCAAGTCGATCCTGGTTCGCGGGCCGGAGGA